>NNBV01000689.1_pt1 | contig 146871 bp, 133 predicted proteins | sample 1173771 | NCBI WGS metagenome assembly NNBV01 (sample SAMN07173938, study PRJNA388173) | plant metagenome | isolation source: symbiotic tissue sample KVS11 | place: Norway: Troms, Kvaloya island | reverse complement strand
CGGCGCGCTTCGACGCGGTCGTCATCGGCGGCGGYGTGATGGGCTGCTCGACCGCGCTGCACCTGGCGCGCGGCGGCATGCGGGTGGCCATCGTCGATCGCGGGCCCTTGTGCCGCGAGGCCTCCGGCGTCAACGCCGGCACGCTCACGCTGCACATGACCCGCGCCGCGCTGGTGCCCTATGCCATGCGTGCCTGGCAGATGTGGATGGACGCGGAAAAATGGCTGGGCATGGGCGTGCTCGCCACGCATGTGCCGGGCCTCACGCTGGCCTTCACCGACGCCGAGTGCGAACTGGTCGAGCTGCGTGCCAAGGCGCGCCGTGAACAAGGCGCGCCCATCGAAGTCATCTCGGCGGCGCGCGCCAGGCAGATCGAGCCCGGCGTGCATCCCGGCCTGCTGAAGGCGGGCTATTGCGACATCGACGGTTTTGCCAGCGCCTACCTCACCGGCCGCGCCTTTCGCCATGCGCTCACCGTGGCCGGCGTGGAGGTGATCGAGAACGCGCCCGTCGAAGGCATCGAATCCGGCGATGCAGGCCACCGTGTGCGCTTTGCCGCCACGGCGGGCCGCCCGCCGCTGGATGCGGCGCGCGTGGTTCTGGCGGGCGGCGTGTGGATCGAGGACATGCTGGGCTGGCTCGGCGTGCGCATTCCCATCAAGGTGCTGATCAACCAGCTCATCGTGACCGAGCGCATTCGCCCGGTGATGCGCACCGTGCTCAGCGTGGCCAACGGGCTGTTGTCGCTCAAGCAGTTCGCCAACGGCACCGTGCTCATCGGCGGCGGCTGGCAGGGCGAGGGCGACCGCGAACGCGGCGGCGTCGAGGTGCGCGCGCAGAACCTGGTGGGCAACATGCGGCTGGCGGCCTATGCCGTGCCCGCGCTGGCCGAAGCCCGCATCGCGCGCATCTGGCTCGGCCTGGAGGCCGAGACCGCCGACGCCATGCCCATCGTGGGCGACGTGCCCGGCGTGCCGCGGGCCTACGTGGTGGGCAGCGCCCATTCCGGCTACACCAGCGGCCCTTTCATGGGCCGGATCATGGCCCAGCACATCCTCGGCCAGCAACCCGACCTGCCCCTGTTCGATCCCGCCCGCCTGCTGGGCATGCCGATGCCCGGCGCTTGAAGACCCGCTCCATGATTGCTCAACAACCCGACCCCTTCCACGGCATCTACGCCGCTACTCTGTGCCCGCTGCACGACGACGGCCGCATCGACGAAGCCACGCTGGCGCGCCACCTCGAGGCCAACGCCCGGGTGCCCGGCATGAAGGGCCTGCTGATCAACGGCCATGCGGGCGAAAACTTCCTGCTGTCGCGCGAAGAGAAGCGCCGCGTGACCGACATCGCATTCGAGGTCTGCGGCAAGCACTCGCTGCTGGTGTGCGGCATCAATGCCGAAGACAGCTTCGAGGCCCAGCGCCACGTCGACGATGCCCGGGCCGCGGGCGCCGACGCCGCGCTGGTCTTTCCGCCGTTCTCGTGGGCGCTCTCGCAGGACGCGCGCATGGCCGTCACGCACCACCGCATCGCCAATGCCAACGCGGCCATGCCGTTGATGCTGTACCAGGCCGGCGTCAATGCGGGCACCCTGGCCTATCGCCCGGAGGTGCTGGCGGAGCTGGCGCAGCTGCCGTATGTGGTTGGCGTGAAGGAGGGCAGCTGGGAGGCCGCGGCCTACGAGGCCCACCGCCGGTTGGTGAAACGGGTGGCGCCCCACGTGGCCATGATGGCCTCGGGCGACGAGCATCTGCTGACCTGCTTTGCCATTGGCAGCGAGGGCAGCCTGGTGAGCCTGGCCGCGGTGGTGCCCGAGCTGGTGATCGACCTCGACCTTGCCGTGAAGCGCGGCGACCTGGCCCAGGCGCGCAGCCTGAACGAGCGCATCTATCCGCTGGCCAAGGCGATCTACGGCACCGCGCCCGGCGGCCATGCCACCGCGCGCCTGAAGACCTGCCTGAAGCTGCTGGGCCGCATTCCGAGCGACGCCATGCGCGCGCCGATGGGGCCGCTGCCGCGCGAAGAAGTCGCCGCGCTGGAACGCGCGCTGGCCGACGCCGGCGTGCACGCATGAACCCACCTCACCTGAGAGCCCACCCATGAACCGCAAGATCATTCGAAACGGCCGCATCGTCACCGCCGTGGACGACTACAAGGCCGACGTGCTCATCGAAGACGGCTGCATCGTCGCCATCGGCCGCGCGCTCGACGCCGGCCCCGACGCGCAGGTCATCGACGCCGCCGGCCTGCTGGTGCTGCCCGGCGGCGTGGACTGCCACACCCACATGGACAACACCTTCGGCGACTCGACCACCTGCGACAGCTTCGAGTCGGGCACGCGCTCGGCGGCTTTCGGCGGCACCACCACCATCGTGGACTTCGCCTTCCAGCGCAAGGAAGTGAGCGTGCTGGAGGCCATCGAGCGGGCCCGCGCGAAGGGCGCCGACGGTGCCTGCATCGACTACGGATTTCACGTCATCGTGACCGGCGTGGACGACCAGGTGCTGGCCGACATGCAGCATGCGATACGGCACGAAGGCGTGTCCAGCTTCAAGATGTTCATGGCCTACCCGGGCTCGGTGATGGTCGACGACGCGGCCATCTTCCAGGCCATGCGCATGGTCGGGCAGCACGGCGGCATGATCGCGCTGCATGCCGAGAACGGCACCATCATCGAGCTGCTCATCAAGGAGGCGCTGGCGCAGGGGCACACCGCGCCCAAGTACCACGCGCTCACGCGCCCGGCCATCATGGAGGGCGAGGCCACGCACCGCGGCATCAAGCTGGCCGAACTCGCAGAAGCGCCCGTGTACTTCGTGCACCTGTCGGCCCGGGAGGCGCTCAAGCATGTGGTCGAGGCGCGCGACATGGGCGTGCCGGTGTTCGCCGAAACCTGCCCGCACTACCTGTTCTTCGACGACAGCGCCTACAACAGCGAAGACTTCGACCTGGCCCGCTACGTGATGAGCCCGCCGCTGCGCTCCAAGGAATCGCAGCAGGCCCTGTGGACCGCGTTGCGCACCGACGACCTGCAACTGGTGTCGACCGACCATTGCCCCTTCTGCATGAAAGAGGGGCACCTGGGGCGCGTCAACCAGAAGCCGTTCGGCCGGAACGATTTCTCCAAGATTCCCAACGGCGTGCCCGGCGTGGAAACGCGCATGGCGACGCTGTACGACGGCGGCGTGCGCGCGGGCCGCATCTCGCTGAACCGTTTTGTCGAGCTGGTGTCCACGGCGCCCTCCAAGCTGTTCGGCCTGTTTCCGCAGAAGGGCACCATCGCCGTGGGCAGCGATGCCGACCTGGTGCTGTTCGATCCCGACGCGAAGCACGTCATCTCGGCCAAGACGCAGCACGGCAACTGCGACTTCACGCTGTTCGAAGGCCACGGCGTGACCGGGCAGGTGAAGAAGGTGCTGCTGCGCGGCGAGCTCATCGTCGACGGCGACCAGTGGCTGGGCCAGGCCGGCAGCGGGCGCTATGTGGCGCGCGGGGAATCGGGCGGCTGGTAGCCGGCGCGCCGCATGCCCACTTACGACTACGCCTGCGCGCGCTGCGGCCCCTTCGTGGAGCGGCGGCCGATGGCCCTGTTCGACCGGCCTGCGCCTTGCCCCGCGTGCGGAGCGGCGTCGGCCCGCGCGTTGAGCGTGCCCCAGTCGCTGGGCACCCGGCGCAGCCAGGAAGAGGCGGGCCGTGCGGCAGCGCACAGCGGCGCGGCCGGCTACCGGCGGCTGCGCCCGGGTGGCGGTTGCGCCTGCTGTCCCGGTCCGTCCGCCAGCGCGTGAGTCCGGGGGGCAGGCAAAAAATGCGTGATGGGCTGCATGAGCCGTTGCCGCTTCGTGGAACCCGCCGTGCGCGGCACCATACGGGGATGCCTTCAACTCTCCCCATCCAGCCCGACCGCCTCTGGCAGCGCCTCGAAACCCTCGCTTCTTTCACCCGCCCCGACCTTCCCTGGACGCGCCGCGCCTTCTCCCCCGAGTTCGACCGCGCCCGCGACTGGCTGCGCGGCGAGTTCGCGCAAGCCGGGCTCACTGTTCACACCGACGCCGCCGGCAACCTGACCGGGCGCCGCCAGGGCACCGAGCCCGGGCTGGCCCCGCTGGTCACCGGCTCGCATTGCGACACCGTGGTGGGCGGCGGCCGTTTCGACGGCATCCTGGGCGTGCTGGCGGGGCTGGAGGTGGCGCAGTCGCTCCACGAAGGCGGCGTCCTGCTGCGCCATCCGCTGGAAGTGATCGACTTTCTGTCGGAAGAGCCCAGCGACTACGGCATTTCCTGCGTGGGCAGCCGGGCCTTCGCCGGCACGCTGGACGCGGCCATGCTGGCCTCCTGCAACGAGGCCGGCGAGAGCCTTGCGCAGGCCATGCGGCGCATCGGCGCCCGGCCCGACGACCTGGCCAGCGCGGCGCGCGGACCCGGCGGCATCGCCGCCTTCGTGGAACTGCACATCGAGCAGGGGCCGGTGCTGGAGCGCGAGGGCCTGCCCATCGGCGTGGTCACCGACATCGTGGGCATCCGCCGCGTCGCGTTCACGGTGACGGGGCAACCGGACCACGCCGGCACCACCCCCATGGACATCCGCCGCGACGCTCTGGTGGGCGCGGCCCGGCTCATCGACACGGTGCACCGCGAGGCCAGCGCCATGGACGGCCGGCCGCACTACGTGGTGGCGACCATCGGGCGGCTCTCGATGAGCCCCAACGTGCCCAACGCCGTGCCCGGCCGGGTCGACATGGTGCTGGAGGTGCGCAGCAATGCGCAGTCGGTGCTCGACGGGTTCCCGGAGCGCGTGATGGCCCTGTGCCACGACGACTTTCAGCGGCTGCGCGTGGCCTGCAGCGCCGCGCCGCTGACGCGCACGCCGCCCACGCGGTGCGACGACGTCGTCATGCAGGCCGTGGCCCGGGCCGCCGACGGCCTGGCGCTGGCGCACCGCGCACTGCCCAGCGGCGCCGGCCACGACGCGATGCATGTGGCGTCCACCGGACCGATGGGCATGGTCTTCATTCCCTGCCTGGACGGGCGCAGCCACTGCCAGGAAGAGTGGGCAAGCAAGGCGCAGGTGGCGGCCGGCACCCAGGTGCTGGCGCACACGCTCAGGCTGCTGGACGCGCGCTAGCCGCCGCCTCGAAGGCCTGCCCCGCCGCGACGACGGCGTCGATCACCTGACGCAGGCCCTTGCTCACCGGCTTGTCGTTGCGGGTGACCAGCGCCAGCGTGCGGTGCAGCGGCGGGTGCAGCGGGCGCAGGTCGAGCTCGGGGTGGTGCCCCTGGCCCGTGACCGCCATCCGGGGCAGCACCGCCACGCCCAGGCCGGCCGCCACCATGGCCTTGATGGCCTCGACGCTGTCGAACTCCATCACCGGCGGCGACGTGCATCCGCCGCGCCGCAGCCAGTCGTCCACCAGGCTGCGCGCGCTGGCTTCCGACACAAACTTGACCAGCGGCAGCGCGCCCAGCATGGGCGCCGTGACCTCGGCGGGCCAGTGGGTGCTGCCGCGCCGGCAGATGGCCACGAAGTCGTCGCGCAGGATCGGCGTGACCGCCAGCGCGCGCGAGCTCACCGGCAGCGTGACGACTGCGGCGTCGACCGTGTTGTCTTCCACGCGGCGCACGTAGCCCGCCGTGTTGCCGGTGCTCACGATGATGTTGAGCAGCGGATAGCGCGCGCGCAGGTCGCGCAGCGCCGGCGGCAGCAGGTACAGGCAGCTGGTGCCGCCGGTGCCCAGCCGCACCCGGCCGGCCACGCCCGCCGAATGGAAGGTGGCGGCATGGATGGCGTTGGACAGCGCCGCGGTCACGTGCGGCAGCTCGGCCATCAGGTCCGCGCCCGCCGGCGTGGGGCCGACGCGGCGGCCGACCCGTTCGATCAGGCGCACGCCCAGGCGCCTTTCGAGTTGCTTCACCTGCGCGCTGACGGCCGGCTGGGTCAGTCCCAGCCGTTGCGCGGCGGCTGAAAAACTACCCAATTCGAGCACCAGCGAAAAAGTGCGCAATTGCTCGAAATTGATCGGCGAAGCCAAATTGTTTTTTATGGGTTGCATAACGAGGCTTGGCTATTTCCATGCATTTGAGAATACGAGAATGGCGCGGGGCTGGGACAAATAGAAAAAGCAATTGAATGAATTGAAAAACAATTGCCAATTAAATTTGTCAATTGAGCAGCAAAGCCTGCTGATTTTTTTCCAGGTCGAATCAATTAAAAACAGGGAGCATGGCATGCCTGACCTTGTTTCCATAGAGGATCTTTCCCGGGGCGACATCGAACATATCACCCGGCTGGAAACGGGCGAGAGCCTGCTGGACACCACGCGCATGGCCGGCTTCTATTGCGACGCCGTGGTGGCGCGCCATCCGCACGACCGCGTCATGCGGCAGATCAAGCCTACGAGTCGCGCGCCGCCAAATCGCTGATTGCGGGTCTGCGCAAATTCGACAATGTGCGGCTTCATGGGGTCGACGCGCCGACCGAGGCCGACGAAGGCAGCGAATTTCCATCGGCGCTGGGCGAATTGAACGGCGTGGCGCCGCGTGAATATCCGTCAATGGAATAAATGATCGGCCAGGTCGACAGGGTGTGCGTGGTGCGCGTGCAGCAGGAGAATTTCACCGATCCGGCGGCATACGCGCGCCAATGGCAGAAATGCCGGTTGCATCGCGCACCGGCGAGCTCGATGCCGGCGTCGACGAGACGCCCCAGAACAAGTGCTTTCAGCAGGCCCGCCACGGCGCTGCGCGCCCTGGGCCACCCGGCGGCCGACCCCCTGGCGGGTGCGGGCAGGCCATGCTGAGCACGCTGCTGCTCGGCATCATGCTGCCGTGGGAGGCGTCGCGCTTGCCCTGGCGAGACACGCGATGCGGTGACAGCTTCAAAGCTGGTCGGTCGGCACGAACCAGGAGAACAGCAGCAGCTGCAGCCGCGTGAGCATGCTGGAGTCGGGCTCGCTGTCGAGCACCTCGTTGGTGACGTCGCCGGTGCCCACCCACTGCACGTTCTGCCCGTCGGGCTTGAGCGTGACGCGATACACGCCCTCGATGTCGTCGAGCTGGTAGGCGAACAGCAGCGCCTGCGTCAGGTCGAAGCTGCGCACGCGCACGCCGAACTCGGTGTTCAGCAGGGCGGAGCGCGGGTCGAGGTTCATGGAGCCGAGCAGCACCCACTGCCGGTCGAGCAGCGCCAGCTTGGCGTGAAGCCGGCCGCGCGCCTTCTTCAGCAGGTCGCGGAACTGGCCGCTGCGCCGCAGCTGCTGGGTGCTCACCTCGTACAGGTTCACGCCCAGCTTGAGCATGTCCACGCGGTAGCGGTTGTAGTTGATGTTGACCAGCGGCTCGTCGCTGTCGGCCAGCGAATTGGTGATGACGGTGATGTTCACGCCGTGCTCGCGCCCCAGGCGGATGCGCTCCATGCCCTCGTCGCCCGGAATGAAGTAGGGCGAGATCACCACCACGTTCGACTGCGCGGTGGCCAGCATCTCGTGAAAGCGCTGCGCCAGCGACTGGGTGGGCTGGGTCATGACGCCCAGCGCCTTGTTGGGGCTGTCGGCGGTGGCGTTGGCCTCGGCGCGCATCCACTTCAGCTCGGCCACGTCGGCCAGCTGCGCGCCCAGCGGCAGGTCGCCCAGCAGGTCGGTGATGGGCAGCGGGCCGGGCGGCGGGGCGTGGGCGGGGGAGGTGGCTTCGTCGAAGTCGGCCTTCAGTTTCTCCGGCGTGCGGCTGGTGCTGGCCACGCGCCGCAGCGGGTAGACCACGTCGCTGTTCCAGTAGGTGTCGAAGATGGCGGCCGACTCGGGCACCACCGGGCCGGCCATGAGCAGCTCGAAGTCGATGAAGTTCGCGCTCTCGCTGCGCAGGAAGTACTCGTCGGCCAGGTTGCGCCCGCCCGCGATGACCATGGCGCCGTCGGCCACGAACAGCTTGTTGTGCATGCGGTGGTTGAGCCGGCGGAAGTCGGTGAAGAACTCCAGCCAGCGGCCCGACGCGTGGTCGCGCGCATTCACGAACGGGTTGAACAGGCGCACCTCGGCGTTGGGCTCGGCGGCCAGGCCGAGCAGCAGGGGGTCCATGCCGGCGGTGTAGAAGTCGTCGAGCAGCAGCCGCACGCGCACGCCGCGCCGGGCGGCGTTGCGCATTTCGCGCAGCAGCAGGCGGCCGGTCTTGTCGTTGCCGAGCTGGTAGGTCTGGATGTCGAGCGACGAGCTGGCGCGGCGCATCAGCTCCAGCCGCGCGTCCAGCGCGTAGGAGGCCTCGATCAGTGGCCGCATGCTGGACAGCCCGTCGGGCGGCGTGTTCAGGCTGAGCGCGGCGCGGCCGAGTTCGGTGGCCGGGGAGGCCGCAATGGCCAGCGAGGGCGGCTCCGGCATGCGCGGCGGCAGGCCGGCGCAGGCGGTCAGCGCCAACACCGCCGCGACTGCTGCCGTGGATGCCGCCGTGGATGCCGCAGCACGGGCCATCAGGCGCAGCGCCGGGCCGTGCAGCGCGGAAAACAAAAGGGCAATGAGCTTGAACATGAAGGCGCCAACGCACGGGGCGTGCGGGCGGCATGGTAGCCGCTTCGCCTCTAAAAACAGACGTAATTTCACAACGCAACGCCCTTGCCGAAGCTTGGAAATTGCGCAAACCCTTCGCTTCATCTGCCTACAATGAGAATAGTTCTTAATAGTATTTGAGGTTGTTTACGCATGAAGAAGTTTGTGGCGCGGCGCAAGGCCGCATCGGTGTTGGTCGGGTGCCTGGCAATCTACGCACAGCACCAGGTGCTGGCCCAGACGGCCAATGCCGGTTCGCTGCCTGAGGTGCGGGTGGACGCCAACGCCGAGGCCGAAACGGCCACCTCGCAGGTCATCGGCTACCGCGCGAAGAATGCGGTGACGGCCACCAAGACCGACACGCCGCTGTCGGAAACGCCGCAATCGGTCACGGTGGTCACCCGCGACCAGATGGTCGACCAGGGCGCCACCAACCTGCAGGACGCGCTCACCTACGCCGCCGGCGTGCGCTCCGACGCCTACGGGCTGGACTCGCGCTCCGACGGCTTCTCGGTGCGCGGCAGCAGCCCCTCGACGTACCTCGACGGCCTGCAGACGTATTCCTCCGGCTACTACACCGCCACCGCGCGGCCCGACCCCTACACGCTGGAGCGCCTGGAGGTGCTGCGCGGGCCGGCCGGCATGCTGTTCGGCGCGGGCACCGCGGGTGGCGTGGTCAACATGGTCAGCAAGCGGCCGCAGCAGCAGGCCTACCGCGAGGTGGGCGTGCAGCTGGGCTCCTTCGGCCGCAAGCAGGTGCAGGCCGACCTCACCGGCCCGCTGACCGCGGACGGCGAATGGTCGTACCGGCTGGTGGCGCTGCAGCGCAAGTCGGACACGCAGGTCGACCACGTGCCCGACGACCGCTCGCTCCTCATGCCGTCGCTCACCTGGCGCCCCAATGCCGCCACCTCGCTGACGCTGCAGGCGCTTTGGCAGAAGGACAAGACCGGCAGCACGGCGCAGTTCCTGCCCTGGCAGGGCACCATCCTGCCGAGCGTCAACGGCCCGCTGCCGTCCAGCCGCTTCATCGGCGAGCCGGGCGACGGCTACGACACCGAGCGCAAGACCTTCGGCTGGCAGTTCGAACACCGCTTCAACGACGACTGGACGTTCCGCCAGAACCTGCGCATGTCGCGCACGTACAACGACTCGCACTACCACTACGCGGACTTCTTCTCGCTGCGCGGCGGCTGGGGCCTGGACCCGGCCGGCCAGCGCCTGCTGGGCCGCATGAACTCCAAGTCGCTCACCTGGACCGGCATGACCGGCGTGGACAACCACGTCGAAGGCCACTTCGACACCGGCCGCGTGCGTCACACGCTGCTGGTGGGCGCGGAGTATTCGCGCCAGCGGCAGGACCAGATTCAAGGCTCCGCTTACAGCACCATCGACGCCTATGCGCCGGTGTACGGCATCGGCTATGTGCCGGTGACCGACCTGGCCCGGCAGCCGCGCACCACCCAGCGCAATGCCGGTGTCTATGTGCAGGACCAGATGAAGCTGGACAACTGGATCTTTGTGGCGGGCCTGCGCTACGACCGCAGCACCTCCGGCGCGGCGGGCAGCGACTCGCAGACCACCAGCGCCACCTCGCGCCGGCTGGGCGTGATGTACACGCTGCCCTCGGGCTGGTCGCCCTACCTGAGCTACACCGAGTCGTTCACGCCGCAGGCGGGCACCAACGTCGAAGGCAACCTGTTCAAGCCCTTGCGCGGCGAGCAGGTGGAGGCCGGCGTCAAGTACCAGCCCGCGGGCTCGCCCACCAGCTTCACCGCCTCGGTCTTCTCGCTGAAGGAAAAGAACCGCATCGTCTCCGACAGCACCAACCCGAACTACGGCCGCCAGGTCGACGCCACGAAGAACAAGGGCGTGGAGCTGGAGCTCAAGACCACGCTGGCGCGCGACCTCGACCTGATTGCCAACTACACCCACATCGACGTCGACGCCAAGCTCACCGAGCAGCCGCGCGACCAGGTGTCGGTGTGGGGCAAGTACCGCTTCGCCATCGCCGGCGTGACGGGCTTTTCGGCCGGTGTGGGCGTGCGCTCGATGAGCGGCTTCACGGACGTGGACGGCGCCAGCGCCGGCCCGCGCGTGCCCGCCGTGACCCTGCTCGACCTGATGCTGGCCTACGAGTCGGCCAAGTGGCGCTATGCGCTGAACATCAACAACGCCACCGACAAGACCTACTTCAGCACCTGCCTGTCGCGCGGCGACTGCTGGTACGGTGCGCGCCGCAGCGTGGTGGCCAGCGCCACCTACCGTTTCTAAAATAAAGCCTACAGCCGAAGCCCCACCACGACATGAACAGCCGAAAAATAAAGACCTGGGCCTGGGTGCACAAGTGGAGCAGCCTCGTGTGCACGGTGTTCATGCTGCTGCTGTGCCTGACGGGCCTGCCGCTCATCTTTCACCACGAGATCGGCCACCTGCTGGGCACCGAGGTCGAGGCGCCCAAGATGCCGGCCGGCACGCCGCGCATCAGCCTGGACCGCGTGCTCGACATCGCCAAGGCGCAGCACCCCGACCGGGTGGTGCAGTTCGCCTCGCAGCCCGAGGACGACGACGGCCTGTGGTTCGTCACGCTCACGCCCACGCCGGCGCCCACGGACGACTTCAAGTCGATCGCGGTCGATGCGCGCACGGGCACCATCCTTGCGCAGCCCAAGTTCGACGAGGGCTTCATGTACGTGATGTTCAAGCTGCACGTCGACCTGTTCGCGGGCCTGCCGGGCAAGCTGTTCCTGGGCTTCATGGGGCTGCTGCTGCTGGTGGCCATCGTCTCGGGCGTGGTGCTGTATTCGCCCTTCATGCGCAAGCTCGACTTCGGCAAGGTGCGCCGCGAGAAGCGTCCGCGCCTGAAGTGGCTCGACCTGCACAACCTGCTGGGCGTGGTCACGCTGGTGTGGCTGTTCGTGGTGGGCTCCACCGGCATGATCAACACCTGGGCCGACCTGCTCATCAAGTACTGGCAGTACGACCAGCTCAGCGCGCTGCTCACGCCCTACAAGAACGAGCCCGTGGTGGCGGTGAGCGAACGCGCCTCGGTGCAGCGCTCGATGGACGCCGCGCTGCAGCATGCGCCCGGCATGAAGCTGTCGTTCATCGCGTTCCCTGGCACCTCGTTCTCCAGCCCGCACCACACCACCTTCTTCGTGCGCGGCAGCGAGCCCTTCACCTCCAAGCTCTTTCAGCCGGTGCTGGTCGACGCCAAGACGGCGCAGGTGACCGCGTCGCCCAGGCTGCCCTGGTACCTCACGGCGCTGCTGGTGTCGCAGCCGCTGCACTTCGGCGACTACGGCGGCATGCCGATGCAGATCTTGTGGGCGCTGCTCGACATCGCGACCATCATCGTGCTGGGCAGCGGGTTGTACCTGTGGCTGAAGCGGGGCAATGCGGTGCCGGCGGGCGGCAAGGCCAAGGCCGCGGCGCATGAAGCGGCCCGGGCTCCCGGCGCCGTGCACCCGGAGCCGGCACCGGCCATGAAGGTGCAGGCATGAAGGAACACCAGGGCTTCTGGCGCATGTGGCGCTGGCCGATCGTGCTGGGCCTGCTGACGGTCGTCGGGCTCATCTCCGCGCTGTTCAGCGACGGCGGGTTGGGCGACATGCTGGCGTGGCTCACGCTGGGCATTCCGGTTGGCGTGTGTGCGTGGTTCGGCTGGCGAAAGTCGCCCACCCGCTAGTTTTCCCTTGGCGTCGCGCCACCGCGACACCCGCGGCCGCGCGCCGAAGCAGAATCGGCGCGATGAACCTCGCTCCCGTCACTGTTGCCTGCCTTCTGGCGCTGGGCGCGCCGCTCGTTGTGCTGGCGCAGCAGTCGCCAACGGCGCCGCCGGCCGATGCCGACACCAATAGCGAAGCAGGCAATGCGCGCTTGCGCGAGATCACCGTCACCACCCCGCGCGGCGAGGTCACGCCGTTCAACGTGCCCGGCTCGGTCGACCGCGTCGACGGCAGCGAGATGCGCGAAGGCCGCCTGCAGGTCAACCTCTCGGAGAGCCTGGGCGCGGTGCCGGGGCTGCAGGTGCAGAACCGCTTGAACTACGCGCAGGACCTGCAGCTGTCGATTCGCGGCTTTGGCGCGCGCTCTACGTTCGGCGTGCGCGGCGTGCGGTTGTATGTCGACGGCATTCCGGCGACCTTGCCCGACGGGCAGGGGCAGACCTCGAACATCGACATCGGCTCGGTGGACCGTGTGGAGGTGCTGCGCGGGCCGTTCTCCGCGCTCTATGGCAATTCGTCGGGTGGCGTGGTGCAGGCCTTCACCGCCTCGGGCGAGGGCGCGCCCCGGCTGTCGTATTCGCTTGCGGGCGGCAGCTTCGGCACCTGGCGGCAGCAGCTGCAACTGAGCGGCGCGCAGGGCGCGGTCGACTACCTGCTCGACGCCAGCCGCTTCCACACCGACGGCTGGCGCGAGCACAGCGCCGCGCGGCGCGACATTGCCAACGGCAAGCTCGGCATTGCGCTGGACAACGGCGACAAGCTCACGCTGGTGATGAACAGCGTGCGCATCGACGCGCAAGACCCCCTGGGCCTCACGGCCGACCAATACGCCCTGGCGCCGCGCAATGCGCCCCTGGCCACGCAGTACGACACCCGCAAGACCGTCGAGCAGACGCAGGTCGGCCTGCTGTACGAGCGGCGCATCAATGCCGAGCAGGGCCTGCGCCTCACGCTGTACAGCGGCGAGCGCAAGACCACGCAGTACCAGTCGATTCCGCCCTCGGCGCAGCAGAGCCCCTTGCATGCGGGCGGGGTGATCGACCTGTCGCGGCGGTACGGCGGCGCGGACATCCGCTGGAACGCCGCGTTGACGCTGGCCGACCGCCCCTTCGACGTGGTGGCGGGCCTGAGCTACGACAGCCTGCGCGAGAAGCGACGCGGTTATGAAAACTACCTGGGCCCGTTGTCGGCGCCGGTGCTCGGCGTGCAGGGCCGCTTGCGGCGCAACGAGCTCAACGAGGTGTGGAACCTCGACCCCTACGCCCAGGCCACCTGGCGCTTCACCGACCGTTGGACGCTGGAGGCCGGCGTGCGCCGCAGCAGCGTGCACTTCGACTCGCAAGACCGCTACATCGTGGGCACGAACCGCGACGACAGCGGCAGCGCGCGCTACAGCAAGACGCTGCCGGTGGCTTCGCTGCGCTACCAGGCCACCTCGGACCTGGCGCTGTACGGTTCGGTCGGCCGTGGTTTCGAGACGCCGACGCTCAACGAGCTGTCGTACCGGTCGGGCGGCGCGAGCGGCCTCAACTTTGCGCTGCGGCCGTCGGTGAACGACAGCGTGGAGGTCGGCGCGAAGGCCCGGCTGGCGGGTGGGTTGCTGACGGCGGCCTTGTTCGAGACGCGCACGCGCGACGAGATCGTGACGGACACCAACGTGGGCGGTCGTGCGACCTTCCAGAACGCGGGGCGCACGAAGCGCAGCGGGTTCGAGCTGGGTTGGCAGCACGAGACGGCGAGCCATTGGCGCACGCAACTGGCCTATACGTGGCTGGACGCGACGTACCGTGATGCCTTCTGTTCGCCGTCGCCTTGTGCCGCGTCGAACACGGTGGCGGCGGGCAATCGCATTCCGGGCATTGCGCGGCAGTCGTTGTTCGCCTCGCTGGGCTGGGTGCCGCCGGAGGGCTGGCGCGCGGGTGTGGAGATGCGTGCGTTGGGCAACCTGCAGGCGAACGATGTCAACACGGCCAGTGCGCCGGGCTATGCGGTCGCTGCTTTGTACGCGGGGTATCTGAAGAAGTGGGAGCGGTGGGAATTCAACGCATTCGCGCGGGTCGACAACCTGTTCGACCGGCGCTATGCGGGCTCTGTGATCGTCAACGAGGGCAACGGGCGGTACTACGAGCCTGCGCCTGGGCGCAATTGGACTGTGGGGGTTGGTGGCGCTTATCGGTTCTGAACAGGCGCGCGTGTCCGGTGCACCCACAAAGAAGCGTTCAACGTGACGTTCACGCCGCAAAGCACGGCGCAAAACGTCACAGAAATCACAGGCCGGCGGCTGCGCGCAGGGCGGCGGCTTGCGTGGTCGATTCCCAGGTGAACTCAGGCTCTTCGCGACCGAAGTGACCGTAGGCCGCGGTCTTCTGGTAGATCGGGCGCAGCAGATCGAGCATCTGGATGATGCCCTTCGGACGCAGGTCGAAATGCTCGCGCACCAGGGCCGCGATCTTCTCGTCGGGGATCAGGCCCGTGCCTTCGGTATAGACCGTGATGTTCATCGGCTCGGCCACGCCGATCGCATACGCCACCTGAATCTGGCACTGGCGCGCGATGCCGGCGGCCACGATGTTCTTGGCCACATAGCGCGCGGCGTACGCGGCCGAACGGTCGACCTTCGACGGGTCCTTGCCCGAGAACGCGCCACCACCGTGCGGGCAGGCGCCGCCGTACGTGTCCACGATGATCTTGCGGCCGGTGAGCCCGCAGTCGCCCTGCGGACCGCCGATGACGAAACGCCCCGTCGGGTTGATCAGGAAGCGCGTGTTCTGCAGCCATTCCTTGGGCAGCACGGGCTTGATCAGCTCCTCGATGATGGCTTCGTTGAACGAGGCCTTCATCTTCGTCGGCGTCTCGCTCTGGTCGGGGCTGTGCTGCGTGGAGAGCACCACCGTGTCGATGCTGTGCGGCTTGCCGTCGACATAGCGCATCGTCACCTGGCTCTTGGCGTCGGGGCGCAGGAACGGCAGACGGCCGTCCTTGCGCAATTGGGCCTGGCGCTCCACGAGGCGGTGGGCGTAGTAGATGGGCGCGGGCATCAGCTCGGGCGTTTCGTCGCAGGCGTAGCCGAACATCAGGCCCTGGTCGCCGGCGCCGGTGTTCAGGTGGTCGTCGCTCGCATGGTCCACGCCCTGTGCGATGTCGTTGGACTGCTTGTCGTAGCAGACCATCACGGCGCAACCCTTGTAGTCGATGCCGTAGTCGGTGTTGTCGTAGCCGATGCGCTTGATGGTGTCGCGCGCCACCTGGATGTAGTCGACGTGCGCGTTGGTGGTGATCTCGCCCGCCAGCACCACGAGGCCGGTGTTGGTCAGCGTCTCGGCGGCCACGCGACTGCGGGGGTCCTGCTCGAAGATCGCGTCCAGGATGGCATCGGAGATCTGGTCGGCAACCTTGTCGGGGTGGCCTTCGGAAACCGATTCGGAAGTGAAGAGGAAATCGTTCGCCATTTTTCAAAGCTCCTTGAAGTGAATTGGCGCGTTGCCAACTCTGCGGAGCCCTGGCGAACGCTTTAGCAGATGTCGAGGAATCGACGGGGCACAATCGCCATGCGCTTGTGTTTGTCGCCCTGCAAGTTGTTCCGTAACTCGGCGACAATTTGGATTCTATTCGAGCCGCGCCTACCATGCGCGCGCGTCCGTTTTTTGACCATCCCCCCTCCCGTTTCAATGATCACCCTGTTCCGCCTGCTTGCCCGCGTGCCCATGCCTTTGATGCATGGCCTCGGCGCCATGCTGGGCTGGCTGGTGTGGTGGAGCGCGCCGGGCTATCGCCGCCGCTTCAAGGCCAACGCCGAGAGCGCGGGCTTCGCGCCCGAGCAATACCGACCCGCCATTGCCGCCGCCGGCAAGATGGCCTCCGAACTGCCCTGGCTGTGGCTGCGCCCCCATGGCCGGACGGTGCTGAACCGCGTGGTGCGCTGGGAAGGCGTCGAGGCCTTCGAGGCCGCCATGCAGGCGAAGAAGGGCGTGATTCTGGTGGCGCCGCACCTGGGCAGCTGGGAGATGTGCGGCCAGGCCATCGGCGAGCGTTTTCTCGCGGCCTACGGGCCCATCACGGCGCTGTTTCGCCCGGCGCGCAAGAAATGGATGGCCGACCTGATCGCCGCCGGCTCGCGCGACCGACCCGGCCTGCAGACCCTGCCCACCAACAACAGCGGCGTGCGCGGCCTGATCCGCACGCTGCGCGGCGGCGGCTACACCGGCATCCTGCCCGACCAGGTGCCACCCCTGGGCCAGGGCGTGTGGGCGCCGTTTCTCGGCCGCCCCGCGTACACCATGACCTTGCTTCCCCGACTCGCGCAACAAACCGGCGCGGCCTGCTTTCTGAGCGTGTGCGAGCGCCTGCCGCGCGGCGCAGGCTATGTGATTCGCTTCGAGCCTCTGGTCGGCACCGCGCTGACCGACCCCTCGGCCTCTGTCGAGGACGCAGCCGCCGCCATGAACGACGGCATCGGCCGGCTGATCCGCAGCCTGCCGGGCCAGTACGTTTGGGACTACGCCCGCTACAAGGAGCCGCGCGCCGAGCGCGTGACCGCCGCCACCGGAGAGGCCGCATGAGCTTCGGTTCCAGGCTCGGCATCGGTTTCATGCGCGCGATTGCACCGTTGCCCCTGCCGGTGGTGCGCGGCTTCGGCGCGGTGCTGGGGCGCATCCTGCACAGCGTGGCGGTGCCGCGGCGGCGCGTGGTCGACACCAATCTGGCCGTCTGCTTTCCGCAGAAGTCGCAGGCCGAGCGCCGCGCCATGGCGCGCGAGACCTTCGTCTACGTGGCGCAGTCGTGGCTGGACCGCGGCTGGCTCTGGCATGCGCCCGAGAAGGTGGTGGCGAGCCGGCTCAAGGTGGTGGGCGCGGCCCCGGAGATCCGCGAGATCGCCGACGGCCATGCGCCCATGATCCTGTTCGCGCCGCACTTCTACGGCCTGGACGCCGCGGCCACTGCGCTCACCATGCACACGTCGCGCCCTTCGGCCACCATCTACACGACGCAGCGCGACCCCATGGTCGACGCCTGGATCCGCGAGGGCCGCACGCGCTTCGGCGACGTGGCGGCGCTCAACCGCGTGGACGGCATCAAGCCGGTGCTGCAGGGCCTGCGCAAAGGCGGCCTGCTGTACCTGCTGCCCGACATGGACTTCGGGCGCGACCAGACCATCTTCGTGCCGTTCTACGGCGTGCAGGCGGCCACCGTGCCCTCGCTGTCGCGCTTCGCGCGGCTGGGCAAGGCCAAGGTGGTGCCGGTGGTGTCCAGGCTCACGCCGGGCGGCTACGAGATCGAGGTGCTGCCCACCTGGCAGAACTTTCCGACCGACGATGTCGAGGCCGACACGGCGCTCATGAACGAGCGCCTGCAAGGCTACATCGACACCATGCCGGCCCAGTACTACTGGGTGCACCGGCGCTTCAAGACCCGCCCCGAAGGCGAGCCGCCGATCTACTGAGCGCGCTGCAGGAAGGCCTCGATCTCGCTGGCGACCAGCTGCGGCTGCTCGTGCACGATCCAGTGGGTGGCGCCGGGCACTTTCTTGATCTGAAGCTTGGGCACGTAGTCGTCCAGCCCTTCGAGCAGGCCCGGCAGCAGCGCCGCGTCATCGAGCGCCCAGAAGACGAAGGTCGGCACGTCCACCGTGAGCCGTTCGCGCGGCAGCACCGGAATGCTGTCGACGCCCTGGCCCGGCAGCGGCGGCTTCATCGGCGTCACGCGGTACAGGTTGCACGCGCCCGTGAGGCCCGCGCCCCACACCTCGCGGTACTGCTGCTTCACTTCTTCCGTCAGCCAGCCGAAGCCTTCGGGGCCGGCCTTCATCAGCGTGAAGAAGGGCCACATGCGCTTGAAGTCGTCGGCCGCGAGCAGGGTCTCGGCGTCGGGGCGCGCAAGGAAGTGCATGTAGGCGCTGGCCTGCTGCTGCGCCGGGTTGTTGCGCAGCTCGCGGGTGAAGGTGCCCGGGTGCGGCGAATTGATGATGACCAGCTTGCCCACCTGCTGCGGGAACGCGTTGGCATAGCCCCAGCCGAAGGCGCCGCCCCAGTCGTGGGCCACCAGCGCGGCCATGGTGCCGTCGGTGCTTTCGGTGGCCACGAGCTGCTGGATGTCCTGCACGAGCAGGTGCGGCCGGTACGACGCCACGTCGGTCGGCGCACTCGACTTCTCGAAGCCGCGCAGGTTGGGCGCCACGCAGCGGTAGCCGCCGTGCGCGGGGTCCGAGAAGTACGCCAGCAGGGCGTCCCAGATGAACGCGGCTTCGGGGAAGCCGTGCAGGAACACCATCAGCGGGCGGCCCGGCTGGCCGGCGGCACGGCAACTCAGGGTGGTGCCGTTGGGCAGGCTGCGTTGGAAGGTCTCGATCATGCTCGTTGTCTCCTTGGGTTGACTGTCGCTATTCTTTTGATAGTGAACCACGCACGCTGGACGGCCTTTGCAGCCTGTTGGGGTCTCAGGCTTGTGCGGGCGGCTCCGGCGCGTCGGTGTCGGCGGGCGGCACGGCGGCAGCATCAGGCGTTGCGGCACCTTCGGGATGCACCCAGCGCCACAGCAGCTCGGCCGCCTCGCCCACGCCCTGCTTTTTCAGGGCGGAGAACAGTTTCACCTCGCCGCCGCCGGCGTTCAGTCGCGTGATGGACAGCACCTTGGCCGCTTCGGTGCGGGTGAGCTTGTCGGACTTGGTCAGCAGCACGAGGAACTTCAGGCCTTTTTCCACCCGCGGACGAATCACGTCGAGCAGGATCTCGTCGAGCTCGGTCAGACCATGGCGCGGGTCGCACATGAGCACCACGCCGCGCAGGCTCTCGCGCGTCATCAGGTAGTTGCCCATGACGCGCTGCCAGCGCAGCTTGGCTTCCTTGGGCACGGCCGCGTAGCCGTAGCCGGGCAGGTCGGCCAGCACGGCGTCGTCGACCTTCTGCTTGCCGATGCCGAACAGGTTGATGTGCTGCGTGCGGCCCGGCGTCTTCGAGGCGAAGGCCAGGCGCGTCTGCTGTGTCAGCGTGTTGATGGCGGTCGACTTGCCGGCGTTGGAGCGCCCGACGAAGGCGATCTCGGGCAGGTCGACCGGGGGCAGGTGTTCCAGCTGCGGAGCGCTGGTGAGGAAGTGGGCGGTGTGCAACCAACCCAGGGCCACGCGTTCGCGTTCGGCGACCTGGGGGTCCGCGGCGGGCGCCGCGCGGGGAGGATAGGCAGCGGGCTTGGCGCGCGGGGAGGGCATCTACGGACTTTCGAAACTAGACCCACATTGTAGAATCGTGAGGTTTTGCGCCAATAAATTCGAAGCGAAGCCCCCCGATATGAAGTTGTTTGCCAATATTCTGCTTGCGGCCCTGGTGGGCCTTGCATCCAGCGCGAGTCTTGCAGCCGATGAGCACGCGGCAGCGCCGAATGCAGCGGCCGCGGCGCCCGCCAAGCTGCCAAAGCCGGACCCGGCAAAGGGGGACACGCTGTTCAGCGCCAGCACCCCCACCATCCAGAGTTGTGCCTCGTGCCACAACGCGGACGGCAACTCCACCATTGCCGCCAACCCGAAGCTGGCGCAACAGCACCCCGAATACATCGTCAAGCAGCTGCAGGAGTTCAAGTCCGGCAAGCGCAAGAACAGCGTCATGACCGCGATGGCCTCGCACCTGAGCGAACAGGACATGCGCGACATCGCCTGGTTCGTGGCTTCGAAGAAGGTCAAGACCGGCTTCTCGAAGGACAAGGACACCGTGGCCATGGGCGAGAAAATCTACCGCGGCGGCATCGGCGAGCGCCAGATTCCGGCCTGCGCCGGCTGCCACAGCCCCAACGGCGCCGGCCTGCCGGCCCAGTATCCGCGCCTGGGCGGCCAGAACGCCGAGTACACCGTGGCCCAGCTCACGGCCTTCCGCGACAACGTGCGCCTGAACAGCGCCCCCATGACGGGCGTGGCCGCCAAGCTCAACGACCGCGAAATCAGGGCCGTGGCCGACTACATTGCCGGCTTGCGCTAGCCACCCCTGGCCATCACGCGCGACGAGCGTGAACTAACCGCCGATAACAACCCCAAACAAAGGGCGGGCCCATCCAGAAGGATGGCCCGCCTTTTTGTTTTTCCCCACTTCCTCATTTCTTTCGCCCGATGTCCGTCTCCACACATGGCCTTCGCGTTCGTCGCGGCCCGCAGATGCTTCGCGCTGCGGTGGAGCTGTTTTCTTCGATGCGCTTCGCCATTGCGCTGCTCACCGTCATCTGCATCGCGTCGATCATCGGCACCGTGCTCAAGCAGCACGAGCCGCTCAACAACTACATCAACCAGTTCGGGCCGTTCTGGGCCGAGCTGTTTCGCACGGCCAAGCTCGACGCCGTCTACAGCGCGTGGTGGTTCCTGCTGATCCTGCTGTTCCTGGTGATCAGCACCTCGCTGTGCATCTCGCGCAACACGCCGCGCATCCTGGTCGACCTGAAGACCTTCAAGGAAGACATTCGCGCGCAGAGCCTGAAGGCCTTCGGCCAGCGCGCGGAGAACCGGCTGGCCGAAACGCCCGAAGCCGCGGCCGACCGCATCGGCAAGCTGCTGGTGAGCGGCGGCTGGAAGGTCAAGCTGCAGCAGCGCCAGGCCACGCAGGGCAGCCGGGCCACCGAGGCAGGCTGGATGGTGGCGGCGCGTGCCGGCGGCGCGCACAAGCTGGGCTACATCGCGGCGCACAGCGCCATCGTGCTGGTGTGCATCGGCGGCCTGCTCGACGGCGACCTCATGGTGCGCGCGCAGACCTGGTTCAACGGCAAGACCGTGTTCACCGGCGGCGGCATGATCGCCGACGTGCCGCCGCAGCACCGCCTGTCGGCCAGCAACCCGACCTTCCGCGGCAACATCCTGGTGCCCGAAGGCGGGCAGGGCAGCGTGGCCATCCTGAACCAGGCCGACGGCGTGCTGCTGCAGGAGCTGCCGTTCTCCATCGAGCTGAAGAAGTTCATCGTCGACTACTACTCCACCGGCATGCCCAAGCTCTTTGCGAGCGAGGTGGTGCTGCACGACCGCGAGACCGGCGAAACGGTGCCCGCGCGCATCGAGGTCAACCACCCGGCCAGCTACAAGGGCGTGGAGATCTACCAGTCCAGCTTCGACGACGGCGGCTCCAAGGTGAAGCTGCAGGCAGTGCCGATGGCGGCCGCGGCCAAGCCCTTCGAGGTGGAAGGCGTCATCGGCGGCCCGAGCACCGAGATCACCAACGGCAAGGACAAGCTCACGCTCGAATACGCCGCGCTGCGCGTGATCAACGTCGAGAACTTCGCCGACGCCGGTGCCATGCGCAGCGGCGCCGACGTGCGCAAGGTCGACCTGCGCCACGACATCGAGTCGCGCCTGGGTGCGGCCAACAAGGTCAACAAGCCGAAGGTGCTGCGCAACATCGGGCCGAGCATCGGCTACAAGCTGCGCGACGCGTCGGGCCAGGCGCGCGAGTACCAGAACTACATGGTGCCGGTCGACACCGGAGACGGCCAGCCGGTGTTCTTGCTGGGCATGCGCGAGAAGCCCGAAGATCCGTTCCGCTACCTGCGCGTGCCGGCCGACGACCAGGGCTCCATGGACGGCTTCGTGCGCATGCGCACCGCACTGGGCGACGCCGACGTGCGCGCCCGCGCCATCGAGCGCTACATCGCCAAGGCGAGCGACCCCCAGCGCCCCGAGATGGCCGCGCAGTTGCGCGTGTCGGCCACGCGCGCGCTGGCGCTGTTCGCGGGCAGCGAGCGTGCCAAGGCCGACGCCACCACGGTGGGCGGCTGGCAGGCGATTGCCGAGTTCATGGAAGTCAACGTGCCCGAGGCCGAGCGCGAGCGCGCCGGCGGCGTGCTGGTGCGCATCCTGAACGACGTGCTGTTCGAGGTGCTCAACCTGAGCCGCGAAAGCGCCGGCCTGGCCGCGCTGGCGAACGACGAGAAGTCGCAGGCCTACCTGACGCAGGCCGTGCTGGCCATCAGCGACGCGCACTTCTACCCGGCCCCGGTCGCGATGATGATGACCGACTTCACCCAGGTTCAGGCCAGCGTGTTCCAGGTGGCGCGTGCGCCCGGCAAGAAGGTCGTGTATCTGGGCTGCCTGTTGCTGATCATCGGGATTTTTGCCATGCTGTACGTGCGCGAGCGCCGGCTGTGGGTGTGGCTCTCGCCTGATGGGTCGGCCCCCGGAGGCACCGCGAGCGCCACCATGGCGTTCTCGGTCAACCGCAAGACCATCGACAGCGACCGCGAATTCGAGCATCTCAAACACAAGCTGCTCGCCCTGAACAAAGAAGTACCCGAGACACCATGAACACCACGACCCTCACGCTCAACGAAAGCTGGCTCTCGCGCCGCAACCTGTTCGACTGGGTGTTCGCGGCGCTGGTGCTGGCCGGCGGGCTGTTCGCGTTCACCCGCTATGCGGCGTCGATGGACTACTACGAGAAGCCGATTCTGGTGGGCGCGATGATCGCGATGATCGCCATCGGCTGGTTCTGGCGGCCGCTGCGCGTGCTGGCCATCGTGGTGGCTGCGGCGTCGCTGCTGGCCATCAGCTCCTACCAGGGTGATCTGGCCCGGGCGGACACGGTGTTCTGGCTCAAGTACTTTCTGTCGAGCCAGTCAGCCATTCTGTGGATGAGCGTGCTGTTCTTCATGAGCACCATCTTCTATTGGCTCGGCTTCTTCGGCGGCAAGCAGGCCGACACCTTCGACATGATCGGCTCGCGCCTGGCCTGGGCCGCGGTGACCATGGCGCTGATCGGCACCATGGTGCGCTGGTACGAAAGCCACCAGCTCGGCCCGGACATCGGCCACATTCCGGTGAGCAACCTGTACGAGGTGTTCGTGCTGTTCTGCTGGCTCACCGCAGCGTTCTATCTGTACTTCGAGGAGCGCTACAACACGCGCGCGCTGGGCGCGTTCGTGATGCTGGTGGTGAGCGCGGCGGTGGGCTTCTTGCTCTGGTACACCATCGTGCGCGAGGCGCATGAAATCCAGCCGCTGGTGCCCGCACTGCAGAGCTGGTGGATGAAGCTGCACGTGCCCGCCAACTTCATCGGCTACGGCACCTTCTCGCTCGCGGCCATGGTGGCCTTCGCCTACCTCATCAAGGAGCAGGCCGACGAAAAGCGCTGGTACAAGCTCACGCCCATCTGGCTGCTGGGCGTGGCGCTGTGCTTCGTGCCGGTGGCGTTTCGCCAGCGCGTGCAGGAAGCCGGCGGCAGCTACTGGGTGGTGTATGCGGGCATCTCGGCGCTGATTGCCGCGGGCATTTTGCTGGGGCGCAAGCGCATCGCGGCACGCCTGCCGGCCAACGAGGTGCTCGACGACGTCATGTACAAGTCGATCACCGTCGGCTTTGCGTTCTTCACCATCGCCACCGTGCTCGGCGCCCTGTGGGCGGCCGACGCCTGGGGCGGCTACTGGAGCTGGGACCCGAAGGAAACCTGGGCGCTGATCGTCTGGCTCAACTACGCGGCCTGGCTGCACATGCGGCTGGTGAAGGGCCTGCGCGGCACCGTGGCGGCATGGTGGGCGCTGGGCGGCCTGGCGGTCACGACCTTCGCCTTCCTGGGCGTGAACATGTTCCTGAGCGGGCTGCACAGCTACGGCACGCTGTAAGCGCAGGGCACGCAGGGCACGCAGGGCACGCAGGGCACGCAGGGCACGCGGGGCAGCAGGGGCTGCGGGACTTCGTGTGTCCTTGCGTGGCTTTGGCGAAGAATTGAAACCACGCGCCGCAATGGCGCGTAACCAAATCGGGGCTTGTCACGAACTACCCTGAGCACCACGATTCACGCGAAAGGCCTGTCATGTCGTTTCCTTCCCGCCCGACCCGTCGCTTCAGCGACAACGGTTTCATCCACCCGCTGTCGAGCGAAATCACCCCGCGTGCCGAGTACGAAGGCCGGCGCGACCTGCTCAAGTTGATGGCAGGCGGCGCCGCGGGTGCCGCGCTGGCGGCGTTCGCGTCGCGCGAAGCCTTGGCGCAGACCGAGCGCCCGAACAAGCTTGCACCGCTGCCCGGCGCCAAGTCGGCGGTTCCTGGTGCGGTGGCAATGGACAAGCTCACCGACTACAAGGACGCCTCGACCTACAACAACTACTACGAGTTCGGCACCGACAAGGCCGACCCGGCCAAGAACGCCGGCACGCTGAAGACGCGGCCCTGGACCGTGGAGGTCGAGGGGCTGGTCAAGAAGCCCGGCAAGTACGGCATCGAGGACCTGCTCAAACTCAGCGCGCAGGAAGAGCGCATCTATCGCCTGCGCTGCGTCGAGGGCTGGTCGATGGTCATTCCGTGGGTCGGCTACTCGCTGGCCGAGCTCATCAAGAAGGTGGAGCCGCAGGGCAATGCCAAGTTCGTCGAGTTCGTGACGCTGGCCGACCCCAAGACCATGCCGTTCGTGGGCTCGCGCGTGCTGGACTGGCCCTACACCGAAGGCCTGCGCATGGACGAGGCGATGAACCCGCTCACGCTGCTGGCCTTCGGCATGTACGGCGAGGTGCTGCCCAACCAGAACGGCGCGCCGGTGCGCCTGGTGGTGCCATGGAAGTACGGCTTCAAGTCGGCCAAGTCGATCGTGAAGATCCGCTTCGTCGAGAAAGAGCCGAGCACCGCATGGAACAAGGCGGCGGCCAACGAGTACGGCTTCTATTCGAACGTGAACCCCAACGTCGACCATCCGCGCTGGAGCCAGGCCACCGAGCGGCGCATCGGCGACGGCGGCGGCCTGTTCGCCAAGCGGCGCAAGACGGAAATGTTCAACGGCTACGAAGCCCAGGTCGGCCAGCTGTATGCGGGCATGGACCTGAAGAAGAACTTCTGAGCCTGCCGCGCGCTCTGCCTGCCCTTCACCCCATGAACAAGCTGCTCATGCATCCGGCGACCAAGCCGGTCGTCTTCCTGCTGTGCCTGCTGCCGTTCCTGCGGCTGGGCTACGGCGCCTTCACCGACGGGCTGGGCGCCAACCCCGCCGAGTTCCTGATTCGAGCCATGGGCGACTGGACGCTGCGTTTCATCTGCATCGTGCTGGCGGTGACGCCGCTGCGCGTGATGACCAAGTGGAACGCGCTGGCGCGCTATCGCCGCATGCTGGGCCTTTTCGCGTACTTCTACGTGGTGCTGCACTTGCTGTGCTACAGCTGGTTCGACATGGGCTTCGAGTGGGGCGACATCGTCAAGGACATCGCCAAGCGGCCGTTCATTCTGGTGGGGTTCTCGGCCTTCGTGCTGCTGACGCCGCTGGCCGCCACCTCGTTCAATCGCGCGATCAAGGCGATGGGCGCCAGGCGCTGGCAGATGCTGCACAAGCTGGTCTACGTGATTGCGGGGCTCGGGTTGCTGCACTTCTTCTGGATGCGCGCGGGCAAGAACAACTTCGCCGAAGTGTTCGTCTACGCGGGGATCATCGGGGTGCTGCTGGCATGGCGCGTGTGGAACTTCGCGAGCAAGCGCAAGGCCAAGGGGCTTGCGGCCGGTGCCGCGGTGACGCGCGGCGGCGAGAAGCCGCTGCGCACCACCCACTGACGCGGCGGCGAGAAGCCGCTGCGCACCACCCACTGACGCGGCGGCGAAAAGCCGCTGCGCACGAGCAACTGACGCGGTGTCTCAGCCGTCGATTTCCGCGCGCAGCTGGTCTTCCATCGTCTCGCGACGGCGAATCAGTGTGGCGGTAGCGCCGCTCACCAGAACCTCGGCGGCACGGCCGCGCGTGTTGTAGTTGCTGGACATGCTCATGCAGTACGCACCGGCCGACAGCACCGCCAGCATGTCGCCGGCCACCACGTTGAGCGCGCGGTCGCGACCGATCCAGTCGCCGCTTTCGCAGACCGGGCCGACCACGTCGTAGGTCGGCGCATCGCCGGCGCGCGTGCGCAGCGGCACGATGCGCTGGAAGGCCTGGTACATGGCGGGGCGCGGCAGGTCGTTCATGGCCGCGTCGACGATGCAGAAGTTCTTGTCCTCGCCCGGCTTGGTGTAGAGCACCTCGGTCACGCACACGCCGGCATTGCCCACCAGCGAGCGGCCGGGCTCGATCACCAGCTTGCGCTGGCCGAAGCCGCGCGCGTCGAGTTTGGCGAGCAGTTGCTGCCAGAGCGCATCGGCCTTGGGCGGCACTTCGCCGTTGTAGTCGATGCCCAGGCCGCCGCCAAAGTCCAGGTGATGGATCGGCACGCCGGCCGCTTCGATGGCCTGCACCAGGTCCAGGATGCGGTCGCAGGCGTCGAGGTAGGGCGAGGCTTCGGTGATCTGCGAGCCGATGTGGCAGTCGATGCCCACCACTTCCAGCCCCGGCAGCCGGGCGGCATGGCGGTAGGCCTCGACCGCGCGGTCGTGCGCAATGCCGAACTTGTTGCCCTTCAGGCCGGTGGAAATGTACGGGTGCGTCTTGGGGTCGACGTTCGGGTTGATGCGAATGCTGATGGGCGCGCGTTGGCCTTCGGCCAGCGCAACGTCGTTGAGCACGTCCAGTTCGGCCTCGCTCTCCACGTTGAAGCAGGCGATGCCGGCCGCCAGGGCCTGGCGCATTTCGGCGCGGGTCTTGCCGACGCCCGAGAAGATGATCTTCTTCGGGTCGGCGCCCACGGCCAGCACGCGCGACAGCTCGCCGCCCGAGACGATGTCGAAGCCGCAGCCGGCCTGCGCAAACACGCGCAGCACGCCGAGCGACGAGTTGGCCTTGATGGCGTAGCAGACGAGGGCGTCGCGGCCCTCGAAGCCGCGCTGGTAGGCCGCCAGGGCGTCCAGCATCCATTGCTTCGAATAGACGAACAAGGGCGTGCCGTGCGCGCGGGCCAGGGCGTCGAGCGCCAGGCCTTCGATGTGCAGCGCGCCATCGCGCTCGGCGATGTGCGGGTGGCCGGGCAGGGCGGTAGTGGCGGAGGGGGTGCGGGTGACGTTGCCGCTCATTTGCGTGTTTCCGGGGGGGTGTTGCCGGCCGGCGCGCTGGCCGGCGCGGCGGGGGCGCTGGCGGCTGCTGCGGGCGCAGGCACCGCCGCGTTGCTGGACGACGAGGGGCTGAGGGCGTCCGGCGTCAGGAGCTGGGGCAGCGTGGCGCGCCCCGTGGCCGCGGGATCGGTCGGCAGGTACAGCGCGCCGCGCTGTCCGCAGGCGACCAGCGCGGTGGTGCCCGCGACGAGGCAGACCATGAGCACGGCGCGGGCGCGGTGGCTCACTAGAATTTGGCGAACGTTCAACATAGTGAAATTGTAATGACCGACATTGAGTACATGGACCACGCCGAAGCCGCGCTCGCCGCCATCGAGCGGGGCTGCGACCGCATCAACGACGCGAGCGACGTCGACCTGGACAACCAGCGGGTGGGCGGGATGATCACGATTTCATTCGTGAACGGCAGCCAGCTGATCGTCAACCTGCAAAAGCCCCTGCAAGAGATCTGGCTGGCCGCGCGCTCCGGCGGCTACCACTACCGCCACAACGGCACCGCCTGGGTCGACACCAAGACCGGCGAGGAGTTCTTCGCCAACCTGTCGCGCGAAGCGAGCCGGCAAGCCGGGCAGCCGCTGGAGTTCGCGGCCGCCTGATTCACGGTTTTCAGTTCCTGAACATGTCGAGGATGCGGTTGCGCTCCTCGGGCGGGGCCGGCGGGCTCACCGGCGCGCCGGTCAGGGCTTCCACCGGCGCGGTGGGCGCGGCTTCCACGCCCAGGCTGGCAACGCCGCGGCCCGGCGCGTAGTCGTCGTAGTACCACTCGCCGCCCACGCTCACGATGCCCGACGGCGGGTTGGCCGACAGCTCGGTCACCGGAACGCCCTTGATGGCGGTTTCCATGTAAGTGATCCAGATCGGCAGGCTCAGGCCACCGCCGGTTTCGCGGTCGCCCAGGTTGCGCGGCGTGTCGTAGCCGATCCACGAAATGGCCGTCATGGTCGGCTGGAAGCCGGCGAACCAGGCGTCGAGCGAATCGTTGGTGGTGCCGGTCTTGCCGTAGAGGTCCGGGCGCTTGAGCATGGCCTGTGCCTTGGCGGCGGTGCCGGCGCGGGCCACGGAGTTGAGCAGCGTGTCCATGATGAAGGCGTTGCGCTGCGGAATGGCGCGCGCCGACTCGTTGAGCAGCGTCGGCTGCTTGTCGACGAGGAGCTTGTCCTTGTGGTCGGTGATGCGGGTCACGAGGTAGGGATTCACGCGGTAGCCGCCGTTGGCGAACACCGAATAACCCACGGCCATCTGCATCGGCGTGACCGAGCCCGCGCCGAGCGCCATGGGCAGGTAGGCGGGGTGCTTGTCCTTGTCGAAGCCGAAGTTGGTGATCCAGTCCTGTGCGTAGCGCGTGCCGATGGACTGCAGGATGCGGATCGACACCAGGTTCTTCGACTTCATCAGCGCGGTGCGCATCGACATCGGGCCGTCGTAGCCGCCGCCGTAGTTCTTCGGCTCCCAGGGCTGGCCGCCGGTGGTGCCGGCGTCGAAGAACAGCGGGCCGTCGTTGATGATGGTGGCCGGCGTGAAGCCCTTCTCAAGCGCAGCTGAATAAATGAAAGGTTTGAAGCTCGAACCCGGCTGGCGCCAGGCCTGCGTCACGTGGTTGAACTTGTTCTTGCCGAAGTCGAAGCCGCCCACCAGCGCCTTGATGGCGCCGTCGCGCGGGTCCATGGCGACGAACGCGCCTTCCACTTCAGGCAACTGCGTGATCTCCCAGGTGTTCTTGAGCGTCTTCACCACGCGGATCACCGCGCCGCGGCGGATCTTGATGTTGGGCGGCGCCTTGTCGGACAGGCCCGACTGCGCGGGCTTGAGGCCGTCGCCGGTGATCTGCACCGGGTCGCCGTTGGCGCGCACCGCGTCGATCTGCTTGGCCGTGGCCTTGAGCACCACGGCGGCCATCACGTCGCCGTTGTCGGGGTGGTCGCTCAGCGCATCGTCCACGGCCTCGTCGACTTCCTTGGCATCTGCGGGCAGGTCGACGAACTTCTCGGGGCCGCGGTAGATCTGGCGGCGCTCGTAATCCATGATGCCCTTGCGCAGCGCCTTGTACGCGGCGGCCTGGTCGGCCGCGACGAGCGAGGTGTAGACCTTCAGGCCCCGCGTGTAGGTGCTGTCGCCGTACTGCGCATACATGAGCTGGCGCACGGTTTCGGCCACGTACTCGGCGTGCAGGCGGTTCGGGTCGGCGGCGTCGCGCAGATGCAGTTCTTCCTTCTTGGCTTCGGCCGCCTGCTCGGCGGTGATGAAGCCGGCCTCCTGCATGCGGTCGATCACATAGAACTGGCGCCCGCGCGCGCGCTGCGGGTTGTTCACCGGGTTGTTCGCGCCCGGTGCCTTCGGCAGGCCAGCCAGCATCGCGGCTTGCGCGATCGTGAGCTCCTGCAGGGGCTTGCCGAAGTAGGCCTCCGACGCAGCGGCAAAGCCGTAGGCGCGGTTGCCCAGGTAGATCTGGTTGAGGTAGATCTCGAAGATCTGGTCCTTGCTGAGCAGGTGCTCCAGCTTGAAGGTGAGCAGCACCTCGTAGATCTTGCGCGTGAGCGTTTTCTCGGAGCTGAGGTACACGTTGCGCGCCACCTGCATCGTGATGGTCGACGCGCCCTGGCTCTTCACGCGGTTCAGGTTGGCCAGGCCGGCGCGCACCATGCCCTTGTAGTCGACGCCGCCGTGGTCGTAGAAGCGCGAGTCTTCGGCGGCGAGCACCGCGTCCTTCATTACCTTGGGGATGGCCGAGATGGGCGTGAGGTTGCGGCGCTCTTCGCCGAACTCGCCGATCAGGATGCCCTCGGCCGAGAACACCCGCAGCGGCAGCTTGGGCCGGTAGTCGGAAAGTTCGGAGATGTCCGGCAGGTTCGGATACGCGACGGCCAGGGCCACCGCCACCACGCACAGCACCGACAGCACACCGGCAGCGGCAATGCCGAACCCCCAGAAGAAAAAGCGCAACAGCCACTTCAGCCAGGTCGGGCGGCGGGGGGGAGGGGTCTTGGCTGGCCCTTTGGGGCTGGATGTTTCTTGCATGGAGGGCCGGAGAGTCACCGGACATTATAAAAAGCCGCTCCCTTCCCACCATCCGATCTTTGTCGCCCTTGCATCGAGCTAATTCAAAAGTTACAAAATGCGGATTTGACGTCAGCTTTTGACAACGGTTAGGGCTTTTGCGCCCCGCCGTCGCTTGGTAGGTGCTACGCCTGCTGCTAGCATGCAACCGAACGCAATTTTTTCTATTGGTTACAAATACAGGGGTAGAGGAACCTAACTTGGCTGCTCTTGGATCATTGTTTCGTCGTCAGAACGCTCCCCTGCTCGGGCTGGACGTCAGCTCGTCCAGCGTCAAGTTGGTCGAGCTCGGCCGCGAGGCCAGCGGCAAGCTGGTTCTGGAACGCTGTGCCATCGAACCCCTGGAACGCGGTTGGATCACCGACGGCAACGTCGAAAAGTTCGACGAGGTCGCCGAAGCCGTTCGCCGTGTCATCCGCAAAAGCGGCACGCGTACCCGCAACGTCGCGCTCGCGCTGCCTCCTTCGGCTGTCATCACCAAGAAGATCATTCTTCCGGGTGGCATGAGCGAGCAGGAGCTCGAAATTCAGGTCGAATCCGAAGCCAACCAGTACATCCCGTTCTCTCTGGACGAAGTCAGCCTGGACTTCTGTGTCACAGGCCCCAGCACATCGTCGCCGGGCGATGTGGAAGTGCTGATTGCAGCGTCCCGCAAGGAAAAGGTTCAGGACCGGGAAGGCCTGGCGGAAGCCGCGGGCCTGAAGGCGATGATCCTGGACGTCGAGTCCTATGCATCGCGGCTGGCAACGGCCCGCTTGATCGAGCAACTGCCTGGCAAGGGGGCCGATGCGGTCGTTGCGCTGTTCGAAGTGGGTGCCTTCACCACCAGCATGCAGGTGCTGCGTAACCAGGAAGTGCTCTACGACCGAGACCAGGCCTTCGGCGGCGCGCAGCTCACGCAACTGATCGTGCGCCAGTACGGGTTTTCCGCCGAGGAAGCCGAAGCCAAGAAGCGCAGCGGCGACCTGCCCGACGACTACGGCTCGGGCGTGCTCAAGCCCTTCGTCGAAAGCATCGCGCAGGAAATTGCGCGCGCGCTCCAGTTCTTCTTCACCAGCACGCCGCACAACCGCGTCGACTACGTGTTGCTCGCGGGCGGCTCGGCATCGCTGCCAGGCTTGACCAATGCCGTGACCCGGCAGACATCGTTCGCGTGCTCGCTGCTCAACCCCTTCGACGGCATGGAGTTCAGCTCCAACATCCGCGAAAAGAAGGTCAAGCGCGAAGCGCCTTCCTACCTGACCTCCTGCGGTCTTGCCATGCGGAGGTTCGTGCAGTGATCCTCATCAATCTGCTTCCGCACCGCGAAGCCGCACGCAAGCGGCGCCGTGAGGCGTTCTACGGCACCCTGGGCGGCGCGGCTGTCCTGGGGCTGCTGATTGCCGGACTGGGCTACCTGTGGTTCGAGGCGCAAATCTCCGCCCAGCAGTCGAAGAACGGCTATCTCCAGGCCGAAATCAAGAAACTCGAAGTCGAGATCAAGGAAATTTCGACACTGCAGGAAGAAATTGCTGGCTTGCGTGCGCGCCAGTTGGCGGTTGAAGACCTGCAAGGCGACCGCAACCTGCCGGTTCACCTGCTCAACGAACTGGTCCGCCAACTGCCCGACGGCGTCTACCTCACGAACATGAAGCAGGACAACCAGACCGTCACGCTGCAAGGCATGGCGCAGTCGAACGAGCGGGTGTCCGAGCTGCTGCGCAACCTGGGCAACAACAGTCCCTGGCTCGTGAAGCCGGAGCTGGTCGAAATCACTTCGGCCAACGTCAACCTGAGCCAGCGCGATCAACGCCGCGTTGCCAACTTCACGATGCGCATCGGGCTCAAGCGCCCCACCGATGCCCAGAAAGCCGCTGCCGACAAGGCACTGGCCGCAGCCGCGCAGCCCAAGGGGTAATCGATCATGGCAAGCAATCGCCCCTCCCAGAAAGTGGATGTCGCCGCGGCACTGCGCCGTTTCGGCGATCAGTTCCGCGGGCTCAACCCGAACGATCCGTCGATGTGGCCGGCCGTGCCGCGCTACGCGCTGTGCCTGGCGGTCACCGCCCTGGTGCTGGTCGCCCTGTGGTTTGTCTGGCTGACCAATTCGAACGACGAACTGGAAAGCGAGCGCACCAAGGAAGTCGCGCTCAAGGCCGACTATTCGAAGAAGGTGGCCCAGGCCGCCAACCTCGATCTGCTGAAGAAGCAGCGCGAGCAGGTGCAGCAGTATGTGACGCTGCTCGAGAAGCAACTGCCCAGCAAGGCCGAAATGGATGCGCTGCTGTCCGACATCAACCAGGCGGGCCTCGGCCGCAGCCTGCAGTTCGAGCTGTTCCGTCCGGGCCAGGTGTCGGTGAAGGACTACTACGCCGAGCTGCCGATCGCCGTGCGCGTGACCGGGCGCTATCACGACATGGGGGCCTTCGTGGCCGACGTGGCGGCGCTGTCGCGCATCGTGACGCTGAACAACATCACCGTCACGCCGCAAAAGGACAAGGACACGCTGACGATGGACACCACCGCGCGCACGTTCCGTTACCTCGACGACGACGAGCGGGCCGCGCAGAAGCGCGCCGCCGCGCCCAAGGGGAAGAAGTGAAAGCCGTTGCCAAGATCCTCTGGCTGACGCTGGCCGTGTTGGCGCTGACGGCCTGCGAGTCCGATCAGGAAGACACGCAGCGCTGGATGGCCGAGCAGCGTGCCCAGGTCAGGCCTTCGGTGCCTCCCATCACGGCGCCCAAGAAATTCACACCGCAGGCCTACACAGAGGCCGCCTCGTTCGAGCCGTTCAACATGCTGAAGCTGACGCAGGCGCTGCGCCGCGAGTCGAACCAGCCGAGCACTTCGGAACTGATCGCGCCCGAACTGGCGCGCCGCAAGGAAGCGCTCGAAGCGTTTCCGCTCGACGTGATGGCCATGGTCGGCAGCATGAACCGCAACGGCCAGCCGGTGGCGCTGGTGCGTGTGGACAAACTGCTCTACAAGGTGCGCGTCGGCGAATACCTGGGACTCAACTACGGGCGCATCACCCGTATCAACGAAACCGAAGTCGGCTTGCGTGAAATCGTGCAAGACGCCGCCGGTGAATGGATCGAACGCGTAGCCACGCTGCAGTTGCAAGAGAGTGCGAAAAAATGAACCCCAAAATATTGAAAACGGCACAGTGGCTGCGCGCTGCAGGGCTCGGTCTGCTGGCCTTCGGCGCAATGGCCGCGGCCCATGCGCAAAACGCCATCGAAGCGGTGACCAGTTCGACGCAATCGGGCGTGGAAGTGATCCGCATCGACCTTGCACAGCCGCTCACCGCAGTGCCCGCCGGCTTTGCCGTGCAGACGCCGGCGCGCATCGCGCTTGACTTTCCGGGTGTGACAAACGGCATCGGCCGTTCCGCCATCGACGTGAACCAGGGCAACTTGCGTTCGGTGAACGTGGTTCAGGCCGGCGAGCGCAGCCGCGTGGTGCTGAACCTGAAGCAGGCGACGGCGTACCGCGCCGAGATCCAGGGCAAGTCCTTGCTGGTCGTGCTGGAGCCGGTGGCCGGCACGGCGCTGGCGGCTTCCGCCGCGACCACGTTTGCGGAAAATCGCAACCGCGACACCCTGCCGCTGAAAGACGTCGACTTCCGTCTTGGCAAGGACAGCACGGGCCGTGTGATCGTCGACTTGCCGAACAACCAGGTCGGCGTCGATGTGAAGCAGCAGGGCAAGAACCTGGTGGTGGAGTTCACCAAGTCCACCTTGCCCGAGGGCCTGCGCCGCCGTCTCGACGTGGCTGACTTCGGCACGCCGGTTCAACTGATCACCTCGCAACAGGCGGGCGATCGCGTTCGCATGACCATCGAGGGCAAGGGCGACTGGGAACACAGCGCCTACCAAAGCGAAAACCAGTTCGTGGTCGAAATGCGCGCACGCAAGGTCGACCCGACCAAGCTGACGCAGGGTGTGGGCTACAACGGCGAAAAGCTGTCGCTCAATTTCCAGAACATCGAAATTCGTTCGCTGCTGCAGGTGATCGCCGATTTCACGAACTTCAACATCGTGACCTCGGACTCGGTCAACGGCGCACTCACGCTCCGGCTGAAGGACGTGCCGTGGGACCAGGCGCTCGACATCATCATGCAGGCCAAGAACCTGGGCATGCGCAAGAACGGCAGCGTGCTGTGGATTGCGCCCAAGGATGAGCTCAACGCCAAGGAAAAGCTCGAGTTCGAAGCCAAGGCTGCCATCGAGAACCTGGAGCCGCTGCGCACGCAATCGTTCCAGCTGAACTACACCAAGGCGATTGCCATTGCACAGGGGCTGACGGGCACGGGTGCGTCGTCCGGCGGTGGCGGTGGTGGCGGCACCACGACGCGCATCCTGAGCCCGCGCGGCAGCGTGATCGCCGAGGCCCGGACCAACCAGCTTTTCGTGTCGGACATTCCGTCGCGCCTGGCGCAGGTTTCCGAACTGATTCAGAAGCTCGACATTCCGGTTCGCCAGGTGCTGATCGAGGCCCGCATCGTCGAGGCGTCCGACACCTTCGGCAAGTCGCTGGGTGTGAAACTGGGCGGCGGCTTCGCCGGCGAGCGCTTCGCGACGTCGTCGGGCAATCGTGCCCTGGCCACGGTCGGTGCGATGCCGCTCTCGACCGCCGGCGGCACCACGACCACCTTCACCAATTCCAACTTCATCAACCTCCCTGCGGGCGACGCCGGCGGCACCGGCAACACGGCAGGCACCTTCGCGCTGTCGCTGTTCAATTCGAGCTTCTCGCGCATGCTGAACCTCGAGATCTCCGCGCTGGAAGCCGACGGCAAGGGCAAGCTGGTTTCCAGCCCGCGCGTCATCACGGCGGACCAGACCAAGGCGCTGATCGAGCAGGGTGAAGAAATTCCGTACCAGCAGGCAACGTCCAGCGGCGCAACCTCCATCTCGTTCCGCAAGGCGGTGCTTAAGCTGGAAGTGACGCCGCAGATCACGCCCGAAGGCAACATCATCCTCACGCTGGACGTGAGCAAGGACGCACGCGGCGCGATCACTTCCGCCGGCCCGGCCATCAACACCAAGCATGTGCAGACCGAGGTGCTGGTCGAGAACGGCGGCACGGTTGTCATCGGTGGTATCTTCGAACTTACCGAAACCAATGACGAGTCGCGCGTGCCGGTGCTGGGTGAAGTGCCCTACCTGGGTGCACTGTTCCGCAAGCGCGAACGCGTTGCCAACAAGACCGAAATGCTCGTCTTTATCACCCCGAAGATGATTACCGACCGCAACGCCGCGCGCTGACGCGCGGGCGTAGCAGCCACCGCGTGGCGGTCGCACTTGTCGGTTTGCCCGGCGCCGGAAAGTCCGCAGTGGGCCGGCGCCTGGGGATGCGGCTGGCTCTTCCTTTCATCGATACCGACCATGTGATCGAGCAGCGCATCGGCTGCTCGATCCGCGATTACTTCGACCGCGAAGGCGAAGCCGCCTTCCGCGACCTCGAACAGCAGGTGATCGCTGACCTGGCGGCCAACGCCCACGGCGTGCTGGCCACCGGCGGCGGCGCAGTGCTGCGGGATGCCAACCGCGGCCAGCTGCGTGATCACTTCCACGTGATCTACCTGCGCTCCACCCCCGAAGACCTGTTCCGGCGCCTGCGCCACGACGTGAAGCGGCCCTTGCTGCAGGTGGCCGATCCGCTGGGCCGGTTGCGGGAGCTGCACGATGCGCGCGACCCGTTCTACCGGCAGACCGCGCATGACGTGGTCGATACCGGCCGCCCCTCCATCGCCATGCTGGTGAACATCATCGTCATGCAGCTGGAACTGGCCGGCATCGTCGAGCCCGGTGCCCACCCGGAAGAGCCCGCCGCCTGATCCGGCCCCGGCCGCAGCGCCTAAACTCGCCGCCATGCCTTTGCCCGTACTTTCCGCCTCGCCAGAACGCGTCGACATCCAGCTCGGCGACCGCAGCTACCCCATCCTGATCGGCGCCGGTCTGCTGGACGACCCCCAGAGTTTTGCCGCCGTGCCCGCGGCCGCCTCCGCGCTGATCGTCAGCAACACCACGGTGGCGCCGCTGTACGCGAAGGCGCTGCAGGCCGCGCTGGCGGGGCGCTTTCGCACCGTCCACCTGCTCGAGCTGCCCGACGGCGAAGTGCACAAGAACCTGCAGACGCTGAACCTGATCTTCGACGACCTGCTGGGCCATGGCAGCGACCGCAAGACCGTGCTGTTCGCCCTGGGCGGCGGGGTGGTCGGCGACATGACCGGCTTTGCCGCCGCCAGCTACATGCGAGGCGTGCCTTTCATTCAGGTGCCGACCACGTTGCTGGCGCAGGTCGATTCTTCGGTGGGCGGCAAGACCGCCATCAACCACCCGCTGGGCAAGAACATGATCGGCGCGTTCTACCAGCCGCAATTGGTGGTGTGCGACCTGGCCACGCTGCAGACGCTGCCGCCGCGCGAACTCAGCGCCGGCCTGGCGGAGGTCATCAAGTACGGCCCCATCCACGACATGGCGTTCTTCGACTGGATCGAAGCGAACATCGACGCGCTGGTGGCCCGCGACCCCGCCGCGCTGGCGTACGCGGTCAAGCGCAGTTGCGAGATCAAGGCGCTGGTGGTGGGCCAGGACGAGCGCGAGACCGGCCTGCGCGCCATCCTCAACTTCGGCCACACCTTCGGCCATGCCATCGAGTCGGGCCTGGGCTACGGCGAATGGCTGCACGGCGAGGGCGTGGGCTGCGGCATGGTCATGGCGGCGCACCTGTCGCAGCGCCTGGGCGGCGTGGACGCCGCGTTCGTCGAGCGGCTCACGCGGCTGATCCAGCGCGCCGGCCTGCCGACCGTGGGCCCGGCGCTGGGGGCGGACCGCTACCTGTCGCTGATGCGGGTCGACAAGAAATCCGAAGCCGGCGAGATCCGCTTCGTGGTGATCGACAGGCCCGGCAGCGCCGTGGTCCGCGGCGCGCCCGACGCGCTGGTGCGCGAAGTGCTCGCGCAATGCTGCGCGGGATGAGTCTCGCGGCCTATGCCTGCCAGCCCGCGCACTCGCGCGGCCGTCGGCATGCCGAGCCGCCCGCGCCCACGCGCGATGCGTTCCAGCGCGACCGCGACCGCATCGTGCATTCCACGGCCTTCCGCCGGCTGGTCTACAAGACCCAGGTTTTCCTGAACCACGAAGGCGACCTGTTTCGCACCCGGCTCACGCACTCGCTGGAGGTCGCCCAGCTGGGCCGCTCCATCGCGCGGGCCTTGCGCATCAACGAAGACCTGGTCGAGGCCATCGCGCTGGCGCACGACCTGGGCCACACGCCCTTCGGCCATGCCGGGCAGGACGCGCTCAACGCCTGCATGGCCGAGCACGGCGGCTTCGAGCACAACCTGCAGAGCCTGCGCGTGGTCGATGCGCTGGAGCACCGCTACCCGCAGTACGACGGACTGAACCTCAGCTTCGAGACCCGCGAGGGCATCCTGAAGCACTGTTCCCGCGCCAACGCCGAGCGCATCGAGGCGGCGGAGCCGGGCGGCGTGGCCCGGCGTTTTCTGGACCGCACGCAGCCCGGCCTCGAAGCCCAGCTGTGCAACCTGGCCGATGCCATCGCCTACAACGCCCACGACATCGACGACGGCGTGCGCTCGGGCCTGATCACGGTGGCGCAGCTGTCCGAGGTGGAGCTGTTCGAACGCTACCGCCGCGAGGCGCTCGCGGAGTACCCGCAGTTGCAGGGGCGCCGCGTGCTCTACGAGACCATCCGGCGCATGCTGAGCGCGCAGGTCTACGACGTGATCGACGCCACGCGCGCCGCGCTGGAAGCCCTGGCGCCGGCCGATGCGGATGGCGTGCGCCGCGCGCCGCCGGTGGTGGCCTTCAGCCAGGCCATGCAGGCGCAGTCGGAAGACCTCAAGCGCTTTCTCTTTCACAACCTCTACCGCCATCCGCAGGTCACGCAGACCACCGACCAGGCGCAGGACGTGGTGCGCGAGCTGTTCGACGCCTACCTCGCGCGCAGCGCCGAAATGCCCGACTCCTATGCCGAGCGCGACGACAGGCACCGCGCGGTGGCCGACTACATCGCGGGCATGACCGACCGGTTCGCCATGCGCGAACACGAGCGGCTCACGGGCCGCCGGGGCATCGCGTGACCGCTTCCGCCGAGGCTGCAGGGGCTGCGCGGCCGCGCGTGCCCGTCGCCGCCTTTGCCGTCCTGCTGGGCGGCGTCAGCGGCGCCTTGCACCTGGGCAAGCTGCCGCCCGCCGTGCCGGCGCTGCAGGCGTCGCTCGGCATCGGTCTGGTGGAAGCCGGCTTTCTGCTGTCCCTGGTGCAGGTGGCGAGCATGACCCTGGGCCTGGCCGCCGGCCTCGCGGCCGACAGCATCGGCTTGCGGCGCAGCATGCTCACCGGGCTGGGCGTGCTGACGGTCGCCAGCCTGCTGGGCGGGCTGGTCGGCGCGGGCGCGCTGGGCCAGGCGCATGCCGTGCAATGGTTGCTGGCGTTGCGCGCCGTCGAGGGCATCGGCTTTCTGCTGGCCGTGATGCCGGGCCCAGGCCTCATCCGCGCATTGACCCCGCCGGGTGCCGACAAGGCCGCGCTCGGTTTGTGGGGCGCCTACATGCCGCTCGGCGTGGCGCTGGCGTTGCTGCTGGGGCCCGCGCTGATCGCGTGGGGCGGATGGGCCGACTGGTGGTGGGCGCTGTCGCTGGTGTCGGCGCTGGCCGCGCTCTGGGTGTGGCTGGTGGTGCCGGCCGATGGTGCGCGTGCGGCGGCGGCCTCCGGCCAGGGCACCGCGGGCTGGTCGTCGCGCCTGCGCGCCACGGTCGGCGCGCGCGCCCCGTGGCTCGTGGGCCTCACGTTCGCCGTGTACTCGGCCCAGTGGATGGCCGTGATCGGCTTCCTGCCGGCCATTTACGCCGGCGCCGGCGTGCCGCCCGGCTGGAACGCGGTGCTGACCGCGCTGGCCGCGGCCATGAACATCGTCGGCAATATTGCCGGCGGCCGCTGGCTGCAGCGCGGCGTGGCGCCGCAGCGGCTGCTGCAGCTGGGCTTCTTGACGATGGCGCTGGGCGGCGTCGCGGCCTTCGCGCAACTGGGGCAGGGCAGCGACGCGCTGAGCCTGCCACCCGCGCTGCGCTACATCGCGGTGTGTGCGTTCTCGCTGGGCGGCGGCATGGTGCCGGCCACGCTGTTCCTGCTCGGCGTGCGGCTGGCGCCCGGACCTTCCACCGTGTCGACGACGATCGGGCTGATGCAGCAGGCGTCGTCCCTCGGGCAGTTCCTGGCGCCGCCGGCGGTGGCGTGGGTGGCCCACCGAGTCGGTGGCTGGCACTGGACCTGGGCGGCCACGCTGGCCTGCTCGCTGATCGGCATGGCCATCGCGCGGCGGCTGGGGCGCATTCGCCCTGCGGCGGAGATGGCATGACGGGCACGGCGACAATCAGCGCCCCTCAGGCCGAAGCCGACATGCGGCGCTGGCTCGAGCGCGCGGTGATCGGCCTCAACCTGTGCCCGTTCGCGAAGGCGGTGCATGTGAAGGGGCAGATTCACTACGCCGTGTACGAGCCCGCCGATGACGGCGATCCCGCAGACCTGATGGCGGCGCTGCTCGCGCAAGCCGCCGACCTCGCCGCCCTCGACGCCGCCGTGCGCGACACCACCCTTTTGATTGCACCCAACACCTTGGCCGACTTTCTGGACTTCAACGACTTCACGGCCCGTGCCGAGCGCCAGCTTGCGCGCGCCGGCTACGACGGCGTGTTCCAGCTGGCGAGCTTTCATCCGCAATTCCAGTTCGCCGGCACCGAGCCCGACGACCTGGGCAACGCCACCAACCGCGCGCCGTACCCCACGCTGCACCTGCTGCGCGAAGACAGCGTGGACCGCGCGGTCGACGCGTTTCCGGAGGCGGAAGCGATCTTCGAACGCAACATCGACACCCTCCAGGCGCTGGGCGCCCAGGGCTGGGCCGCACTCGACGTCGGCCCCGGGAGCGCCAAGCCATGAACATGAAAACTGCCAGCAAAGAAGTGAAGACCCACAAGGTCGCCAAGGCCGACGCCGAACTGGCCGAGGTGCTGAAGCCCGGCCAGTCCGTCGAGCTGCTCAAGGAGCTGCACATCCTCACCCGAGAGGGCCGGCTCAACCAGGACTCGCGGCGCAAGCTCAAGCAGGTGTATCACCTGTTCCAGTTCATCGAGCAGTTGCTGCGCGAGCTGCCGGAGGAGGGCGCCGGTGCCACGCTGGCCGACCACGGCGCGGGCAAGTCGTACCTGGGCTTCATCATCTATGACCTGTTCTTCCGCGCGCGGCCGGGGGCAGGGCACGTGTACGGCATCGAGACGCGCGCCGAGCTGGTCGAGCGTTCGCGCGCGCTGGCGCAACGCCTGGGCTTCGAGCGCATGTCGTTTTTGAACCTGACCGTGGCCGAATCCGCAAAGGCCGGCGAGCTGCCCGAGCAGATCGACGTGGTCACCGCGCTGCACGCCTGCGACACCGCCACCGACGACGCCATCGCCTTCGGCCTTGCCAAGAAGGCGCGCTGCATGGTGCTGGTGCCTTGCTGCCAGGCCGAGGTGGCGGCCTGCCTGCGCGAAACCAAGGCGCTGGCACTGGCGCGCACCCCGCTGGCCGAGCTGTGGCGCCATCCGCTGCACACGCGCGAAATCGGCAGCCAGCTCACCAATGTGCTGCGCTGCCTGTACCTGGAAGCCAACGGCTACAGCGTCACCGTTACCGAACTGGTGGGCTGGGAGCACAGCATGAAGAACGAGCTGATCCTGGCGCGCTACACCGGCCAGCGCAAGGCGAGCGCGGCGACGCGGCTTCGCGAGTTGCTGGCGCAGTTCGGGCTCGACACGCTGGGCGACACGCGCTTTCGCCTCGCCTGAAGGCCGGTCTCCAGTTCGCAGCCCGCAGGCCGGCCAACCCACCCGTTCAGCACCCGCCCCATACATGGCCCGCCTGCCCCGCCTCACGCTGGCCGACATGCCGCACCACGTGATCCAGCGCGGCAACAACCGCCAGCCGATCTTCGTGGACCGCGCCGACCACGAGAGGCTGCTCGCCCTGCTGGCCGAGAACGCCGTGCGCTTCGGCATCGCGCTGCATGCCTATGTGCTGATGGACAACCACTTCCACCTGCTGGCCACGCCCGACAGCACCACCGGCCTGCCGCAGTTCATGCAGTCGGTGGGGCGCAGCTATGTGCGCTACTTCAACGACCGGCACGGCCGCAGCGGCACGCTGTGGGAGGGGCGCTACAGGTCGACGCTGATTCAGACCGACCGCTACCTGCTGACCTGCATGGCCTACATCGACCTGAACCCGGTGCGCGCCGGCATGGCTGCGGACGCGCTCGACTTTCCGTGGTCCAGCCACGGCCACTACGCCGGCCTGCGGCACGACCGCCTGCTGACGCCGCACCCGCTGTACTGGGAGCTGGGCAACACGCCTTTTGCGCGGGAGGCCGCGTATGTCGAGTTGGTGCGCGGCGGGGTGCGGGCGGCCGACCAGAGCGCGCTGACCGAGGCCACATTGCGAGGCTGGGCCGCCGGGGACGACGATTTTCTGGACACCCTGCAGAAGTCGACCGAGCGCCGCGTGGTCAAAGGCAAGGCTGGGCGGCCGCCTTCAAACCCTGAATCCTGATCGGCAATTCGGGCAGACCCATTGTCTGCATTGAATTGATTGCTCCTCTTTTTAATCCGTCCCTAATTTAATTCTGACCAGAAAAGTCGGGATTTAATTGGAATCTGACCCCAATTAAAGTGTTTGGCATTCTTTGTGCATCGCAATATGCTCCCTTTCCCTGCGAAAACTGAAGGAGCGCGCCCATGACGACGGCTGCCGAGATTCAACATCTCCAAGAACACGGTCTGTATTCCGGTGCCGACGAGCACGATGCCTGCGGCGTCGGCTTTGTCGCACACATCAAGGGCGAAAAAAGCCATGCCATCGTGCAGCAGGGCTTGAAGATCCTCGAAAACCTCGACCACCGCGGCGCCGTGGGCGCCGACAAGCTCATGGGCGACGGCGCGGGCATCCTGATTCAACTGCCCGACCTGCTCTACCGCGAGGAAATGGCCAAGCAGGAAGTCACGCTGCCCCCGCCCGGCGAGTACGGCGTCGGCATGATCTTCCTGCCCAAGGAACACGCCTCGCGCCAGGCCTGCGAACAGGAAATGGAACGCGCCATCAAGGCCGAAGGCCAGGTGCTGCTCGGCTGGCGCGACGTGCCGGTGAACCGCGACATGCCCATGTCGCCCACCGTGCGCGAAAAGGAACCGCTGCTGCGCCAGGTGTTCATCGGCCGCGGCAACGACGTCATCGTGCAGGACGCGCTGGAACGCAAGCTCTATGTGATCCGCAAGACCGCCAGCGCCAACATCCAGCGCCTGAAGCTCAAGCACAGCAAGGAATACTACGTTCCGAGCATGTCCAGCCGCACCGTGGTCTACAAGGGCCTGCTGCTGGCCGACCAGGTCGGTACGTACTACCTCGACCTGCAGGACAAGCGTTGCGTGTCGGCCCTGGGCCTGGTGCACCAGCGCTTTTCGACCAACACCTTCCCCGAGTGGCCGCTGGCCCACCCGTACCGCTACGTCGCCCACAACGGCGAAATCAACACGGTCAAGGGCAACTACAACTGGATGAAGGCGCGCGAAGGCGTCATGTCCTCGCCCGTGCTGGGCCCCGACCTGCAGAAGCTCTACCCCATCAGCTTTGCCGGCCAGTCCGACACCGCCACCTTCGACAACTGCCTCGAGCTGCTGACGATGGCCGGCTACCCCATCAGCCAGGCCGTGATGATGATGATCCCGGAGCCCTGGGAACAGCACGCCACCATGGACCCGCGCCGCCGCGCGTTCTACGAATACCACGCCGCCATGCTCGAGCCGTGGGACGGCCCGGCCTCCATCGTGTTCACCGACGGCCGCCAGATCGGCGCCACGCTCGACCGAAACGGCCTGCGCCCCTCGCGCTACTGCGTGACCGACGACGACCTGGTCATCATGGCGTCGGAGTCGGGCGTGCTGCCCGTGCCCGAGCAGAAGATCGTGCGCAAGTGGCGGCTGCAGCCCGGCAAGATGTTCCTCATCGACCTGGAACAGGGCCGCATGATCGACGACGAGGAGGTCAAGTCCACCCTCGCCAACAGCAAGCCCTACAAGCAGTGGATCGAGAACCTGCGCATCAAGCTCGACAGCGTGAAGGCCGAGCCGGTCGCCGCGCCGCTGAGCCAGGTCGCTTTGCTCGACCGCCAGCAGGCCTTTGGCTACACGCAGGAAGACATCAAGTTCCTGATGAGCCCGATGGCGCAGGCCGGCGAAGAGGGCATCGGCTCCATGGGCAACGACAGCCCGCTGGCCGTGCTCTCCAGCAAGAACAAGCCGCTGTACAACTACTTCAAGCAGTTGTTCGCGCAGGTGACCAACCCGCCGATCGACCCGATCCGCGAAGCCATCGTGATGTCGCTGGTGTCCTTCATCGGCCCCAAGCCCAACCTGCTGGACATCAATCAGGTCAACCCGCCGATGCGGCTCGAAGTGAGCCAGCCGATCCTCGACTTCTCCGACATGGCGAAGCTGCGCGACATCGGCAAGTACACGCAGGGCAAGTTCAAGAGCTACGTGCTGGACATCACCTACCCGCTCGCCTGGGGCGACGAAGGTGTCGAAGCCAAGCTGGCCTCGCTGTGCGCCGAAGCGGTGGACGCCATCAAGGGCGGCCACAACATCCTGATCATCAGCGACCGCGGCGTGAGCCCCACGCAGGTGGCCATTCCGGCCGTGCTGGCGCTGTCGGCGGTGCACCAGTACCTGGTGCGTGAAGGCCTGCGCACCACGGCCGGCCTGGTGGTGGAGACCGGCTCGGCGCGCGAAGTGCATCACTTCGGCGTGCTCGCGGGCTACGGCGCGGAAGCCGTGCACCCCTACCTCGCCATGGAAACCCTGGCGGCCATGCACGCCGACCTGCCGGGCGACCTGAGCGCGGAGAAGGCGGTCTACAACTACGTGAAGGCCATCGGCAAGGGTCTGTCCAAGATCATGTCGAAGATGGGTGTCAGCACCTACATGAGCTACTGCGGCGCGCAGCTGTTCGAGGCCATCGGCCTGAACACGCAGACCGTGGACAAGTACTTCACCGGCACCGCCAGCCGCGTGCAGGGCATCGGCGTGTTCGAGATCGCCGAGGAAGCCATCCGCATGCACAAGGCCGCCTTCGGCGACGACCCGGTGCTGGCCAGCATGCTGGACGCCGGCGGCGAATACGCCTGGCGCACCCGCGGCGAAGAGCACATGTGGACGCCCGACGCCATTGCCAAGCTGCAGCACAGCACGCGCTCCAACAACTGGAACACGTACAAGGAATACGCGCAGCTCATCAACGACCAGAACCGCCGCCACCTCACGCTGCGCGGCCTGTTCGAGTTCAAGATCGACCCGGCCAAGGCCATTCCGGTGGACGAGGTCGAGTCGGCCGCGGACATCGTCAAGCGCTTCGCCACCGGCGCGATGTCGCTGGGGTCCATCAGCACCGAGGCGCACGCCACGCTCGCCATTGCCATGAACCGCATCGGCGGCAAGAGCAACACGGGCGAAGGCGGTGAAGACCCGGCGCGCTACCGCAACGAGCTCAAGGGCATTCCGATCAAGCAGGGCGACACGCTCAAGAGCGTGATCGGCGCCGAGAACGTCGAGGTCGACCTGCCGTTGAAGGACGGCGACTCGCTGCGTTCGCGCATCAAGCAGGTGGCGTCGGGCCGCTTCGGCGTCACGGCCGAGTACCTGCATTCGGCCGACCAGATCCAGATCAAGATGGCCCAGGGCGCCAAGCCGGGCGAGGGCGGCCAGCTGCCCGGTGGCAAGGTCACCGAGTACATCGGCAAGCAGCGCTACGCCGTGCCGGGCGTGGGCCTCATTTCGCCGCCGCCGCACCACGACATCTACTCCATCGAAGACCTCGCGCAGCTCATTCACGACCTGAAGAACACCGCGCCGCACGCCAGCATCAGCGTGAAGCTGGTGAGCGAAATTGGCGTGGGCACCATTGCCGCGGGCGTGGCCAAGTGCAAGAGCGACCACGTCGTGATTGCCGGGCATGACGGCGGCACGGGCGCATCGCCCTGGTCGTCGATCAAGCACGCGGGCAGCCCGTGGGAAATCGGCCTGGCCGAAACGCAGCAGACGCTGGTGCTCAACCGCCTGCGCAGCCGCATCCGCGTGCAGGCCGACGGGCAGATGAAGACCGGCCGCGACGTCGCCATCGGCGCGCTGCTGGGCGCCGACGAGTTCGGCTTTGCCACCGCGCCGCTGGTGGTCGAGGGCTGCATCATGATGCGCAAGTGCCACCTGAACACCTGCCCGGTGGGCGTGGCCACGCAAGACCCGATCCTGCGCAAGAAGTTTTCGGGCAAGCCCGAGCACGTCGTCAACTACTTCTTCTTTGTGGCGGAAGAAGTGCGCCAGATCATGGCGCAGCTGGGCATCCGCAAGTTCGACGACCTGATCGGCCGCGCCGACCTGCTCGACATGCGCAAGGGCATCGAACACTGGAAGGCCTCGGGCCTGGACTTCAGCCGCCTGTTCGCGCTGCCGAACGTGCCGGCCGACGTGCCGCGCTTCCATGTGGAGAACCAGGAGCACGGCCTGGAGCGTGCGCTGGACGTCAAGCTCATCGAGAAGTCGCGTCCCGCCATCGACAAGGGCGAGAAGGTGCAGTTCATCGAGGTGGTGCGCAATGTGAACCGCTCGGTGGGCGCCATGCTGTCGGGCGCGCTGACCAAGGTGCACCCGCAAGGCCTGCCCGACGACTCGATCCGCATCCAGCTCGAAGGCACGGGCGGCCAGTCGTTCGGCGCCTTCCTGGCACGCGGCATCACGCTGTACCTGATCGGCGACGCCAACGACTACACCGGCAAGGGCCTCTCCGGCGGCCGCGTGGTGGTGCGCCCCAGCCTCGACTTCCGCGGCGAAGCGGTGCGCAACACCATCGTGGGCAACACCGCGCTGTACGGCGCGACCACCGGCGAGGCCTACCTGTGCGGCGTGGCCGGTGAACGCTTCGCGGTGCGCCTGTCGGGTGCCACGGCGGTCATCGAAGGCACCGGCGACCACGGTTGCGAATACATGACCGGCGGCACGGTGGCCGTGCTGGGCCAGACGGGCCGCAACTTTGCGGCCGGCATGAGCGGCGGTGTTGCCTTCGTCTACGACGAAGACGGCCAGTTCGCCACCCGCTGCAATCTCTCGATGGTGTCGCTGGACAAGGTGCTGACCTCGGCCGAACAAACCGCCAGCGTGCATCGCAAGATCTGGCACGGCGGCGTGACCGACGAAGCGCAGCTGAAGAAGCTGCTCGAGGACCACCACCGCTGGACCGGCAGCAAGCGCGCGCGCGAGTTGCTCGACACCTGGGCCGTGTCGCGCACCAAGTTCGTGAAGGTGTTCCCCAACGAATACAAGCGCGCGCTGGCCGAGCTGCACGACCGCAAGGTCGAGCTCGCGAGCAGTGGCAACAATGCGCACGCCGGCCTCGAGCCGCACGCGCTGACCGCACCGGCCGCCGTCTGAGCGCGGCCACAGATACGAAGAACAGAGGAATCACGATGGGCAAGATCACTGGCTTCATGGAGCATGAGCGCGTCGAGGAGGGCTACAAGCCCGTCGACGAACGCGTCAAGCACTACAAGGAATTCGTTGTCGGCCTGAACCCCGATCAGGCCAAGGTGCAGGGCGCGCGCTGCATGGACTGCGGCACGCCGTTCTGCAACAGCGGCTGCCCGGTCAACAACATCATTCCGGACTTCAACGACCTGGTGTACCGCAACGACTGGCAGAACGCCTTTGCGGTGCTCGACTCGACCAACAACTTCCCCGAGTTCACCGGCCGCATCTGCCCCGCGCCCTGCGAGGCCGCCTGCGTGCTCAACGTGAACGACGACCCGGTGGGCATCAAGTCGCTGGAGCACGCCATCATCGACCGCGCCTGGGACGAAGGCTGGGTGGCGCCGCGCGTCGCCAAGCACAAGACCGGTAAGAAGGTGGCCGTGGTGGGCGCGGGCCCGGCCGGCATGGCCGCTGCCCAGCAGCTGGCGCGCGTGGGCCACGACGTGACGCTGTTCGAAAAGAACGACCGCATCGGCGGCCTGCTGCGCTACGGCATTCCCGACTTCAAGATGGAGAAGACGCACATCGACCGCCGCGTCGAGCAGATGAAGGCCGAGGGCGTCACCTTCCGCACCGGCGTGATGGTCGGTGCCGCGAAAGACCCGCTGGGCAAGGGCTCCAAGGTCACCAACCTGGCCAAGGAAACCGTCACGCCGGAGCAGTTGCAGAAAGACTTCGACGCCGTGCTGCTGACCGGCGGTGCCGAACAGTCGCGCGACCTGCCCGTGCCTGGGCGCGACCTCGACGGCATTCATTTCGCGATGGAGTTCCTGCCGCAGCAGAACCGCGTGAACGCGGGCGACAAGGTCAAGGGCCAGCTGCGCGCAGAGGGCAAGCATGTGATCGTCATCGGCGGTGGCGACACCGGCTCCGACTGCGTGGGCACCAGCAACCGCCACGGCGCGGTCAGCGTCACGCAGTTCGAACTGATGCCCCAGCCGCCCGAGGAAGAGAACCGCCCCATGACCTGGCCGTATTGGCCGGTCAAGCTGCGCACCAGCTCCAGCCATGAAGAAGGCTGCGAGCGCGAGTTCGCCATCTCCACCAAGGAGTTCATCGGCGAAAAGGGCAAGCTCACCGGCCTGAAGACGGTGCGCGTCGAGTGGAAGGACGGCCGCATGCAGGAAGTGGCCGGCAGCGAGCAGATCCTGAAGGCCGACCTGGTGCTGCTGGCCATGGGCTTCATCAGCCCCGTGGCCACCGTGCTGGACGCCTTCGGTGTCGAGAAGGACGCACGCGGCAACGCCAAGGCAACGGTCGACTTCATCGGCGGCTATGCCACCAGCGTGCCGAAGGTCTTTGCGGCGGGCGACATCCGCCGCGGCCAGTCGTTGGTGGTGTGGGCCATTCGCGAGGGCCGTCAAGCCGCGCGCTCGGTGGATGAATTTCTGATGGGTTTCAGCGACTTGCCGCGCTGAATTTTGTTTCAATTTCGCGAGGCCGTTCACGGCCCCGGTATCATCCGAGTGAAACCGCATGCCGGGATGCTTGAAAAAGCGCCCCGGCTTTTTTATTGAGATGGACCCTGCCGCACCCCTGCCACATCCTTTCGTAGAGTTCCGCGACGTCACGTTCGGCTACGGTGCGCGCGCCATCCTCGACGGCGTTTCCTTCACCGTTCCGCGCGGCAAGGTGACGGCCCTCATGGGCGCATCGGGCGGCGGCAAGACCACGGTCCTGCGGCTGATCGGCGGGCAGCAGAAGGCACAGCGCGGCGAGGTGCTCTTCGACGGTCAGGACGTTGCCGGCTTCGATGCGCAGGCGCTCTACGCGGCACGGCGCCGCATGGGCATGCTGTTTCAGTTCGGCGCGCTGTTCTCCGACATGACCGTGTTCGACAACGTGGCCTTTCCGCTGCGCGAGCACACGCAACTCTCCGAAGCGCTGGTGCGCGACATCGTGCTGATGAAGCTCGACGCTGTCGGCCTGCGCGGCGCGCGCGACCTGATGCCCAGCGAGGTATCGGGCGGCATGGCGCGGCGCGTGGCCTTGGCGCGTGCCATTGCGCTGGACCCCGACCTCGTGATGTACGACGAGCCCTTCGCCGGCCTCGACCCCATTTCTTTGGGCACCGCGGCGCGCCTCATTCGCCAGCTCAACGACACGCTGGGCCTCACCAGCATCATCGTGTCGCACGACCTGGAAGAAACCTTGCGCATCGCCGACCACGTGATCATTCTGGCCAACGGCGGCATCGCCGCGCAGGGCACGCCCGACGACGTGCGCAACAGCGTCGACCCGCTGGTCCATCAGTTCGTCAACGCATTGCCTGACGGGCCGGTGCGTTTCCACTACCCGGGTGTCAGCATCGAAGACGACTTCGGGAATGTGGAAGGGGGGCGGTCATGAGTGCAGCGCTGGGCCGCCCCGAGCAAGCGAAGCCCCCGCTGGGGGGCAGTGAGGACACGAAGTGCCGAACGAGGGGGCGCCCATGACTTGGTGGAAGCCCGCCGACATTGGCTTTGCGGTGCGCAGCCGGCTGGCCGATCTGGGCCATGGCGCAAAGCTCTTCCTGCGGCTGCTGGGCCCGGGCGCGCAGATCATGCGGCGCTTCAGCCTCGTGCGCGACCAGATCCACTTTCTGGGCAACTACTCGCTCGCCATCATCGGCGTGTCGGGCTTGTTCGTGGGCTTCGTGCTGGGGCTGCAGATGTACTACGCGCTGCAGCGCTACGGTTCTTCCGAAGCGCTGGGCCTGCTGGTCACGCTGAGCCTGGTGCGCGAGCTCGGGCCGGTGGTGGCCGCGTTGCTGTTCACCGGGCGTGCCGGCACCTCGCTCACCGCGGAAATCGGCCTCATGAAAGCCGACGAGCAACTGAGCGCCATGGAAATGATGGCGGTCGACCCGGTGCAGCGCATTCTTGCACCGCGCTTCTGGGCCGGCGTCATCACCATGCCCTTGCTGGCCGCCGTGTTCAGCGCGGTCGGCATCATGGGCGGCTATGTGGTGGGCGTGCTGATGCTGGGCGTCGACCCAGGCGCGTTCTGGGGGCAGATGCAGGGCGGCGTCGATGTGTGGCGCGACGTGGGCAACGGCGTCATCAAGAGCGTCGTCTTCGGCTTCACCGTGACCTTCATCGCGCTGCTGCAAGGCTATGAAGCCCAGCCGACGCCCGAGGGCGTGTCGCGCGCGACCACGCGCACCGTGGTGACGGCATCGCTGGCGGTGCTGGGGCTCGACTTCTTGTTGACCGCCATGATGTTCAGTATCTAAAGGGGCCCGGGCTCCATCGTTCTAAAGAGTGCAAACCATGCAACGTTCCAACAACGACATCTGGGTCGGCCTGTTCGTGCTGATCGGCGCGGCGGCCCTGCTGTTTCTCGCGCTGCAGTCGGCCAACCTGCTGAGCCTGAATTTCCAGAAGACCTACGCGGTGACCGCGCGCTTCGACAACATCGGCGGGCTCAAGCCGCAAACCGCGGTGAAGAGCGCCGGGGTGGTGGTGGGCCGGGTCGAGTCGATCACCTTCAACGACAAGTCCTTTCAGGCCGACGTGACGCTGGCATTGCAAAACCGCTACAGTTTTCCCAAGGACAGTTCGCTCAAGATCCTGACCAGTGGCCTGCTCGGCGAGCAGTACATCGGGATCGAGGCGGGCGCCGAGGAGAAGAACCTGCAGGCCGGCGACACCATCACAGCCACGCAATCGGCGGTTGTGCTGGAAAATCTGATCAGCCAGTTCCTCTACAGCAAAGCCGCAGATGGGAGTTCGAGCTCCGGTTCGGCGCAGGGAACCCCCAATAAAAAATGAAAACACGATTCTTCTTGCATGCCGCCCCAATTGCTATGAAAAGCATAGCTAAATACGCCCGCTGGACCAGCGCGGCAGCCGTGTTCGCCCTCGTGGCAGGCTGCGCGACCGGCCCCAACGCGAATCCGTCCGATCCGTTCGAGCCGTTCAACCGCGGCGTGTTCACCTTCAACGATAAGCTCGACGAGGCCGTGCTCGTGCCGGTGTCCACTGCTTACGTGAAGGTGCTGCCCTCGATGGTGCGCACCGGCGTGAACAACTTCTTCGGCAACCTGGGCGACGTCTGGAGCTTTGCCAACAGTGTGGCCCAGCTCAAGCTGCAGAACAGCGCCGAGACCTTCATGCGGGTCAACGTCAACACCTTCTTCGGCCTTGGCGGCCTGCTCGATGTGGCGACCGAAGCCGGCATCGACCGCCACGACGAAGACTTCGGCCAGACGCTCGGCCGCTGGGGCGTGGGCTCCGGTCCGTACATCGTGCTGCCGGTGCTCGGGCCGTCCACGCTGCGCGACACGATCGCCAAGCCGGTCGACTTCTACGGCGACGGGCTCAATGCCCTGAACGACGTGGCATGGCGCAATTCGCTGACCGTGCTGCGCGTGGTGGACAAGCGCTCGCAGTACCTGCGCGCCGGCCGGCTGATCGACGACGCCGCGCTCGACAAGTACTCCTTCACGCGCGACGCCTTCCTGCAGCGCCGCCGCAGCCTCATCCAGGACGGCAAGTCGTCCGACGAGGACGCGGGCAAGTAGCAGGTACAACAAGCAGGGCAGGTACAACGCGCGAGCCGAACGCGCAGTTGCATGCCCGTGCCAAGGCCCTGCGCTTGCATTCCGTTGCAAGGCTTCACCTGGGCTACAGGAACCCGGTCGGCCCGGGTCCTGTCCAAACCGTTCAAGTCGTGGCACGCCGTTTTGCCTGCGTGTTGCGTCCAATCCGAAACCAGAGGGACCTCTCCATGAACAACAAGATGACTCTGCCGCGCCGCAGCTTCGGCCACATGGTGCTTGCCGGCGCCATGCTGTTCAGCGCCGCCGCCGCCTTCGTGACCCCCGCGCGCGCCGCCGACGAAACCCCCGATGCGCTGGTCAAGCGCATCTCGACCGATGTGCTCGACACCATCAAGTCCGACAAGTCGATCAAGTCGGGCGACGTGAACAAGATCATGGTGCTGGTCGACAGCAAGATCATGCCCAACGTCAACTTCCAGCGCATGACGGCCTCTGCCGTCGGCCCGGCATGGCGCTCGGCCACGCCGGAGCAGCAAAAGCGCCTGCAGGAAGAGTTCAAGACGCTGCTGGTGCGCACCTATGCTGGCGCGCTCGACCAGGTGAGCGACCAGACCGTCAGCGTGCGCCCGTTCCGCGGCGCCGCCGACGACACCGACGTGCTGGTGCGCACCGAGGTCAAGGGCCGCGGCGACCCGGTGCAGCTCGACTACCGCCTCGAGAAGACCCCCGGCCAGGGCGCCGGCTGGAAGGTCTACAACCTGAACGTGCTGGGCGTGTGGCTGGTCGATACCTACCGCACCCAGTTCTCGCAGGAAATCAACAAGAGCGGTGTCGACGGCCTGATTGCGGCGCTGGCAGCGCGCAACAAGGGCAACAGCAAGGGCTGACACCCATGCTGGTCCTGCCCACGCGCCTGACCCACGACGAGGCCCCCGCCTGCATGCGCATGCTGCAGCAGGGGCTCAAGGGCCAGACCGACTCGTCGTCCACCGTGGTGGACGCCACCGCGCTGGCCCAGTTCGATTCGTCGGCCCTCGCGGTGCTGCTCGAATGCCGCCGCGAGTCCAGCGCGCTGGGCCGCGGCTTCTCGGTCAAGGGGCTGTCGCCGCGGCTGCGCGAGCTGGCCGCTCTGTACGGAATCGCAGGCCTTTTGCCTGCCGCGCCCTGAAAAAGTAACGGCCCCGTAAAATCGCGGGCTCCCATGCCCGCGATCTCATTCCAATCGGTCTCCAAGACCTACCCCCCCTCCAAACAGCAAAAAGCCCAAGGCAAGTCCGGGCTGAAGGCCGTCGACGAGGTCACATTCCAGATAGAGCCCGGCGAATTCTTCGGGCTGCTCGGGCCGAACGGGGCAGGCAAGACCTCCCTGATCAGCATGCTCGCGGGGCTGTCCCGCCCCACCTCCGGCAGCATCAGCGTGCATGGCTTCGACGTGCAGCGCGACTTTGCGGAGGCGCGCCGCCAGCTGGGCATCGTGCCGCAGGAGCTGGTGTTCGACCCCTTCTTCAATGTGCGCGAGTCGCTGCGCATTCAGTCGGGCTACTTCGGCATCAAGAACAACGAAGCCTGGATCGACGAACTGCTGCAAAGCCTGGGCCTGGCCGACAAGGCTACCGCCAACATGCGCCAGCTCTCGGGCGGCATGAAGCGCCGGGTGCTGGTGGCGCAGGCGCTGGTGCACAAGCCGCCGGTGATCGTGCTCGACGAGCCCACGGCCGGTGTCGACGTCGAGCTGCGCCAAACACTTTGGCAGTTCGTCGCCAAGCTCAACAAGCAGGGCAGCACCGTGCTGCTGACCACCCATTACCTCGAAGAGGCCGAGGCGCTGTGCAACCGCATCGCGATGCTCAAGCTGGGCCGCGTGATCGCGCTCGACCGCACCAGCGAACTGCTGAAGTCCGCCGCGAGCAACGTGCTGCGTTTCAAGACCGACGCCATGTTGCCCTGGGCCATTGCCCAGCATGCGCGCATCACCGGGCGCATCGTGCAGTTGCCGGCGCAGAACGCCCATGAAGTCGAACAACTGCTGGCCGCAATACGCGAAGCCGGCGTCGCCGTGGAAGACGTGGAAATGCGCAAGGCCGACCTGGAAGACGTGTTCATCGACCTGATGGCCGGCGAGCAGACGCCGCTGGAGGTCGCGCGATGAGCGCCGCGCCGGGCCGCCCCAAGCAAGCGAGGCTCCCTCTTGGGGGGACGCGCGGACACGCAGTGCCGCGCAAGGGGGTCCTATGATGGCCGTCACCGGGTGGCGCGCGCTGCTCTACAAAGAGACGCTTCGCTTCTGGAAGGTCGGCTTTCAGACGGTGGGTGCGCCGGTGCTCACCGCGCTGCTGTACCTCATGGTGTTCGGCCATGTGCTCGAAGGCCGCGTCACGGTCTACGGCACGGTCGGCTACACGGCCTTTCTGGTGCCCGGCCTGGTGATGATGAGCGTGCTGCAGAACGCGTTTGCCAACAGCTCGTCGTCGATCATCCAGAGCAAGATCATGGGCAACCTGGTGTTCGTGCTGCTCACGCCGCTGTCGCACTGGGGCTGGTTCCTTGCCTACGTGGGCTCGTCGCTCATCCGCGGCCTGGTGGTGGGCCTGGGCGTGTTCCTGGTGACGGTGTTCTTCGCGACGCCGGACTTCGTGGCGCCGGTCTGGATCATCGTGTTCGCGTTCCTGGGCGCCGCGATGCTCGGCACGCTGGGCCTCATTGCGGGGCTCTGGGCCGAGAAGTTCGACCAGATGGCCGTGTTCCAGAATTTCCTGATCATGCCCATGACTTTTCTGTCGGGCGTGTTCTATTCCATCGGCTCGCTGCCGCCGTTCTGGCAGAAGGTGAGCCACCTGAACCCGTTCTTCTACATGATCGACGGCTTCCGCTACGGCTTCTTCGGCGTGAGCGACGCCTCGCCCTGGCTCAGCCTGGGCATCGTCGGCACCGCCTGGCTGGTGGTGAGCGCCATTGCCGTTCATCTCCTGCGCATCGGCTACAAAATCAGAAGCTGACCGCTTCATTCCAGACCCCATGACCGCCGAACAACTCCAGGCCCTGATCCAGTCCCATCTTCCGTGCGAGCACATCACGCTGGAGGGGGACGGCCGACATTGGTACGCCACCATCGTCTCGGCCGAATTCGAGGGCAAGCGCGCCATCCAGCGCCATCAGCGGGTCTACGCCACCCTCGGTGCGAAAATGCACACCGACGAGGTGCATGCGCTTTCGATGAAGACCTACACGCCGGCCGAATGGGCGGCAGTGGACAAATAACGTTCCGGCCCTTGCGGGGGCCTTTGATTTCGCTGGAATTCCGATGGACAAACTTCTGATTCGCGGCGGGCGAGAGCTCCGCGGCGAAGTACTCATTTCCGGCGCCAAGAACGCCGCGCTGCCCGAACTGTGCGCCGCGCTGCTGACCGACCAGCCGGTGACGCTGCACAACGTGCCGCGCCTGCAGGACGTGTCGACCATGCTCAAGCTGCTGCGCAACATGGGCGTGACGGCCGAGCGCGACGACAACGGCACCGTGCAGCTCAACGCAGCCGAACTCACCAACCCCGAGGCCCCCTACGAGCTCGTGAAGACCATGCGCGCTTCCGTGCTGGCCCTGGGCCCGCTGCTGGCGCGCTTCGGCCATGCCAAGGTATCGCTGCCGGGCGGCTGCGCCATCGGCTCGCGGCCGGTCGACCAGCACATCAAGGGCCTGCAGGCGATGGGCGCCGAGATACTGGTCGAGCACGGCTACATGGTCGCGCGCCTGCCCGAAGGCCGCACCCGGCTGCAGGGCGCGCGCATCCTGACCGACATGGTCACCGTCACCGGCACCGAGAACTTTCTGATGGCCGCCGCGCTGGCCGAGGGCGAAACGCTGCTCGAAAACGCCGCGCAGGAACCCGAGATCGTCGACCTGGCCGAGATGCTGATCCGCATGGGCGCGAAGATCGAAGGCCACGGCACCAGCCACATCCGCATCCAGGGCGTGGAGAAGCTGCACGGCTGCGGCCACGCGGTGGTGGCCGACCGCATCGAGGCCGGCACCTTCCTGTGCGCCGTGGCGGCCACGGGCGGCGAGGCCTTCTTGCGCCACGCACGCGGCGACCACATGGACGCCGTGATCGACAAGCTGCGCGACGCCGGCTGCACGGTGACCAGCGAAAAAGACGGCGTGCGCATCGCCTCGAAGGGCCCGGCGTGCGAGCACCTGAAGGCGCAGAGCTTCAGCACCACCGAGTACCCGGGTTTTCCGACCGACATGCAGGCCCAGTTCATGGCCCTGAACGTCATTGCGCGCGGCGCTTCGATGGTCACCGAAACCATCTTCGAGAACCGCTTCATGCACGTGAACGAAATGGTGCGCCTGGGCGCGCGCATTCATGTGGAGGGCAAGGTGGCCATGGTCGAGGGCGTGCAACAGCTCTCGGGCGCCACCGTGATGGCCACCGACCTGCGCGCATCCGCCAGCCTCGTCATTGCCGGCCTCGTGGCCGAGGGCGAGACGCTGGTCGACCGCATCTACCACCTGGACCGGGGCTACGACCGCATGGAAGCCAAGCTGCGCGGCCTGGGTGCCGACATCGAACGTGTGACCGGAGCCGCAGCATGATCACCCTGGCACTCTCAAAGGGCCGCATCTTCGAAGAGACGATGCCTCTGCTGGCCGCCGCCGGCATCGAGGTCACCGAAGACCCCGAGAAGTCGCGCAAGCTCATCCTCGCCACCACCCGGCCCGACGTGCGCGTGGTGCTGGTGCGTGCGTCCGACGTGCCCACCTACGTGCAGTACGGCGGCGCCGACCTGGGCGTGACCGGGCTGGACGTGCTGCTGGAAAACGGCAACCAGGGCATGTACCAGCCGCTGGACCTGCGCATCGCGGCCTGCCGTCTGAGCGTGGCCGTGCGCAACGACTACGACTACGCCTCCGCCGTGAAGCAGGGCTCGCGCCTGCGCGTGGCGACCAAGTACGTGGGCCTGTCGCGCGACTTCTTCGCCAGCAAGGGCGTGCACGTCGACCTGATCAAGCTCTACGGCAGCATGGAGCTGGCGCCCCTCACGGGCCTGGCCGACGCCATCGTCGACCTGGTCTCGACCGGCAACACGCTCAAGGCCAACCACCTCGTCGAGGTGGAACGCATCATGGACATCAGCGCCCGCCTGGTGGTCAACCAGGCCGCGCTGAAGCTCAAGCGCGAGCCCATCCGCCGCATCATCGACGCGTTCGCGTCGGCCATTCCTGCCGCTCCTTCCGCCTGAATCTTTTCCCCACGCCCATGACTCTGCAAGCCGCCCCCGCCCGACTCTCCACGACTTCAGCCAGCTTCGACGCTGAATTCAAGGCGCGGCTGCATTGGTCCGCCGACGCGGACGCGGCCATCGAGAAGGTGGTGGCGGACATCCTGGCCGATGTGCAAAAGCGCGGCGACGAAGCCGTGCTCGAGTACACGCGCCGGTTCGACGGGCTGGGCGCCGCGTCGGTGTCCGAGCTCGAGCTGACGCAGGCCGACTTCAAGGAAGCCTTCGACTCCTTGCCCGCCGTGCAGCGCGACGCACTGCAAGCCGCGGCCGACCGCGTGCGCAGCTACCACGAGGCACAAAAGAAGGCGTCCGGCGAAAGCTGGAGCTACCGCGACGCCGACGGCACGCTGCTGGGCCAGAAGGTCACGCCGCTCGACCGCGTCGGCATCTACGTGCCCGGCGGCAAGGCGGCCTATCCGTCGAGCCTTTTGATGAACGCCATTCCGGCCCACGTGGCCGGCGTCGGCGAAATCATCATGGTGGTGCCGACGCCCGTGAAGGGCAGCGTGGCCACCGGAGGCGCGGGCGGGCAGTCGTCCACCAGGGGCGAGCGCAACGTGCTGGTGCTGGCCGCCGCCTACGTGGCGGGCGTCACGCGCGCCTTCACCATCGGCGGCGCGCAGGCCGTGGCCGCGCTGGCCTACGGCACGGCCACCGTGCCGGCGGTCGACAAGATCACCGGCCCCGGCAACGCCTACGTGGCCGCCGCCAAGCGCCGCGTGTTCGGCACCGTGGGCATCGACATGATCGCGGGACCGAGCGAAATTCTGGTGCTGGCCGACGGCAGCACGCCGCCCGACTGGGTGGCCATGGACCTGTTCAGCCAGGCCGAGCACGACGAACTGGCCCAGAGCATCCTGCTGTGCCCCGACGCGGCCTACATCGATCGCGTGCAGGCCGAGATCGACCGCCTGCTGCCCACCATGCCGCGCGCGGAAATCATCGCCGCCTCGCTCAACGGCCGTGGCGCGCTGATTCACACCCAAAGCATGGAAGAGGCCTGCGAGATCAGCAACCGCATCGCCCCCGAGCACCTGGAAGTCAGCAGCAGCGAACCGCACCGCTGGGAGCCGCTGCTGCGCCACGCCGGCGCGATCTTTCTGGGCGCCTTCACCAGCGAGAGCCTGGGCGACTACTGCGCCGGCCCCAACCACGTGCTGCCCACCAGCGGCACGGCGCGCTTCTCCAGCCCGCTGGGTGTGTACGACTTTCAGAAGCGCTCCAGCCTGATCGAGGTCAGCGAGGCCGGCGCCCAGGTGCTGGGCCCCATTGCCGTGACGCTGGCCGAAGGCGAGGGCCTGCAGGCGCATGCCGAGGCCGCCCGCATGCGGCTGCGTAAGATCTGAGCTTCCACAACAAGCCTTCGGGGGGAGCAAGCAAGATGATTGATCGTCTGTACCGTTCGCGTCTTTTCAGGTTCGCTACCAGCCTTGTCGCGGGTGCCGCATTGCTGGCGGCCTGCACGCAGATGCCGCGGCAGGTTGTGAGCGACTCGCCGGCCGCGAATGCCACGGCCAGCGCCGCGCCTGCCCCGGCCGCACCCGCGCCGCAACTCGGCACCCAGTGGGGCGAAGGCCTTGAATCGAAGACCCGCTCGGTCGTCACCAAGCGCCTGTCCGCCCAGCCCGACGACGTGGCTTCGCTCGGCTACAACGAAGCCGCCGCCGTGCGCCGCGCCGTGGGCACCAACCCCGAGCGCCGACTGAGCATGATGCTGGCCGACGGTGACGTCGAATGGTCGGTGCTCGACGAAGAAGGCCGTGCCCTGCCGCTGCAGCGCGCGCGCCGTGGCGCCGGCCCCGACGACATGTTCCGCCTGGCCGGCGTCGAAGGCGCGCGCTACACGCTGCGCTTTCGCAACCTGAGCGAGCGCAGCTACGAGGTGATCGCCACCGTCGACGGGCTCGACGTGCTCAACGGCAAGCCCGGCAGCCTGCGCAGCGGCGGCTACGTGCTGCGCCCGCTGCAGGCGCTCACCATCGAAGGCTTTCGCAAGAGCCAGAACGAGGTGGCCGCCTTTCGCTTTGCCGCGCCGGGCCGTGCCTACGCCGCCAACAGCGAAGCCGGCGACGTGCGCAACATCGGCGTGATCGGCGCCGCGCTGTTCGAACTCGAAGAGCGCGACGCACCGCGCCGCCAGCGCCGCGACGCCGCCCCGTCGCAGCCCAGCGCCTTCCCGGCCGACGGTGCCTACGCGCCGCCACCGCGCTACCGAAAATGAGCGCCCTGAAACGCGCCGCCTTTCTGCTGCTCGCCCTGGCCTCGGCCGCGGGTGCCCAGGCCATGAGCATCCGCGAGCTGCGCACGCTCGAGGCCGCCGAAAAAGACGGCAAGGCCTACGCCAGCTACTACCTGGTCGGCGTGCTCGAAGGCCTGCGCGAAGGCGTGGAATCGTCGCAGCGCGACGGCCACAAGCCCGTGTTCTGCGTCGAGGGCCGCCGTCTCGAACCCGCCATGGCGCGCTCGCTCTACCAAGGCGAGCTGGCCCGCAACGCCGAGAGTTACGAAGCCGACATGCCCGTGCAACTGGTCATGGCCGGCGCTTTGAAAAACAGCTACCGCTGCACCCGATGACCGCTCCTGAACCTGCCCGCTCCCCGCTCGACCGCATCCGCAACGACGTGCGGGCCATGCATGCCTACGCGGTGCAGGACGCCAGCGGCTTCATCAAGCTCGATGCCATGGAAAACCCCTTCGGCCTGCCGCCCGCGCTGCAGGCCGAACTGGGTGCGCGGCTGGGCGCGCTGGCGCTCAACCGCTACCCGGGCGAGCGCGGCGCCGAACTGCAGCGTGCGCTGGCCGCGCACGCGCAAATGCCCGAAGGCTTTGCGCTGATGCTGGGCAACGGCTCCGACGAACTGATTTCGCTGCTCGACATCGCCTGCGACCAGCCCGGCGCCACCGTGCTGGCGCCGCTGCCCGGCTTCGTGATGTACGCCATGAGCGCCCAGCTGCAGGGCCTGCGCTTCGTGGGCGTGCCGCTCACGGCCGACTTCGAGCTGGACGAGGCCGCCATGCTGGCCGCCATCGCCCGCGAGAAGCCCGCCATCGTCTACCTGGCCTACCCGAACAACCCGACCGCCAACCTCTGGGACGACGCCGTCATCGAAAAGATCGTCCAGGCCCAGGGTGCGCAGGGCGGGCTGGTGGTGATGGACGAGGCCTACCAGCCCTTTGCCGCCAAGAGCTACATCGACCGCCTGGCCGGGCACGGCCACGTGCTGCTGATGCGCACGCTCAGCAAGTTCGGCCTGGCCGGCATTCGCCTGGGCTACCTGATGGGCCCGGCCGCGCTGATCGCGGAGATCGACAAGGTGCGCCCGCCGTACAACATCAGCGTGCTCAACTGCGAGTGCGCGCTGTTCGCTCTGGCGCACGCCGACGTGTTCGAGGCGCAGGCCCGCCAGATCCGCGAGGAGCGCGAGCGCCTCATGATGGGCCTGGGCCGCCTGCCGGGCGTGAAGACCTGGCCCAGCGACGCCAACATGGTCTTGCTGCGCGTGCCCGATGCCACCAAGACCTTCGAGGGCATGAAGGCGCGCGGGGTGCTGGTGAAGAACGTTTCTAAAATGCACGAACTGCTCGCGAACTGCCTGCGCCTCACCGTCGGAACGGCCGACGAAAATGCGCGCATGCTCGCGGCGCTCGAAGCCTCACTATGACCACCCCCACCCTTCAGGACAGCGGCGAGCGCATCGCGTCCGTCACCCGCAACACCGCGGAAACCAAGATCACCGTCAGCGTCAACCTCGACGGCACCGGCAAGGCCAAGCTGTCGACCGGCATCGGCTTCTTCGACCACATGCTCGACCAGATCGCCCGCCACGGGCTCATCGACCTCGACATCGACTGCCAGGGCGACCTGCACATCGACGGCCACCACACGGTGGAAGACGTGGGCATCACGCTCGGCCAGGCCGTGGCCAAGGCCATCGGCGACAAGAAGGGCATTCGCCGCTACGGCCACGCCTACGTGCCGCTGGACGAAGCCCTGAGCCGTGTGGTCATCGACTTCTCGGGCCGCCCGGGCCTGGTGATGCATGTGCCTTTCACCAGCGGAATGATTGGCACCTTCGACAGCCAGCTCACCTACGAGTTCTTCCAGGGCTTCGTGAACCACGCCTTCGTCACGCTGCACATCGACAACCTCAAGGGCGTCAATGCGCACCACCAGTGCGAAACGGTGTTCAAGGCCTTCGCGCGCGCCATGCGTGGCGCGCTCGAGCTCGACCCGCGTTCGGTCGGCGTGATTCCCTCGACCAAGGGTTCGCTCTGAAGCGCGCCGGCGAACAGCTATGACATCTGCAGCAGCAAAAGCAGCCAACACCGTCGCGGTGGTCGACTACGGCATGGGCAACCTGCACTCCGTGGCGCAGGCCGTGCGCCATGCGGCCGATCAGGTCGGCGTGGAGGTGTTCGTCACTTCCGACCCCGACGTGGTGCGCAAGGCCACCCGCGTGGTGCTGCCGGGGCAGGGCGCCATGCCCGACTGCATGCGCGAGCTGCGCGACTCCGGCCTGCAGGAGTCGGTGCTCGAGGCCGCGGCCAGCAAGCCGTTGTTCGGCGTGTGCGTGGGCATGCAGATGATGCTGTCGCGCAGCCACGAAGGCCCGACCGACGGCCTGGGCCTCATCGCGGGCGAGGTCGTCAAGTTCGACCTGGCCGGGCGCCTGCAGCCCGACGGCAGCCGCTTCAAGGTGCCGCAGATGGGCTGGAACCAGGTGCGCCAGGCCCAACCCCACCCTGTGTGGGCGGGCGTGCCCGACCAGAGCTACTTCTATTTTGTGCACAGCTTCTACGCCTGCCCGGTCGACCCGAAGCACAGCGTGGGCGAAGCAGATTACGGCGCGAGCTTTACGGCAGCCATTGCACGCGATAACATTTTTGCCACCCAGTTCCACCCCGAGAAGAGTGCGAACCACGGTTTGCAGCTGTACCGCAACTTCCTCCACTGGAACCCCTGATCCTATTTCCCCGACCGGGCCGAACCTTTCTCAGCCCGGGCTCCGCACACTCGCGTCACTTCCATGCTCCTCATTCCCGCCATTGATCTCAAGGACGGCCACTGCGTTCGCCTCAAACAGGGCGACATGGACCAGTCCACCATCTTCAGCGAAGACCCCGCCGCCATGGCCCGCAAATGGGTCACGGCCGGCGCGCGGCGCCTGCACCTGGTCGACCTGAACGGCGCCTTTGCCGGCAAGCCGCAGAACCATGCGGCCATCAAGGCGATCCTGCAGGAAGTCGGCGACGACATTCCGGTGCAGCTGGGCGGCGGCATTCGCGACCTCGACACCATCGAGCGCTACATCGACGACGGCCTGCGCTACGTGATCATCGGCACCGCCGCGGTCAAGAACCCGGGCTTCCTGAAGGACGCCTGCACCGCCTTCGGCGGTCACATCATCGTGGGCCTGGACGCCAAGGACGGCAAGGTCGCCACCGACGGCTGGAGCAAGCTCACGGGCCACGAGGTGGCCGACCTGGGCAAGAAGTTCGAGGACTACGGCGTCGAGTCGATCATCTACACCGACATCGGCCGCGACGGCATGCTCTCGGGCATCAACATCGAGGCCACCGTCAAGCTGGCCCGTGCGCTGACCATTCCGGTGATCGCCTCGGGCGGCCTGTCGAACATGCTCGACATCGACAACCTCTGCGCGGTCGAGTCCGAAGGCGTGGAAGGCGTGATCTGCGGGCGCGCCATCTATTCGGGCGACCTGGACTTCGCCGCGGCGCAAGCCCGCGCGGACGAACTGGGCGCCTGAAGGCAAGGGCCAAGTCCTCATTCGTCGTCAGGCGACTGATGGATGGCCAGCACGGCCAGAATCAAGCCGGCCAGCACGATGGCCGACAACAGCACCAACGCGGCCTGCACATAAAAACACATGACGCTCCGTGTATGAGACCCTCCCTGGGCCTGCTGGCGTCATTGGACAAGGCGCGCCTGACGGGGCGCTGAGCAACCCCACGTCGGGCGGCGGCAAGGGCCTCGGGACTTACTCCGCCTTCACCGACATCGTCTGGATGATCGTCTCCAACTGCGCGCTCATCGGCAGGTCGATGCTCTCCCCCGTGGGCAGCTTGCGCAGAAACCACCGCTTGTACTGCCGCGCGATCTCGCCGTCTTCGGCCAGCACCTGGAAGGTGTCGACCACCACCTTGTTGAGCTGCGCGTCGTCCTTGCGGTACATGATGCCGTAGGGGTCGTAGGAGAGAAAGTCGCCGACCACCTCGTAGCTCGCCTTGGCCGCGTCCTGCGCGATCAGGCCGTAGAGCAGCACGTCGTCGGTGGCAAAGGCGTCGGCCTGGCCGCTCTTCACCAGCCCGAACGACGCCGCATGGTCGGGCGTCACCACCAGGTGGATGGCCAGCTTGAACTTCTCCGACAGCTCGCGCAGCGTCTTCTCGTTGGTGGTGCCGGCCGTCACCGCCACCTTCTTGCCGGCCAGGTCGCGGAACGACTTGATCGGCGAGCCCTTCTTCACCAGCACCTTGGTGCCCGAGACGAACACGGTGGGCGAGAAGGCCACGCGCTTCTGGCGCTCGAGGTTGTTGGTGGTGGAGCCGCACTCCAGGTCGACCTTGCCGCTGGCGACCGCGTCGATGCGCGAGTCGGACGTCACCGGCACCCACTGGATGGTGAGGCTCTTGTTCACCGCGTCCTCGATGGAGGTCACCAGCGCGCGGCAGAGTTCGACCGAATAGCCGATCGGCTCCTTGCGCGCATTGAGGTACGAGAACGGCACCGACGACTCGCGGTAGCCCAGCGCGATGGTGCCGGTTGCGCGCGCCTTGGCCAGCGTGCCGGTGAGTTCCTGCGCCTGCGCCGGAACCACCAGCATGCAGGCGAAGGCCGCCAGCAGTGCCGCAAAAGCGGATGGCAGCGTGCCGATGCGCTTCATGGCGTTGTCTTTCACGCGTGCGCCGGGTGGGCGAGGGTGGCGTTGGCTTCCTCGTCGATGGCCCGCGCGTTGACCTCCGCGTCGCTCTCGGAGAGCAGCTCGCCCTCCCACTTGGCGACCACCGCGGTGGCGATGGAATTGCCCACCGCGTTGGTGGCCGAGCGGCCCATGTCCAGGAAAGTGTCCACGCCCAGAATCAGCAGCAGGCCGGCCTCTGGAATGTCGAAGTGGTTCAGCGTGGCGGCAATCACCACCAGCGAGGCGCGCGGCACGCCGGCCATGCCCTTGGAGGTGAGCATGAGGATCAGCAGCATCGTGACCTGCGTGCTGATCGGCATGTGGATGTTGTAGGCCTGCGCGATGAACAGCACGGCAAAGGTGCAGTACATCATCGAGCCGTCCAGGTTGAACGAATAACCCATCGGCATCACGAAGCTGGAAATCTTGCGCTTCACGCCGAAACGGTCGAGCGCCTGCAGGATCTTCGGGTACGCGGCCTCCGAACTGGCGGTGGCAAAGGACAGCAGAAAGGCTTCCTTGATGAGCACCAGCAGCTTGAACACACGCGGGCCCAGAAACACGAAGCCCGCCAGCACCAGCACGCTCCACAGCACGAACAGGCCCAGGTAGAAGTCGCCCATGAACACGGCAAACTTCAACAGAATGCCCAGGCCGTTCACCGCCACCGTGGCGGCCATGGCGGCCAGCACCGCGAGCGGCGCGAGCTTCATCACATAGCCGGTGATCTTCAGCATGGCGTGCGACAGCTCCTCGATGGCCGCCACCAGCGTCTTGGCCTTGTCGCCCAGCGAGGCCAGCGCCACGCCGAAGAACATCGAGAACACCACGATCTGCAGAATCTCGTTGTTGGCCATGGCCTCCACGAACGACTTGGGCACCGTGTGGCTCACGAAGTCCTTCAGCGTGAACTTGGAGGTGGCCAGGTTGGCCGACGCGCCGATGTCGGGCAGCGGCAGCCCGAGGTTCTCGCCGGGCTTGAGCAGGTTGGCCATGACCAGGCCGATCACCAGCGACACCAGCGAGGCCGTCAGAAACCAGCCGATGGCCTTGCCGAACACGCGGCCCACCGACTTGGCGTCCCCCATGTGCGCAATGCCCACCACCAGCGTGGAGAACACCAGCGGGCCGATCAGCATCTTGATGAGGCGCAGGAACACGTCCGAAACGATGGAGACGTAGTCCGCAATCTCCTTGGCGGCTTTCTTGTCGGGAAAGCTGGTGAAGATCATGTAGCCCACGATGATGCCCAGCACCATGGCAATCAGGATCCAGGCGGCCATCGGCAGCTTCTTCTTCATGCGTATCCCCTTGTCTGTGAGTGTGATTTTTGGAGTGCACGGGACCGGCTTGCATGCGGTGTTCACCGCAAGCGGTCACAGGGTATCCAAGAAGGCCCCGGGCACGCAATGGCCCCCGATGCCAATTCCGTGCCACGCCATGGGCGCTGCCTACAATTCTCGCCATGGAAATCACCCCGATCGAGTTTCGCGGCCAGCCCGCACTGCGTGCCACGGGCGCCGACGGCAGCACCCTCACGGTTGCGCTGCACGGTGCGCAAGTGCTCTCGTGGACCGCGGCCGACGGGGTGGAAAGGCTCTACCTGAGCCCTTCGGCGGTGTTCGACGGCCGCACCGCCATCCGCGGCGGCGTGCCCATTTGCTGCCCCCAATTCAACCAGCGCGGCATGTTGCCCAAGCATGGATTCATGCGCAATCTGCCTTGGATGAACGAGCCTGCGGACACGCCGCACACGCTGCGTCTGGTCTTGCGCGACACCGAAGCCACCCGCAAGCTCTGGCCGCACGCTTTCGAGGCACGCCTGGAGGCCGCCTTGTCCGCCGGCCAGTTGCGCACCTCGCTCACGCTGCGCAACATCGGCTCCGCACCCTGGACCTTTGCCGCGGCGCTGCACACCTATCTGCGCGTGGACGACATCGCCAATGTGCGGCTCGAAGGGCTGCAGGGTGCCAACCGATGGGATTCGCTGCGCGACGACCGCCATGTGGAAACCGCGGCGGCGTTGCATTTCGATGCAGAGTTCGACAGCGTGTACGCCGCGCCCGCGCAGCCGCTGCGGCTGGTGCAGCCCGGCGGCAAGCTCGAAATTTCGCAAAGCGCCAGCTGCAGCGAAACCGTGGTCTGGAACCCCGGCGCGGTGCTCGGTGCGAAACTCGCCGACATGCCCGCCGACGGTTTCCGGCACATGCTGTGCGTGGAGGCCGCCCGCATCGACGAGCCGGTGCTGCTTGCGCCCGGCGCCCAATGGCAGGGCTGGCAACAGCTTCGCGTGCTCTGATTTGTCCGGTTCTTTCCTGGTTCTTTCTCTGGTCTTCCCATGCTCGCCAAACGCATCATTCCCTGCCTCGACGTCACCGGCGGCCGTGTCGTCAAGGGTGTCAACTTTCTCGAACTGCGCGACGCGGGCGACCCGGTCGAAATTGCCGCGCGCTACAACGCGCAGGGCGCCGACGAGCTCACCTTCCTGGACATCACCGCCACCAGCGACGGCCGCGACCTGATCCTGCCGATCATCGAAGCCGTGGCCTCGCAGGTGTTCATTCCGCTGACCGTGGGCGGCGGCGTGCGCACCGTGGCCGACGTGCGCCGGCTGCTCAACGCGGGCGCCGACAAGACCAGCTTCAACTCGGCCGCCATTGCCGACCCGCGAGTGATCAGCGACGCCTCGCAGAAGTACGGCTCGCAGTGCATCGTGGTCGCCATCGACGCCAAGCGCCGCAGCCCCGAAGACGCCGCCACGCGCGGTGCGGGCTGGGACGTGTACAGCCATGGCGGGCGCAAGAACACCGGGCTGGACGTGGTCGAGTGGGCCACCGAGATGGCGCGACGCGGCGCCGGCGAGATCCTGCTGACCAGCATGGACCGCGACGGCACCAAGAGCGGCTTCGACCTGGAGCTGACCCGCGCGGTGAGCAATGCGGTCAACGTGCCGGTGATCGCCTCGGGCGGCGTGGGCAGCCTGGACGACCTGGCCGACGGCATCCAGACCGGCGGCGCCGACGCGGTGCTGGCCGCCAGCATCTTTCACTACGGCGAGCACACCGTGGGCGAGGCCAAGGCCCGCATGGCCGCCCGGGGCATCCCGGTGCGCATCGACCAGTGAGCGCGCGCGAGCCACGGTTTGATCGGCTGATCGGCTCTCAAGGGTCTTTTCCTATCCCCGACAATACCGCCATGAATTGGCTCGATGAAGTGAAATGGGACGCGAACGGCCTGGTGCCGGTCATCGCGCAGGAGCAGGGCAGCAACGACGTGCTGATGTTCGCCTGGATGAACCGCGAGGCGCTCGAAAAAACCGCCGAGCTGGGCCGCGCGGTGTATTTCAGCCGCTCGCGCAACAAGCTGTGGTTCAAGGGCGAGGAGTCGGGCCACGTGCAGACCGTGCACGAGATCCGGCTCGATTGCGACAACGACGTGGTGCTGCTCAAGGTCACCCAGCTGGGCCACGAGCCCGGCATTGCCTGCCACACCGGGCGCCACAGCTGCTTCTTCAGCAAGTACGACAAAGGCCAGTGGACCGTGGTCGAGCCCGTCTTGAAAGACCCGGAGTCGATCTACAAGTGACGACCCCCCTGAAACCCGTGACCTCCGTGACCCACAACACCTCCGACGCCCTCGCACGCCTGGCCGCGGTCATCGAAAGCCGCCTGCCCGCGCAGGGCGGCGACCCCGAAAAAAGCTACGTGGCGCGCCTGCTGCACAAGGGCCCCGACGCCTTTCTGAAGAAGATCGGCGAGGAAGCCACCGAGGTCGTGATGGCCGCCAAGGACGCCGACCACGGCGGCGACCGCTCGAAAATAGTGAACGAAGTGGCCGACCTGTGGTTCCACACCATGGTGGCGCTGGCGCACTACGGTTTCTCCCCGGCCGACGTCACCGCGGAGCTGGAGCGCCGCGAAGGCACCAGCGGCATCGAGGAAAAGGCGCTGCGCAAGGTGCAGGCCCGCGAGGCGAGCGAAGCTGATTCATCCAACGATTGAAAGGACATCCGCCATGGCCAACGACATCGTGAACGTCGAACCCGACGACTCCCTCAAGACCTGGGGCTGGGTGAGCTACGTGCTGCACCTGATCGTGGCCATCGGCGCCGTGGTGCCGGGCGCGCAGGCCTCCGTGCTGCTGCTCCTGCTGGCGCTGGTGATCGACTTCGTCAAGCGCGACGACGCGGCCGGCACCTGGCAGGCCTCGCACTTCAGCTGGCGCATTCGCTCCGTGCTGTGGGCCGGGCTGCTGTACATCGTGACTTCGTGGCTCTGGCTGCTGTTCTTCATTCCGGGCTGGATTGCCTGGAGCCTGATCTCGCTGTGGTTCCTGTACCGGATCGTGAAAGGCATGATCCGCATGAACGACAGCCGCCCCATGGAACCCAAAGATGTCATCTGACCCGAACTGCGTCTTCTGCAAAATCATCGAAGGCAAGATTCCGTCGCGCAAGGTCTACGAAGACGACGACCTGTTCGCTTTTCATGACATCGCGCCCTGGGCGCCGGTGCATTTCATGATGGTGCCCAAGAAGCACATCGCCTCCATGGCGCAGCTCACGCCCGACGATGCGGCGCTCATGGGAAAAATGATGACGCTGGCCCCCCGGCTGGCGCTGGAGCAGGGCTGCAAGCCCTATCCGGAGGGCGGCTTTCGGGTCGTCGTCAACACGGGCAACGAGGGCGGGCAGGAGGTTCACCATCTCCATGTCCATGTCATGGGCGGTCCGCGTCCATGGCTTCGCGGCTGAGCACACTCACGCCAAACTGTCACATTTCGCCCGTTTAAAATCGGACACATTCTTAGGAGTTCTCCATGGGTTCTTTTTCCATCTGGCACTGGCTGATCGTGCTGCTCGTCGTGGTCATGATCTTCGGCACCAAGAAGCTGCGCAACATGGGCTCCGACCTGGGCGGCGCCGTCAAGGGCTTCAAGGACGGCATGAAGGACGGCAGCGCTGACGCGCCCGCCGGCACCTCGGCCCCCGCCCAGCAAGTGACCGGCCAGCCGGCCAACAGCGACAAGTCGACCATCGACGTCGAAGCGCGTCAGAAGTCCTGAGCGCGAGCCGCACGTGTTCGACCTCGGTATCGAGAAGCTGGCGCTGATCGGCGTGGTGGCGCTGATCGTCATCGGGCCGGAAAAGCTGCCGCGCGTGGCACGCACCGTGGGCACCTTGCTGGGCAAGGCGCAGCGCTACGTGAACGACGTCAAGTCCGAAGTCAACCGCTCCATGGAGCTCGACGAGCTCCGCAAGATGAAGACCACCGTGGAGGATGCGGCCCGCGACGTCGAGCACAGCATCCACACCGGGGCGAGCGACTTCGAGAAGCAGTTCAGCGGTTCCTCCGGCGAAACGCTTTCGGCGCTGGCCGAACCCGAGCCGCCGCCGCCCGAATACAGGCACCCGCGCAAGAACTGGCGCCTGAAGCAGGGCGCCACACCGCAGTGGTACAAGTCGCGCAACGGCGTGCGCACCAAGGCGTTGTCGGGCGCGGCCCGCGTGGCGCGGTTCCGCCCGCACACGATCAACAAGATCACCTAGCGCACCCGACCACCGCGTACACCTTCGCGTTCACCTTCGCGTCTCCCACTCGCGTTTTTCGCGCGCCGTACGCCGGCCGACGTCACGCTATCTTCTTTCCCCATGGCCGATTCCGACACCAAGAACAACGACAAAGAAGACGAGCTGGCGGGCACCGAACAGCCGTTCGTGGCTCACCTGGTCGAGCTTCGCGACCGCCTGCTCTACTGCGTGTACGGCCTGGTGATCGCGGGCATCCTGCTGTCGATCTGGCCGGGCCCTGGCGGGCTGATCGACATCATCGCGATGCCCATCAAGGCGCACATGCCGCACGACGCCAAGCTCATCGCCATCGGCGTGTTCTCGCCGTTCTTCGTGCCGCTCAAGGTGCTGATGATGGCCGCCGTGCTGCTGGCGCTGCCCTGGCTCATGTACCAGGCGTGGATGTTCGTGGCGCCCGGGCTCTACGCCCACGAGAAGAAGTTTGCGCTGCCGCTGATCTTCTTCGGCAGCCTGCTGGCCTACGGCGGCATCGCCTTCGTGCAGCTCTTCGTGCTGGACAAGATGTTCAGCTTCATCCAGCGCTTCGCGCCCGCGGCGGTGCAGGCCACGCCCGACATTTCCTCCTACGTCGAGGCCATCCTGTCGCTGTACATCGCCTTCGGCGTGGCGTTTCAGGTGCCGATCGTGGTGATGCTGCTGGTGCGCTTCGAGATGGTGACCATCGAAAAGCTGAAGTCCTTCCGCGGCTACTTCATCGTGGTCGCGTTCGTCGTGGCCGCCGTGCTGACCCCGCCCGACGTGGTGTCGCAACTGGCGCTGGCCGTGCCGATGTGCCTGCTGTACGAGGTGGGCATCATCGGCGCCAAGTACTTCGCCAGCTCTGGCAAGAAGGCGGAAGACGAAGAAGAAGAAAGCGCGGACTCAGCCTCCAGCTGACGCCGCGCCGGGGCTCGCCGCAGGCGAGACCCCGAACCCCAGAGCCTATTCAGGTTGTGTTGGCACTTGTTGCCGCACCGGGCTCTTCGGCCGCAGCCCCGGCATCACATCCAGCTCCATCTTGTCGCTGCCCCGCTGCAGCGCGAACCGTGCGGTGCTGCCCGGCTTCAGTCCGGCCACCGCGGTCAGCAGGCCCTGCACGTTGTCGGTCTTCTTCTCGCCCACCGACGTGATCACATCACCCGGGCGAATGCCGGCCTTGGCGGCGGGGCCGTTCTGCAGCACGCCGGTGATGATCACGCCCGCGTCCGCCTTCACGCCGAAGGTTTCGGCCAGTTCGGGCGACAGGTCGCTCGGCTCCACGCCGATCCAGCCGCGGCGCACCTGGCCCTCTTTCACGATCCCCTCCAGCACGATCTTGGCCATCGACACCGGAATGGCAAAGCCAATGCCCATGCTGCCGCCCGAGCGCGAGTAGATCGCGGTGTTGATGCCCTGCAGGTTGCCGTTGACGTCGATCAGCGCACCGCCCGAGTTGCCAGGGTTGATGGCCGCGTCGGTCTGGATGAAGTTCTCGAAGTTGTTGATGCCCAGCTGGTTGCGCCCCAGCGCCGACACAATGCCGCTGGTCACCGTCTGCCCCACGCCGAAGGGGTTGCCGATGGCCAGCACCTGGTCGCCCACCTGCAGCGCGTCGGAGTCGCCCAGAACAATCACGGGCAGCTTGTCGAGCTCGATCTTCAGCACCGCCAGGTCGGTGTCGGGGTCGGTGCCGATCACCTTGCCGCGCGCATGGCGGCTGTCGTTGAGCGTCACCTCGATCTCGTCGGCGCCCTCCACCACGTGGTTGTTGGTGAGGATGTAGCCGTCGGGGCTCACGATCACGCCGCTGCCCAGGCCCACCTGGGGCTGGTCGTCCTGGTCGCCGAAGAAGAAGCGAAACCACGGGTCGTTGCTGCGCGGATGGCGCTGCGCGGCCTTGCTGGTGTTGATGCTCACCACCGCCGGCGAGGCCTTCTTGGCCGGCACGCTCAGGCTGCCCGGCATGCCGGGCGACGGCAGCGCGGGGGCGCCGGCGGGCGCCTCGACGATCGACACCACACCGCCCAGCGATGTCGCGCGCTTGTTGAGCCACTCGGGCTTGAGCGTCGCAACGACGAAGTAGGCCGCAAGCAATACGGTCACGGCTTGGGCAAAGAGCAGCCAGGTGCGTTTCATGAAAGATTGGTGAACAAGACGTTTGAAGGCTGCAAGGAGGCGCAGCAATGTTGTCAATTGTCCCTCAAGCGCAAAGCCCAGAAACCGCGCCGGGCGGTCGAGATTGGGGCGCTGCGCCTGTGAAGACACGGGTTAACCCGTAGCATCGCGCGGCGGTCCCACCCGGCCCGCGGTTCCAGGCCTGCCGTGCCGCCCACCCGGCGGGCGCGGCCAGGCATTTCGTCGACGCGCCACTTCTCCGTTTCTCACCCCGTCTTGCGGGCTGGCGCGCGGTCACGACCTTCCTGCCAGCCATGACTTCAAAAACATCCTTTCCCGGCGGCGCACAGCCGCTGCCGGCACGCACGCTCGGCGCGAGCGACTACAAGACCCTGGCCCTGTCCGCGCTGGGCGGCACGCTGGAGTTCTACGACTTCGTCATCTACGTGTTCTTTGCCACCGTGCTGGGCGCGCTGTTTTTCCCGGTGGACATGCCCGACTGGCTGCGCCAGCTGCAGACCTTCGGCATCTTTGCGGCCGGCTACCTGGCGCGCCCGGTGGGCGGCATCGTCATTGCGCATTTCGGCGACATCTTCGGGCGCAAGCGCATGTTCACGCTGTCGATCTTTCTGATGGCCGCGCCCACGCTGGTCATCGGCCTGCTGCCGACCTACGCCAGCATCGGCGTGGCGGCACCGCTGCTGCTGCTGGCCATGCGCGTGCTGCAGGGCGCGGCCATCGGCGGCGAAATGCCCGGGGCCTGGGTGTTCGTGGGCGAGCACGTGCCGGCCAAACGCTATGGCTTCGGCATCGGCATGCTGACCTCGGGCATCACCGGCGGCATCCTGCTGGGCTCGCTGATTGCCGTGGCCATCAACCGCCACTATTCGCCCGAGCAGCTGAGCGACTTCGCCTGGCGCATTCCCTTCATTCTGGGCGGCGTGTTCGGGCTGGTGTCGGTGTACCTGCGCCGCTTTCTGCACGAGACGCCGGTGTTCAAGGCGCTGGCCGGCCAGCGCAGCGTGGCGCGCGAGCTGCCGCTGCGCACCGTGCTGCGCGAACACCGCCTGGCCTGCGTGTACGTGGGGCTGCTGACCTGGGTGCTGTCCGCCGCCATCGTGGTGGTGGTGCTGTACACGCCCACCTATTTGCAGAAGGTGCACCACATTCCGGCCGCGCTGGCGCTGGAGGCCAACGCGCTCGCCACCCTCACGCTCACGCTGGGCTGCATGCTGGCCGGCTGGGCCAGCGACCGCATCGGCACCCGCTGGGTGATGCTGGTGGGCTGGGCCGGCCTGTTCGCCACCGCCTACCTGTTCTACAGCGGCCTGCCCGGCACGCCGGCCACGCTGTTCTGGCACTACGCGCTGGTGGGCCTGTTCGTGGGCACCATCGCCACCGTGCCGATTGCCGGCGTGCGCGCCTTTCCGGCGCCGGTGCGCTTTTCGGGCCTTTCGTTCGCCTACAACATGTCTTACGCGGTGTTCGGCGGGCTGACCCCGGTGATCCTCACCCTGTGGCTGCAGCGCGACCCGATGGCGCCCGCCCACTACGTGGCCGTGCTGGCGGGCCTGGGCTTTGTGCTGGCGTTTCTGCCGCTGGCCGCGCGCGGGCATGCCATGCGCGACGGCGTGCCGCCCGGGGCCGACGCTGCCGCCGTGCCCGGAGGCAGCGCGACAATGTCGCGATGAGCACCACCCGCCACGAACTGCTGCACGCCTTCGACCTGCTGCTGGCCCCCGGCCGCTTCAAGGACTATGGACCCAACGGCCTGCAGGTCGAAGGCCGCACCACGGTGCGAAAGATCGTGTCGGGCGTCACGGCCAGCCGCGCGCTGATCGAGGCCGCCATCCATGCCGAGGCCGACGCCGTCTTCGTGCACCACGGCCTGTTCTGGCGCGGCCAGAGCGGCTGCGTCACCGGCTGGATGAAGCAGCGCCTGAGCCTGCTGCTGGGCGCCGACCTCAACCTGTTCGCCTACCACCTGCCGCTGGACGCCCACCCCGAACTGGGCAACAACGCGCAGTTGGGCCTGCAACTGGGGCTCGTGGCACACGCGGGCGCGGCCGGGCGCTTCGGTGAACAGGAGCTGGGCTTCGTGGGCACGCGGGCCGATGGCGAAGCCTTCGCCGATGCGCAAGCGCTGGCCACGCACGCCGAAGCCGTGCTCGAAAGGCCGGTCACCCTCGTCGACACCGCGCAGCGCCCCCTCAAGAACATCGCTTGGTGCACGGGCGGCGCGCAAGGCTACTTCGAGGCCGCCATCGCAGCCGGCGCCGACGCCTTCATCACCGGGGAAATCTCCGAGCCGCAGGCCCACTACGCCCGCGAGATGGGCGTGGCCTACCTGGCCTGCGGGCACCACGCGACCGAGCGCTACGGCGCGCAGGCGGTGGCCGCGCATGTGGCGGCGCAGCTGGGGCTGGTGCATGAGTTCATCGACATCGACAACCCGGCATGAGCGCCATGACTGAAGCCATTGCCATCACCCTGGGCGACCCCGCCGGCATCGGCCCCGAGATCATCGCCAAGGCCTTCCGCGACGCGCCCGACGCCACGCGGGGCGCCTTTGTTGCAGGCGACGTCGGCACCATGCGACAGGCCTCGCAGGCACTGGCCGCCCCGGGCCGGCTGGCGTGGCCCGTGCTGCAGATCGACGCCGTCGCGCAGGCCGCCCGCGTGCCGCCGGGCTGCATCCCCGTGCTGCAGGTGATTGCACCGCCCTCGCACATCGAACAGGGCCGCGTCAGCGCCGAGGCCGGCCGCGTCGCTGGCGACTGCGTGGTGTGGGCCGCGCGTGCGGCATTGCGCGGAGAAATTGCCGCCATCGTCACCGCGCCGCTGCACAAGGAGGCGCTGTCGGCCGCGGGCTTTCCGTACCCCGGCCACACCGAGCTGCTGCAGGCCGAGGCCGCCGCCCACCTGGGGCGCAGCGTGGCCGACGTGCCGGTGCGCATGATGCTGGCCAACGAAGAGCTGCGCACCGTGCTCGTCAGCATCCACATGTCGCTGCGCCACGCCATCGAGGCCGTGCACTTCGAGGGCGTGCTGCAGACCCTGCGCATCACCCACCGCGCGCTGACCCATGCGCTGGGCCGCGTGCCGCGCATCGGCGTGGCGGGGCTCAACCCGCATGCGGGGGAGGGCGGGCTCTTCGGCTCGGAGGAGCGAGAGATCATTGCGCCGGCCATCGAGGCCGCGCGCGCCGAAGGCATCGACGCCAGCGGCCCCTACGCGCCCGACACCGTCTTCATGCGCGCGCGCGCCAAGCACGGCGTGGCGTCCAGCGGGGAGTTCGACGTGGTGGTGGCCATGTACCACGACCAGGGGCTGATTCCGGTCAAGTACCTGGGCGTGGACAAGGGCGTGAACGTCACGCTGGGGCTGCCGCTGGTGCGCACCAGCCCCGACCACGGCACCGCGTTCGACATTGCGGGCCGGGGCGTGGCCGATGCGGCCAGCCTGGTGGAGGCGCTGCGCATGGCCAGGGCGCTCAAGGGCCCCTGAAGACAGCTTGAAAGGCGCCTGAACAGCGCCAAAAAAGCAAGCGCTCAGCCGCGTTGCTTGAGGCTGTCGCGAATCTCGCGCAGCAGCACCACGTCTTCGGGCGTGGCGGGGGTGGGGGCCGGTGCGGCCTCGTCCTTGCGCTTGAGGCGGTTGATCTGCTTGACCATCATGAAGATGATGAAAGCCAGAATCACGAAGTTGACCGCAATGGTGATGAAGTTGCCGTAGGCCAGCACCGGCACGCCCGCCTTCTTCAGGTCCGCCAGCGTGTTGGCCACGCCGGGTGGCGCCGTGCCCAGCACCACATAGAGGTTGGAGAAGTCGAGCCGGCCGAACACCAGGCCCACGATGGGCATGATGATGTCGGCCACGAGCGAGTCGACGATCTTGCCGAACGCGGCGCCAATGATCACCCCCACCGCGAGGTCGATCACATTGCCCTTGACGGCAAATTCCTTGAATTCACTGAGGATGCTCATGATTCTGGCGGCTGCTTGAGCGCGGATGTTGGAGGAGCGGCAAGTATGCATCCGGTTCCTGCCAGCGCTTGCGCGCCCCGCCGCGCCTGCCTCCAGGGCCGCCCGCGGCCTTCCTGACCACGTAACCAGTTCCGGTAGTTTTGGTTACCAGAGGCAATCCGACACATTCGTTAACCCAGAGAAACGCTCGTGCGCTGGTAGGATCACGCCCCGGTAAGTTACAAAAGTTGACTTCTGCCGACATCCTCGACACGAGGTGTCCCGGCCGAAGTTTTCGCTGCTGGCAGGGCGATGCCGATCGACTTCTCCCCCGTGGGCTCAAGGCCATGAGACCCGCGGACAAGAGGGAAAAGCACGGTTTTTTCGGACAAGAAACGACGGGCATTGCGGTACCCACAATGGTGTGAAAAAGAATGACGCCGCCACAAATGCGCAAAGGCATTTATCTGGCGATGTAATTCTTTGCTAATAGATATAGATTTTCCTGGGGATCAGAAGTGAGAAGAAATGCGAACATTTTGAAGTGGGCTGTGGCACTGGCATGTGCCGGCGTGCTTCAAGGTTGCGCGGTGGTGCCGGGCATGGGCAGCGTGGAGCCCTACGAGGGCGGGGAGCTGGCGTCCCAGTTCCGTTACCTGCCCGACGATGCGCCCGAAGGGCAAGTCACCCCCATTTCGCTGGCGCTGGTGCGCACGCTGGCGCAGACCGCGCCCAAGGGTGTGCCGCCGGATGTGCAGGCGCTGTTCGGCAAGAGCGCGCGCTACACCATCGGCCCGGGGGACGTGGTGGGGGTCATTGTTTATGACCATCCTGAGTTGCTGCCCAATGCGGGCGCAGTCATTTCGCAGTCCGTGGACCCGACGGGCGTGCAGGTGGCGCCGGGCTTCATCGTCGATGCCGATGGTGAAGTCGCGTTTCCGTACATCGGACGGGTTCGCGTTGGCGGCCTGAGCGAGGGCGACGCTTCGGACTTGCTCAGCAAGCTGCTGACCCCGCACATTCGCGACCCGCAGGTCACCGTGCGAATCCAGTCCTTCAGAAGCCGCCGCGCGTACGTGGAAGGCGAAGTGCGCACTCCCGGCTCGCAGATCTTCACCGACGTGCCCATGACGCTGAACGAGGCGATCAACCGGGCCGGCGGCATCACGTCGACCGGCAACCGCTCCGCGCTCACGCTGGTTCGCAACGGCCAGTCGATAGAGATCGACATGGTCAGGCTGCGCGAGGCCGGCTACGACGGCAACAACATTCCGCTGAAGAACGGCGACACCGTGCGCGTGGCCAACCGTGAGGACTCCAAGGTCTTTCTGATGGGTGAGATCGTGGCCCCGCTCGCATTGCCCATGCGCAGCAACGGCCGCCTCAGCTTGAGCGAGGCACTGGGCGAAGCCGGCGGCCCGGTGAACGCCACCGCCAACGCAGGCCAGATCTACGTGATTCGCCAGGGCGCGACGGGTGCGCCGGCCATCTTCAACCTCAATGCCAGGAACCCGGCAGCGTTGGCCATTGCGAGCCAGTTCAGGCTGCAGCCGCAGGACGTGATCTACATCGACTCCGTGCCGCTGGTGAAGTGGAACCGCGTGGTCAGCTTGATCTTGCCGTCGGCGACGGTGGCCAATGCGGCGAGCGAGATTTACGTTCGGCACGCCAATTGAAGCTGGGCCGGTTCCTTCTTTGACCAGATGCAAGAAGCGGATGGGCCTTTGAAGACAACGGTTCGGTCGCGTTAGGGCGACGGCTTCCATCGAGAGGGCGCTGTCGAAGTTTTTCTTTTCAGTGTTCTCACCATGCAAGCCATTCATCCAAATCAACCCATTGCAATCATCGGTCTGGGCTATGTGGGCCTGCCGCTTGCGGTGGAGTTCGGCAAGAAGCGCCCGGTGGTCGGGTTCGATATCAATGCCGTGCGAATTGCCGACTTGCAAGCGGGTCGCGACCGCACCCTGGAGACCACACCTCATGAACTGAGCGCCGCTGAACAGCTGCGCTTTACCGCACACGCCGAAGACTTGCGCGAATGCAGCGTGTTCATCGTCACCGTGCCGACCCCCGTCGACGCAGCCAATCGCCCCGACCTGACGCCGCTCGTCAAGGCCAGTGAAACCGTCGGCAAGGTCATGCCGCAGGGCGCCATCGTGGTGTTCGAGTCCACGGTGTACCCCGGCGCCACCGAAGAAGTTTGCGTGCCCGTGCTGGAAAAGTTCAGCGGCAAGAAGTTCAACGTTGACTTCTTCTGCGGCTACAGCCCGGAGCGGATCAACCCCGGCGACAAAGAGCATCGCCTCCCCAGCATCAAGAAAGTGACCAGCGGCAGCACGCCCGATGTGGCCGAGGCCGTGGACCAGATGTACCGCCAGATCATCACCGCCGGCACCCACAAGGCCAGCAGCATCAAGGTGGCCGAGGCCGCCAAGGTGATCGAGAACACGCAGCGCGACGTGAACATTGCGCTGATGAACGAGCTGAGCCTCATCTTTCATCGGCTTGGCATCGACACGCTCGAGGTGCTGCAAGCGGCCGGCACCAAATGGAACTTTCTGCCTTTCAGGCCGGGCCTGGTGGGCGGCCACTGCATCGGCGTGGACCCTTACTACCTCACGCACAAGGCGGTGGAGGTCGGCTACCACCCCGAGGTGATCCTGGCCGGTAGACGCATCAACGACAACATGGCCAGCCACGTCGCGGACCAAGTCATCAAGCTCATGCTGCGCAAGAACCTGCCCGTGCTGGGCAGCAAGGTTCTGGTGCTGGGCCTGACCTTCAAGGAGAACTGCCCCGACGTGCGCAACACCAAGGTGGTGGACATCGTGCGCACCTTGAAGGGCTACAACACGCAAGTCGATGTGTTCGACCCGTGGATTGACGTGGCCGAGGCTCAGCACGAATACGGTCTGCAGTGCCTCACCGAAATGCCTGCCCCCGGTCAATACGCCGCCATCGTGCTGGCCGTGGGCCATCACCAGTTCGTGACCTTGGGCGAAGCCGGCATCAAGGCGCTGGGCCAGCCCGGCGCGGTGCTGTTCGACGTGAAAAGCCTGTTGCCAATGGGCGCTGCGGACGGTCGGCTGTGAGCGGCGCAGACACCATGAGCCAACCCGATGCCGGCCCGTCGGCTTACGACAAGCTGCGCGCTCGCCTGGCCACCGAGCCGCACACGTGGCTTGTGACCGGTGTGGCGGGGTTCATCGGCAGCAACCTGCTGGAGAACCTGCTCAAGCTCGACCAGCGCGTGGTGGGGCTGGACAACTTTGCGACCGGGCACCGGCACAACCTGGCCGAGGTTCAGACCCTGGTGACGCCCGAGCAGTGGGCCCGCTTTCATTTCATCGAGGGCGATATTCGCAACCTCGAGGACTGCCAGCGAGCCATGGCCTTTCCGGCGGCCGATGTTTCGTCGGGTGAGAGCGGCGCACCTGTGGAATATGTGCTTCACCAAGCCGCTCTGGGCAGCGTTCCCCGGAGCCTGGCGGACCCCATCACGACGAACGGCGTGAATATTGGCGGCTTTCTGAACATGCTCGTGGCTGCTCGCGACGCTGGCGTCAAGAGCTTTACCTATGCGGCCAGCAGCAGCACCTATGGCGACCATCCGGCGCTGCCGAAGGTCGAGCACACCATCGGCAAGCCGCTAAGCCCGTATTCGGTCACTAAATACGTCAATGAGCTATATGCCGACGTATTTGCGCGTTGCTATGGTTTCAACACCATCGGCCTGCGCTATTTCAATGTGTTTGGCCCTCGTCAAAGCCCCAACGGGGCTTATGCGGCTGTTATCCCGAAGTGGATTGCCAGCCTGATACAAGGTGCGCCGGTTTATATCAACGGCGACGGTGAAACGAGTCGCGACTTTTGCTTTATTGACAACGTGGTGCAGGCCAATCTATTGGCAGCCACTGTAATGGACTTTTCCTCCATGGAGCGGCCACTTTCAGTCTCCTTTTTCGAAACTGGAGGTGCGACGCCTGCTTCACCTGTGAATCAAATTTACAACGTGGCTGTTGGTGACCGCACTTCCCTCAATGAGCTGTACGAAAAATTACGCTGCAACTTATTGCCGATGTACCCGCATTTGCTACTCGCCCGACCCGTCTACCGCGAGTTTCGATCCGGTGATGTGCGTCATAGTTTGGCCGACATTGGTAAGGTGCAGTACCTACTCGGTTACTTGCCCACCCAACGCGTTGGAAGGGGGCTGGAACTGTCAATGCCGTGGTACGTTCGTAAAGCTCAGCTAGATCTGCTAGCTAAGGAAAGTACCAAATCATGAATTTAAATCCTAAGTTGCCCCGCACAGCGATTCGATTTCTGGCGGGCAGAATGAATAAATTTCGTTAGTCTGTTAGTAAGATTCATCAAAAGCATAGTTATGCCGATCCATTCAAAGCATCTCATAAATGAGGGTTGTGCAGCAACGAATTCTCGTCGCGCCCTGCTTAATTCGATCTATTTCGTCCTTCAATGGTGTTGATATTTTTCCATTACTATTGACGTTAGCACGTGCTAGCACCCCATTGGGATGGCGCGCAGTGTTGTGTTCTCTAACTCGCGTCGTCGATACGTTGCTAGATCCCCAGATGCAAACCAAGGCGCAATCACCGTATTACGAGACTGCATTAAAATACCGTAGTATTTGTTCATATTTCAAACACGGAAAGCTCATCGATAAAGAGTGATTTTTGGCAAGTAGATCTCGATTTCCAGGTGATCCAAATTTAAAATAGGTGGCGGGGTTGAGTGCATATTTTACGAGTACGGCTTGAAGATTAAAACTATATCTTTTCAGATTTTCGTCACCTTCTTCGGTCTGGTTAAGGGCTTGCTAAGCCTCAAGCTAATGACCAAGCTTGGCCATGAAAGCTACGCTATGCTCGCGCAGTTTATGATTTTCGCGACATTTGGCGTGCAAATTGTTGTCTCGAGTTTTGATGCGCCGTTAGTCGCCTCTATTGCCGCAAGGAAAGATGAAAAAATTGCCCGCACCTCATTCCTGGTAATGCTGGCGGTAAATTTGTTTGTTCTGCTGGCCCTCAGCTCATTTTTTGCCAGAGAGATTGCTGTCTTTGTTTGGGGTGATGCCGGCTATTTCGAGTACGTACGAGTTCTGATCATCTATATAGCGATCCTCTGCCTGAATCACTTTTTCTTGATCAACTTTCAAGGCGAAAAGAATTTTAGGGCTTACGGCTCAGTGCAGCTTTTGCAGCAACTTCTGCAATTGCTGGCGATCTGTATTGGTGTATTTGCAAACAGCGTCTTTATATTGACTGTGGCACTAATTGGGGTGGAAATTGCACTTTGGCTCGCGCTATTTTTTTACAGCCGAGATCTTCTTTTGGCTAGCGTGCATGTGACTGATATAGTGCGTTGGATATCAAAGAGTTCCAAGATTGCCGCACCCCTAATAGTGGCTTTCTTGTTAATCTGGGTTCTAAATAATGGCGCAAGACTTGCGCTGGTCAACTTTGGTGGCCTGGCTAGATTGGCGCCATTCGCTGCGACATTTTCCATTAGTGTACTGGCCGGAGTTTTCATAAATCCTATTTGCGCGTTTTTCTTCCCGTACTTTAGCAGCGTAACTGGCGAAGAAAGAAATAACAAAGACGCACTGATTACGGCGCAACTAGTCCTTGCATTCTTAACTACATGCGCCTCAATTGCTATAATCCTAGGCGCCGGAAAATTTCTAACCTATTTGGTCGGCGGCAACCTTTACGCTGGGGATTTTTTTGTCTTCTGTGTTTGCGCGGCTCAAGTTGCTTACGCGCAGGCTCGAATTGTCATGCTTTACCTTGCTGTCAACGGCAGACCAAAACAAGGGGTGCTATATTTTTTTACTGGCGTTTTGATTATGCTGGTTATAGATTGGAGTGTGACGAAAGAATATGGTGCAAATGGAGTGGCATTTGCGTATTTCATTGGTTGTTCGGTAATTGCGGTTTTATTTTTTCGAGCTGCGCATGCCGGTAATGAAAAAATGACTTTCCTCAGTGATATCGGGAAAGTGGTTGTTTTCTTGTTGATTGGAATGGCCGTAATGATGGTTTGCTCCCTTGTGTCAATTCAGTCTTGGATGCAAATGCTCGGGGCAACACTGTTCTTTTTGTTGCTTTACTTTACGAGTTCATATTTCAATTTTTCGAACGAATCATTCGTTGTGCAAATTAAAGAAAAAATCGTCTTATTTTTCGGGGTGCGGCATGTTTAAAATTTTTAAAAAAATAGTATCAAAGATAAAAAGAATTAAAGATGATATTAAGTTCAACCGTTACCGTGGTTTGAATATTGGCTCTGGTACTCAGTTGTCCCTCGAAAATCTTGATGGGATCGCACCTCAGCTTATTACGATTGGCCGAGACTGTGTGTTTGCTCCGAAGTGCATTGTTTTGACGCATGACGCGTGTTTGCTGCCAACAACTGGAAAATATATATTTTCGAGCGTTGAAATCGGTGATCGCGTATTTATAGGCTATGGGGCGGTGGTAATGCCAGGTGTGAAGATCGGGAGCGATGTCATCGTGGGCAGCAACGCGGTAGTCACAAAAGATGTACCTGAAGGGGCTGTGGTTGTTGGTGCGCCGGCGAAAATTGTGGGTAAGACGGCTGAGTTGGCTATAGCTCGTAGTGACCGATTACAGGATCCAGTTTTTGATTGGCGCAAAGAAATTACCCCGGAGTTAGTTGTCAAACAGCAGGAGTTTATCCTTGCCAATTTGTCTAACTTTAAAAAATGACTTCGCGCGTTAGTATTCTTGTTGCGGCATGGAACGCTGCTGCATATGTTTCAGAAACAATTCTGAGTGTTCAATCGCAAACTTACGAGTCTTGGGAGCTTTTAATCGTAGACGACGGGTCTACAGATAATACCGCTGAAATTGTCAAAAAGTATGCACTTTTAGACGAGAGAATTAAGTATTATTTTCAGGGAAATTGTGGGGCCCATATTGCGAGGAATTTTGCTTTTCAAAAGAGTAAAGGTGAATATATTGTAATTTTGGACGCTGATGATCGGATATTGCCGGAAAAATTGAGTATTCAGGTCCGCATCTTAGACGAGCGCCCAGACTATGGTGTTGTGTATGGCGACACATGGCATTGTGATCATCTTATGAGACGACTAGTACTGGAGTCAAAAAAGTATCCAAGACAGCACGTTTCTGGCGATATTTTTGAGGACATGATATTAGGAAATAGGTTCGCAGTTCACGCTGGAATGGTCAGGCGATCAGTTTTGGAGGATGTGGGTTTGCATTCTGAAAAACCAAACTTGATTGCTGACTGGGATTTATGGTGCCGAGTGGCTGAAAAGTATAAATTTTTTTATGACCCAGGTGCTGTCGCAGAATACCGAATTCATCCCGGAATGTCAGCGAAAAAAGATTTGGCTCGCAAGCAGTTCGACCAACGAATGGGCACGGCAGAAAATATCAGAAAACTAGTCCGATTCAAATCGTATGCGAGCCAAGGTGTTGCAGATTTCAATTTTGCAAATGTTCGATTCGCGCAAAAATTTGGTTTACGCAACGAGGCGCTATGTCTGGCGTGGAAAATGATCTTGGACCAACCTTTGAATGTTCGGGGATATCTGTTGTATGGATATTCTTTTTTCCAAATCAAGAAACGCCACGACTGAATTTCAGGGCAGAGATTTTTTGCGTCGAGAATAAATATTTGTATCGGTGGAATTTGATTGGAACCTCGAACGGGCGCAGGAGCGGGTGCACATCTCTAAACCATGACTTTAAAACCAAGAATAGATGAAACAGCCGCGTATTGCTTTTGCAAGATCGACTGTAGTGCACAATACTGTTGAATAACTTGCAACCCTGGTATTAATTGTTGAGCTGAATCAAATGAGATTGAATAGAATTTTTATTGGGGCGCTACTTTTTTCTTCTATTGTCTTCCCCACTGCGTTGCCGGGCCTTAAGTTATTCCTGTTTGGCGGCGCATTGATTTTCTCCGTTCTAGGTGGGGTAAGAGCTAGCAAGCTTGTTTTTTTGTTATCCGTTTGTTTTGGGCTTTTGGGGCTTGCTTATTCTCTGTACGGTTTGCTTGTTGGAGCTCCAGGTGCGCTGCGCGTCCTAACGGTGATGGTGGCTTATCCATTGTTGTTTCCCCTAATTGCTTGCAATTACAAAGCAAATGACTCTGAAGCGCTGTTTAAACTTTTTATATTTGCGTCTTGGGCGTTGGTGGCTGTCAATGTTTTTTATTTATTGTCCGGCTTGCTGTGGCCGGATAATTATTTCATAGAGTACATAAAATATATCTATGAGGATTACGCAATCATAGATTCGAGCGAAGAATATTTTAAATACACAATACCGAATATTTCTTCGTTGGTATTCTTGCTTCCGTTTTGCATCGCGGCGTTTTTCTTAGTTGAGCGCCAAGGAAAAAAAACGGAGCTTTTTTTTCTGGTTTTAATGATGTTGGTTTTGACGGTGCTTTCTGGAAGGCGAGCACTATTTGTTGCTGCTATCGTCGGACCGATGGCGTTATATTTGCTGACTCTTGGATTTGGAATTCAACGAAAATCTAAGCAAGTTTTTGTCGTAAAGTCACTATACGTGATTGCTTTTTCTGCATTCATCGCAGTCTTCGCCTACTATTTCGATTTTTGGAATTTTTACTATACACAGGTCGGCTCAATATTCGATTTTGTAGGAAGCGATAGTAATGTTGAGCGCGCGTTGCAGTTTAAATATTTGACCGATGGAATAGTCGACAAGCCATTTTTTGGCCATGGCGCTGGTGCAGCAGCTGGATATTCGAGGTCTTTTGAACAACCGTGGGCATATGAATTATCTTATGTGGCTTTAGTATTTCAATATGGCATCTTGGGCTTCATGGCTTATGCATCTGGAATAGCTTTGCTTTTTTGGGGGCTTTGCAAGTCGCTTAAAAACCGCAGTTCAATTTTCGAGCGCTGCTTTATGTCTGGATTTGTGGCGTTCATGATTGCAAATGCAACCAATCCATATTTGGCTAAATTTGATTATATGTGGGTGGTATTTATTCCGCTTGGCATCTTGTCTGCGCATTTCAGGGGGCGCGGAAAAAGTTGAAATATCTTTTGGCTTAATTATGATTGATGTTGTTATTGTAAATTGGAACGCCGGCATTGTTCTGAGAGGCTGTGTTGATTCTATTTTAAAATACGGGTGTGATTTGTTGGGCCGGATTATTGTGGTTGATAACGGCTCGACGGACGGCTCGGACGCTAGCTTGTTAGACATGCCGAACGTAACTTTAATACGAGTCGGTGAAAATCTGGGTTTTGGTAAAGCCTGTAACTTAGGTGCCCAACAAGCAAAAAGTGAATACGTGTTGTTTATTAATCCTGATGCTGCTTTGTATGAAGCAACCATTCCAACGGTGTTTAAATACATGCAGGACCCCGCGAATGCAGAAGTAGGTATTTGTGGCGTACAGCTAATCGACGAGGCCGGCGGAATTGCGCGTAGTTGCGCAAGATTCCCATCGCTTGCTGGTGTTATTGCCCATGGAACAGGCCTCACACGCTTTATTCCGAATTTTGGGCATGCTATGGCTGAATGGGATCATTCAAAGACGCGAAAAGTAGATCAGGTAATTGGGGCTTTTTTTCTAGTTCGACGTTCTGTATTCGAAACGCTGGGCGGGTTCGATGAGCGTTTTTTTGTTTATTTCGAGGAGGTTGATTTTTCTTATCGTGCCCGTCGCGCGGGGTGGGCTAGTGTTTATTTGGCCGAGGCGCAGGCTTTTCACGCTGGCGGCGGTACATCTAACCAGGTAAAGGCGCGGCGCTTGTTCTATTCTTTGCGTAGCCGTTTGTTGTACGCGTTCAAGCATTTTTCATGGCTTAGCGCTTCTGCAGTTTTGCTAGTAACACTTTTGATCGAGCCGCTGTCAAGGTCAGCGCTCGCGCTGCAACGACGTTCGAAGTCTGGTTTCAAAGAAACATGGGCGGCGTACGGCATGCTTTGGCGCTGGTTGCCTAAGTGGGTATTCAAGGGAGACACCCGTTGAAATTAGTCAAGGTGCTTGCGCTGACCAAATATGGAGGTTTGGGTGCATCGTCGCGCATGCGTTCTTTGCAATATTTGCCTTGGCTGGCGCAAGCGGGTTTTCAAATTACAGTGCAACCGCTGTTGTCGGACGTTTTGCTGCAGGCCCGTTACGAGCGAGGCGGGCATGGTCTCGCGCTACTGGGGGCATATGCTCGCCGCTTACGCGCCTTAATTGCACTACGGCAATTCGATGCGGTATGGATTGAGAAAGAGGCGCTGCCCTGGTGGCCACTCTGGGTTGAGCTCGCATTGTTGCGAGGTGTACCGTATGTGCTGGATTACGACGACGCTATTTTCCATAACTATGACCAGCACAGAAAATCCTGGGTCCGCCGTTTGTTTGGCCGACGCCTTGACGGACTGATGGCGCGGGCAGCGCTGGTGGTGGCGGGCAATCCCTATCTGGCTCAGCGCGCTCGCGATGCAGGTGCGCCAGTGGTAAAGGTAGTACCTACAGTTGTAGATCTTCTCCGCTACCCTCAGGAACCTTCCGAGCCTCTGCAGCATGGACTCAAAGATGATAGGCCCCGGGTGGTTTGGATCGGTTCGCCTTCTACGGCGCGTTATCTGCAGATGATTCATCGACCTCTGCAGGCTTTGGCTGCGTTTCAGCCTTTTGTATTGCGAGTTATCGGAGGAGGTGAGATTAATTTAGCGGGTGTTCCAGTCGAAATAATGGATTGGCAAGAGGCTACTGAGGTTGAAAACATTCGTGATTGCCAAGTGGGCGTTATGCCGCTGGTTGATTCAGCTTGGGAGCGAGGTAAATGCGGCTATAAGTTGATTCAGTACATGGCATGTGGGTTGCCGGTCGTGGCATCGGGGGTGGGGGTCAACAAGGAAATTGTACGAAATGGTGAAAATGGCTTCGTTGCCGATACACCAGACGAATGGCTGACCGCGCTTAGCCGGCTGCTGGAATCTGCCTCTTTACGGCGCCAGATGGGACAAGCGGGCAGGCGTAGAGTAGAGGGTGAATATTGCATTCAAAAAACAGGACCCCTCTTGGCCCAGCTCCTGCATTCTGCCGTAAAAAAGAGTTATTAGTCGATGCATAGCGTCTTATTTTTTGTTGCTGGGCGCGTGGGTTTCATGTTCCAACTTATATTGGCGGCGCAATGAAATTTCTTATGATCGCCGGCTTGGCTGAATCACTCTTGAATTTTCGAGGGCCTTTGATTTTTGCTTTGCAGGCTCGGGGTTTGCAGGTGCATGTTGCTGCACCTGATTTGCCTCTTGGCCATCCAATGCGCGAGCGATTGGAGTCGCACGGCTTAATGGTGCATAGCATTCCAATGAGTCGAACTGGTACCAATCCGATGGCAGATTTAAAAACCTTCTGGGCTTTATGGTGTCTGATTTGTCGAGTGAAACCCGATTACGTGATGGGGTACACGATTAAGCCCGTTATTTATGGGTCTCTGGCTGCTTGGCTGGCCGGGGTACGCTACCGATTTGCTCTGATTACAGGCTTGGGCTACGCTTTCCAAGGCGAGGGCCGCCGTGGACGACTGCAGGCACTGGTGCAAAGGCTTTATGCTTTAGCTCTTGCTCGCGTAGACAAGGTATTTTTTCAGAACCCTGATGACGAGTCGCTATTCCGCAAGCTCAGCATTTTGACAACCAGTTCACGGTCTTGCGTGGTCAATGGCTCGGGCGTAGATGTCAACATCTTCAATGTCACTCCATTGCCGTCCGGGCCGCCGCGCTTTTTGCTAATCGCGCGCCTATTGGGTGACAAGGGCGTGCGTGAATATGCGAATGCTGCGCGTCGCATTCGGTTATCGCACCCTGCTGTCCAGTTCGCGCTAGTTGGCTGGATAGACTCCAATCCCGACGCAATTGCGCAGGCAGAGCTAGATGATTGGGTTGATGAAGGAAGCGTCGTGTTTATAGGAAAATTAACAGATGTTCGACCTGCTATTAATGACAGCAGCGTGTATGTACTCCCTTCATATCGGGAGGGAACTCCGCGTACAGTGCTTGAAGCGATGGCTATGGGTCGTGCCGTTATTACAACTGATGCCCCCGGTTGCCGTGAAACTGTAGTCAACGGCCACAATGGTTTTTTGGTGCCGGTCAAATCAGTAGATGCGCTTGAGTACGCGATGTTGAGGTTTATCGATGATCCATCTCTTGCCGAAAAAATGGGCAGATGCGCGCGCCAGACAGCCGAAAATAAATATGACGTTAACAAGGTTAACGCAGTCATGCTGCAGGAGATGGGTATTCAATGAGCTGCTATGCCTACGTCCAGAACAGTTGTTGCGTACATGTCGCTGCATGTGCACATCCAATAGTTTTTTAATGACATGAAGCGCATATTTGACATTGCAGTTGCCTCAGTTTTACTGGTGCTTCTTTCTATTCCGCTCTTGGCATTGACGTTTATTGTGCGTCGCAAGCTCGGTCGCCCAGCGATGTTCCATCAACTACGACCAGGAAAGGATGGAAAACCGTTTGAAATGACTAAGTTCCGCACGATGACGAATGCACGTGCATTTGATGGTCAGCTATTGCCTGATGCTGAGCGGCTCGCAGCATTCGGGCGGTTCCTCCGCGCCAGTAGTCTTGATGAATTACCTGAACTTTGGAGTGTCCTGAAAGGTGATATGAGCCTCGTCGGCCCACGACCGTTGTTGATGGACTATCTCCCGCTCTACTCGGCGGAGCAATTCCGCCGTCATGAGGTGCGCCCTGGAATAACAGGCTGGGCACAAATCAATGGGCGTAACGCTTTGAGCTGGGACGAGAAGTTCAAGCTCGACGTCTGGTATGTCGACAACCGCTCGATGTGGCTCGACATCAAGATTCTTTGGCTCACGGTGCGCAAGGTGCTGGTGCGTGACGGCATCAGTGCGGCGGGTGAGGCGACGATGACGAGGTTCACTGGGTCGCCCATGGAGCCTCGGCAATGACGTTGCCGCTCTTCGCCGTGTTCGGCGCCAGCGGCTGCGGGCGCGGCGTGATGCCGCTGGCCCGCGCTCAGCTGGAGCGCGAAGGCATCGCGGCGGCGCGACTTGTGTTCGTGGACGACCAGCCCGGCTCTGCGTTGGTCAACGGACATGCCGCATTGCGGTACGACGAGTTTCTGCAGACTCCGGCCAGCAGCAGGCACATCGTGGTGGCCATTGCCAACAGCGCGGTCCGCCAAAGACTCGCCGACCGCTGTGCGGCCGATGGCGTGCTGCCGTGGACGGTGGCGGCCGCCAACGTGGTCGTCATGGACGACGTCACGATCGGCGAGGGTGCCGCGCTGAGCCCGTTCGTGACGCTCACTTCCAACATTCGCATCGGCCGTTGCTTCCATGCCAACCTTTACAGCTACGTCGAGCACGACTGCGTGATCGGCGACTTCGTCACATTTGCACCGGGCGTGAAGTGCAATGGCAATGTGGTCATCGAAGACCATGCGTACATCGGCGCCGGCGCCGTCATCAAACAAGGCAAGCCGGGCCAGCCCCTGGTGATCGGGCGCGGCGCCGTGGTGGGCATGGGGGCTGTCGTTACCCGCAGTGTTCCAGCCGGCACCACGGTGGTCGGCAATCCCGCAAAACTATTTCTCAAAGGTTGATCTGTTGTGTTGAATACCGCTTTTTCCCCCTGGCCCAGCTTCACCGCCGAAGAAGCCGCTGCCGTGCAGCGCGTGCTGCTGTCCAACAAGGTCAACTACTGGACCGGCCAGGAATGCCGCGAATTCGAAAAGGAATTCGCCGCCTGGACCGGCACCGCGCATGGGCTGGCGCTGGCCAATGGCACGCTGGCACTCGACGTGATCCTCAAAGGCATGAACATCGGCCCGGGCGACGAAGTGATCGTCACGCCGCGCACCTTCATCGCCAGCGTGTCGTGCGTCGTCAACGCAGGGGCAACGCCCGTGTTCGCGGATGTCGATGCGCAAAGCGGCAACCTGTCGGCCGAGACCATTGCAAAGGTGGTCACCGCGCGAACCAAGGCCGTCATTTGCGTGCACCTGGGCGGCTGGCCTTGCGACATGGACCCGATCATGGCGCTGGCCGACACGCACGGCTTCAAGGTCATCGAAGACTGCGCGCAGGCGCATGGCGCGCGCTACAAGGGCCGTGCCGTCGGCTCCATCGGCCATGCGGGGGCCTGGTCTTTCTGCCAGGACAAGATCATGACCACGGGCGGCGAGGGCGGCATGGTCACCACCAACGACGAGGCCCTGTGGCGCGCCATGTGGCAGTACAAGGACCACGGCAAGAGCTACGAGGCCGTGTACGAGCGCAAGCACCCACCCGGTTTCCGGTGGGTGCACGAAAGCTTCGGCACCAACTGGCGCATGCTCGAAATGCAGGCCGTCATCGGCCGCATCCAGCTGCAGCGCATGGCCGAGTGGACGGCGGTTCGCACGCGCTATGCGCAGGCGCTGTGGGCCGCGGCGAAACCGCATGCCGCTGTGCGCGTGCCCGATTTTTCGGCGCACGACGCTGCCGGCAGCGCCCATGCGCACTACAAGTGCTATGTGTATGTGCAGCCGGAGCAACTGGCGCCCGGCTGGAGCCGCGACCGCATCGCCGAGGCCGTTCAGGCCAATGGTGTGCCTTGCTTCCAGGGCTCCTGCTCCGAGGTGTACCTGGAGCGCGCATTCGACGGCACGGGCTGGCGCCCTGCCGCGCCGCTGCCGGTGGCGCATGCGCTCGGAGAAACGAGCCTCATGTTTCTGGTGCACCCCACGCTGACCCCGGCCGAAGTCGACAAGAGCTGCACGGTCATTGCGCAGGTGTTGGCAGAGGCCTCGGTTTGAAACTGCTGGGGCAACTGGCGGCCAATGCTGCGCTTTGGCGTTGCCTGCTCCTGGTCGCCATGCTGGTGCTGCTGGTGCTGTGCCTCGTACCCGTGCCGCCTCAGGTGCCCAGCACCGGGTGGGACAAGAGCAACCATGCGCTGGCCTTTGCGGTGCTCGCCTTTCTGGGCCATCGGGCATGGCCCGGGCGCACGGGCCCGGTGCTGCTGGGCCTGTTGGCGTATGGCGGGCTGATCGAGGTGCTGCAGTCTTTCACCCCCTCCCGGTTCGCCGAATGGGGCGACCTGCTGGCGGACGGGGTGGGGCTTTTGCTTGGCGAGGCGGTTGCTCGGCTGGTGTGGCGGCTTGTGCCACGGGCCTGACCTCATTGCATTGCCACCGGTTACCGGAGGCTGGTTCTGTGACAGCCAGCAACTAAAATGTCAGATTGAGAGGGAGTTATTTACTGTGATTGATCGTCTTGTGCGGCCGCTGGCTGTCGCTGACCTGGCTGTTTCCGACCTGGCTGTTGCTTGCCTGACAGGGCGTTCCACGTCATGAAGTCCGTATTGGTCGTATGCATCGGCAACATCTGCCGCAGCCCGATGGGCGAAGCACTGATTGCTGCCGCCATGCCGCACCTGAGGGTGTCCTCAGCCGGTGTCGGTGCGCTCGTGGGCCAGCCTGCCGACCCGGTTGCGCGCGAGCTCATGGCCGAGCGCGGAATCGACATCTCGTCGCACCGCGCGCGGCAGCTCACCAACCTGATGTGCCAGGAGGCCGACCTGATCCTGGCCATGGACGAAGAGCAGCGCCTGCACATCAATCAGCGCCACCCGCTCACGCGCGGCAAATTGTTCCGCTTGGGTGAGGTCGCGCGTGTGGACATCCCCGACCCCTACCGCTTGGGCCGCCCGGCCTTCGAGCGCGCCTTGCAACTCATCGACGACGGCGCCGCTGCCTGGGCCGAACGCATCAGAAAACTTTCATGAACGCCCTTGTTTCCCAGTCTGCTTCGTCGGCCACCGCTGCCGGGCCCTTGCGCGACGATGACGACGATTCGATCAATCTGTCGGAATACCTCGACATCCTGATCGACCGCAAATGGTTGGTGGCGGGGGTGACGTTCGTCGCTGTCGCGCTGGGTGTCGCCTACGCGTTGCTGTCGACGCCGGTGTATCAGTCCAACCTGCTGGTGCAGGTTGAAGACTCCGCGCCCGACGCCAAGAACTTCCTCGGCGACACCGCCAACCTGTTCGACGTCAAGACGCCTGCGACCGGCGAAATCCAGATCATCCGGTCCCGCATGATCATGGGCGGGGCTGTGGAAGCCACGCGCCTCTACATCGACGCGCAACCACGCTACGTGCCGGTCATCGGCGAATGGCTTGCACGGCGTGCCAAAGGGCTTTCGGAGCCTGGTTTCCTGGGCATGAGCGGGTACGTGTCGGGCAAGGAAGCCATCAACATCGCCAAGCTCGACGTGCCCCCCGCGTTCGAAGACCAGGCGCCTTTCACCATCACCGTGCAGGCCGGCGACCAGTACACGCTGACGCACCCTGACCTGGAGGAGCCGCTGACCGGCACGGTGGGCAAGGTGCTGAGCCAGCAGGTGCCGGGCGGCAACATCGTCTTGATCGTGTCGCAGCTGGACGGAAAGCCCGGCGCGCAGTTCGTTGTGTCGCGCGCCTCTGTGCTGGCCACGACCGAAGACCTGCAAAGGCGTGTGCAGCTCAGCGAGCAGGGCAAGCAGTCGAACGTGATCAGTGTGTCGCTCGAAGACAGCAACCGCGATCGCTTGCGGCGCACCCTCGACGAAATCGGTGCGCAGTACGTGCGCCAGAACGTCGAGCGCAAAGCGGCAGAGGCGGAGAAAACGCTGGAATTTCTCGACAAGCAACTGCCGGAATTCAAGAGACAACTCGAAGGCTCCGAAGACGTCTACGCGAACTTCCGTAACAAGAACGGCACCATTGCCTTCGACGAAGAAGCCAAGGCCGTGCTCGGCCAGGCGGTGCAACTGCAGACCAAGATGCTCGAGTCGGAGCAACTACGCCGCGAACTGCTGTCGCGCTTCACCGAGAGCAACCCGAAGGTGCGCGTGGTCGACGGGCAAATTGCTGCCTTTCGCCATGAGCTCGACGGCCTCGACCGCCGTGTGAGCGCCATGCCGGTGCTGCAGCGCGACGCGCTGCGGCTCGAACGAGACGTGCGCGTCAACGGTGAGCTTTACAAGTCGCTGCTGAACAGTTCGCTGCAGTTGCGCCTGGTCAAGGAAGGCAAGGTCGGCAATGTGCGCTTGCTCGACAAGGCGACCGAGCCCAAGCGGCCGGTGAAGCCACAGAAGCCGCTGATCGTTGCGTTGTCGCTGGTGCTGGGTTTGTTGGGTGGCATCGCTCTGGCCATCGTGCGCAGCAAGATGGCCGCCGGCATCCGCAACCCGCAGGAGATCGAAGACCGCCTCGGCCTGAACGTGTATGCCGTCGTGCCCCTGGCCTTCGAGCAAGACCGGATCCTGCAGCGCATTGCCGGCGGCGTCGGCGGTGTTCAAGTGCTCGCCATCACCGAGCCGGAAAGCCTGGCCATCGAGAGCCTGCGCAACCTGCGCATCTCGCTGCAACTGACGCTGATGGAGTCGGGCAACAACCGCGTGCTCATCACTGGCGCCACGCCCGGCGTGGGCAAGAGCTTTGTGTCGGGCAACTTCGCCGTGATCATGGCGCAGGCCGGCAAGCGCGTGCTGCTCATCGATGCCGACTTGCGCAAGGGCCACATCCAGAAGGCCTTTGGCCTGCCGCGGCGCGGCGGCTTGGCGGAGGTGCTGATTGGTGACCTGGCCGTCGATCAGGCCATTCACAACGCGGTGGTGCCCAACCTCGACATTCTGACGACCGGCAACTACCCACCCAACCCAGCCAACCTGATGCTGTCGGCAAGGCTAGGCGAGTTTTTGAACGAGATGTCGCTGCGTTACGACCTGGTCGTGATCGACAGCCCTCCGGTGCTGGTGGCGGCCGACGCGGCAGCGGTGGCCGCGCACGCCGGGGCGATTCTGCTGGTGGCACGCGACACGCTGACGCAACTCGGCGAGCTCAACGAGAGCGTCAAGCGCCTGGCGCATGCCGGTCAGCGGGTCAGTGGGGTGGTCTTCAACGGCATGGACCTGTCGCGCCGGCATTACGGCAGCCACGGCTACAAGTACGGCGGCTATCGCTACACGGAATACAAGTACAAGGAAGTGGACTGAGGGCGAGTGCATGAAGGGGGGCGCCAAGCGCCTTCCCAGCCTCATCTTGAGTGGCACACCGGCCGCCGAGCATGCGTCGGCGGCCGCGATTTCGATGCCTTGGAGCGCACTCTCGCAACGCCTGTTCGCGTTGCACATCAAGTGCAAAAATACACAAAAACTAACATTTATTAAGGCCGAATACCTAGAACCGGTAGTGGCCGTAATCTTTTCTTCACAGAAAATGGATTTATGAAACAAAGCATGCAGTAGGGAGGGAGACAAATGATGAATCGTCTGGCAGCCCCGCTGCTCGCCCTTCCACGCCCTGCCAAGCGTGCGCTGGCACTGGTTGTAGATGCCGCTCTTTGCATGCTGTGCGTGTGGCTCGCGTTCAGCTTTCGTTACGAGCAGTGGGTAACCTTCCGCGGCTGGCAATGGTCGGCGCCAGCGGTGGCAGTGGCGCTCGCCTTGCCCCTCTTCGTGGTCTTCGGCCTGTACCGGGCCATCTTCCGCTACGCCGGAAGCGCCGCTTTGGTGGCGATCGTTCGCGCCTGCGCCCTGTTCGGCCTGGCCTATGCACTGGTGTTCACCGTGGTCGGCGTCAAGGGCGTGCCGCGTACGGTCGGCATTCTGGCGCCCCTGTTGTTGTTTCTTGCCGTGGCGGGCTGCCGAATGCTTGCGCGCTACTGGCTGGGCGGCATGTACATGAGCGCGATGCACCGCAAGGCGCTGCCGCAGGTGGTGATCTACGGTGCCGGCGGTGCCGGCCTGCAACTGGCGGCTGCGTTGGCGCAGAGCCGCGAGATGATGGTTCGTGGTTTCGTCGACGACGCCTCGCACCTGCATGGCAGCACGCTCAACGGCCTGCGCATCTACTCCGCGGACTGGCTGGAGCGCAATGCCGTAAAGCTGGGCATTACCGACGTGCTGCTGGCCATGCCTTCCGCCAGCCACCTGCGCCGCGTCGAAATACTGAACCACCTGTTGCCCTTGCATCTGCATGTGCGCACCTTGCCCGCCATGGCCGATTTGGCCAACGGCAAGGTGCAGGTCAACGACCTGCTCGAAGTCGACATCGAAGACCTGCTGGGCCGCGACCCGGTGGCACCCGTGGCAGACCTGTTGCACAAGCACATTCGCAACCAGGTGGTGCTGGTCACCGGTGCCGGCGGCTCCATCGGCAGCGAGCTGTGCCGGCAGATTGCGCAGCTGTCGCCGACCACTTTGCTGCTGGTGGACACCAGCGAGTACGCGCTCTACGGCATTCACCAGGAGCTGGAATCGCTGGCGCCCGGCGTGCAGGTCATTCCGCTGCTGGCTTCGGTGTGCGACGCGCGCCGGCTGCGCGAAATCATGCATGCATGGCGGCCCGACACGGTCTACCACGCGGCCGCCTACAAGCATGTACCGCTGGTCGAGCACAACCCGGTGGAAGGCGTGCGCAACAACGCGATGGGCACGCTCACCGCGGCGCGCGTGGCCATGGAATGCAAGGTCCGCCGCTTCGTGCTGGTCAGCACCGACAAGGCCGTGCGGCCCACCAACATCATGGGTGCCAGCAAGCGGCTGGCCGAGATGGCGCTGCAAGGGCTGGCGCAGCAGAGCGCGGACACCTGCTTTTCGATGGTTCGCTTTGGCAACGTGCTCGGGTCCAGCGGCTCGGTGGTGCCGTTGTTTCGCCGGCAGATCGAAGCGGGCGGTCCCATCACGCTCACGCACGCCGACATCACGCGCTACTTCATGACCATTCCGGAAGCCGCCCAGCTGGTGATTCAGGCGGGTGCCATGGCGCAGGGCGGCGACGTGTTCGTGCTCGACATGGGCAACCCGGTGCGCATCATCGACCTGGCGCGCCGGTTGGTGGAGCTGTCTGGCCGCACGGTGCGCGACGCGCTGTCACCCGACGGCGACATCGAGCTGCAGATCACCGGGCTGCGCCCGGGCGAGAAGCTGTACGAAGAGCTGCTGATCGGCGACAACGCCATGCCCACGCTGCACCCGCGCGTGATGAAGGCGCATGAAGATTGCCTGCCGTGGGAAGAGCTCTGGCGCCAGTTCGGCGTGCTGGGCGCCACGCTGGAAAGCAGCGACGTGCCGGCCTTGAAGGCGGTGCTCAAGCAGATGCTGTCGGGCTACCAGCCGCACATGGAAGTGGTCGACTGGGTGCACATGGAGCAGCACCGCGTGCGGCGCGCGGGCAATTCGGCCATGTCGCCCATTGCCGCCGCCGCGAATCGCGACGATGGCGGCGCCAAGCCCGCGTCGCCGATCGCGATCGCCGCCTGATTCTTTTTTCCGTTTGATGGTGGGTCGAGGCTTCGCGCCGTCTGGCGCGAGCTTGTGCGGCCCGCCGCCGCTGGCGCTGCGCAACGTCGGCGCGAGCTCGACAGTGCGTCACTGCCCTATTGCGCCGGCCCGAAATTCAGAATGTTGTCGCCCGCCTTGGGCTTGTTGTCGTCGGGCGGCGAGAAGCTGAAGGCCTTCGGGTCGCGCACGGCCGTCATGTCGTACAGCGGATTGATGCGCCCCAGCTTCGCGCCACCGTCGCGCACCAGCGGTGCCCAGGTGAAGTTGGCGGAGAACTTGCTCGAGCGCGGCAGCAGGGCGTCGAACGGCACCGAGATGTAGATGCCCTTGTCGAAGCTGCCTTCGCCGAACTGCGCCGCCGACACGTTGGTCTTGGTGGCGTAGGCGCCGATGGTCACGCCGTTGTCGAAGCGCCGGCTGATGTCGATGGACACGCCGCGGTCGCCCGCCAGGTACTGGCCCACGCTGATCTTGGCTTGCACGCCGTTCCAGCCGGTGTCCCAGTACACCGTGGCATGGCCGGTGTTGACCTTGTAGTCGCGCAGGCCGAAGTCTTGCGCAAAGTCGCGTTGCCGCACGTGGTTGATGTCCACGCCCAGGGCGAACTTGCTGCGCCATGGCCGGTAGAGCCACTCGGCGCCGATGCCCGCGAACATGGGCTCCAGCGCGCCGCCGTACACGCTGTAGTACTGGTCTTCGTTCAGCCGGCCCACGTGGGTCAGCTGAAACACGGGCATGGTCAGGCGCTTGGTGGTGACGTACTCGCGCTGGAAGGTGCGCACGCGCGGCAGGTTGCTGTCCGCGGTGTAGGTGAACTTGTCGAAGTTGTCGACCACGCGCCAGTTGAGCGCGGCGTTCACCCAGGTGCTTTGCGTGATGCGGTATTCGGCCGTTGCCGCAACGCCCAGCTGGTAGAGCGCAAAGGCGTCCGGGCCGCCCAGGATCTGCGAGAAGCTGGGCGTGAGGCCGAACGTGAGCTTCTGCGGGCTGTGTTCCCAGGTGGCCATGGCGGCCTCGGCGGCTGGCGGGGTGCCGTTGGCCGCGGTGTCCGGGGTCTTTCTGATGGGGATTTCCAGGAGCCGGTCTTCGCTGTTGTCTTGCGGCGGCGCGTAGTCGCGTTGGCTCACGGCCCGCTTCTCCGCGGGCGTTTGCGCCTGGTAGTGCGCCGCGACCCACTCGGCGCGGTCGACGACCTGCGCGTGCATGGCCAGGCCGCGTTCGTTGTAGTGCAGGATGAATGTCTTGGCGGACGCCTGCGCATCGCGGTGCAGCACGGCAATGATCTGGCGCACGCGCGCTTCGCGGTAGACGGTGCTGCTCTCGGTGATCCACACGTGCAGGCCGCTGCCCTGGGGCGCAATGCGCTGCACGGTCCATTCGGTGCGTGCCTCGATCTCGGCGGCCGTGGCGGCGTAACCCGGCGGGTTGGCCGGCGGGTCCGGCGTGAATCGCGGCTGCGGCGGGTCGGCCGATTTGGGTGCGCTCAGCGACGCCACGTTGGTCGACAGCGTGATGCCGATCATGGCTTTGTTGCCGCGCTCCAGGCCGGCGGTGAAGGAGATGTTTCGCGAGTAGCGGTACTCGAAGCCGATGTTGAACGGCGTGCGCTGCGGCAAGTTGTTGCCTTGCGGCTCGTGCTGGTAGTCGTTGCCGTCGTATTCGAGCTTGACGGTCAACGGCTCCCACGGCGTGCGCCACGCCACACCGCCGAAGACGGCGGCGGGGCCGCGAAAGTACGAGCCAAAGCTCGCTTCGCCGCCGGTGGAGGAGCCGCCCGAGCGGGTGCGGAACCGGTTGCTCAGTGCGAGCAAGGGGTTGCGGATGTTGCCGCTGCTGCCCATGTAGCCCCAGCCGATGCCAAGGCTGAAGTCGAGGTCGCCGTAGCGCTTGTTGGCCACCAAGTATTCGGACGAGAACAGCCCGGTGCCGCCCAGGTCTCGAAAGCCCAGCGCCATCTCCGGCACGTAGGCCGATTCGCTGAGCAGCCGCACCTTCAGGTCGATGCTCTTGTCCTTGTTGCTCTGGCCGGTGGTGCTGGCTGCGTAAAGCTGATTGCTGATGGACGTGTAGCGAAAGCCGGCCTCCAGCCAATCGAGCGGCTGGAACATGAAGTTGAAGCGCGTGTAGGGCGCGACGTTGGTCAGCGAGGTGCGGAAATCGCCGGCCTGGCCCATGCGGGCGGATGGCGTCTGCAGCAGGCCGGTTTCGCCCCAGTCGTTGCCGGTGCTGCGGTAGGCCTGGTATTGCGGCGCGGGCTCGGGGCGCACGGACACGGTGGTCGACGGCGGTGCCGAGCGCGTTGGCGTGGGGGCTTCGAGCGGCGCGAAAGCCGGGCTTGCGCCGGCGGACGCGACGGCGGCGCCCTCCATGCCTTGCGGCGCTGGCCCCTGCGTGGCCAGGAATTTGACGATGCCTTCGGAGGCCGCCACCAGGTCGCTCATGTCGCGCGGCGCGGCCCAGATCCATGCGCCGGGTGCCGGCTCGTCGGACGGCTGGCTGTTCCATGGCGCCACGCCCACGCGGGCGGTGCGGCCGTCGGGCTGCGCCACCCAGGCCCAGTCGTAGGAACCCACGGGGCCGCAGGCGGTCACGTAGTCCCACGCGGTGCGGCCGGGCTCGTGCGCGACGTTGCAAAGCTCGCCGTTGGGGCGCACCACGGCCACGGTCTTCAGGTCGGGCGGGGGCGCGACCAGTTGCTGGCCGGCGCTGAGGATGGGGTCTTCTTCAGGATGGGCCTGCAGCCAGCGGGGGTCGACAACGCCCAGCGCCACGCGGCCGGTGATCGGCATGCCTTGCAGCCAGGTGATCAGCTTCAGGCGCTCGACCTGGTCGGCCCGGGGCGCCAGCCGGTTGGCGGCCTCGATGCGAACCAGCAGGGTGTTCTTCAGAAATTGCTGGGCCAGCCGTTCCTGGGGAACGCGCCACGCAAGGCCGGGTGCGGCGGTGCCCTCGGGCTGGCGCAACAGCCAGGTGCTCAGGCGTTCGCCGGGCCGCACGTCGGCATCGCCGGTCGGTGCATTGGTTGTGGTTTTGGCCGCGGGCTGGGCCACTGCGCCCAGACTGGCCGCCAACGCGCAGGCGACCGCCACCTGACGGGGCCAATGGCGTTGGCTGCGCGTGCGAAGCAGGGGGCTCATGTGCCAGCGCTCGCCGGTGCGCCGGCCGCTGGCGTGGGCGGTGCCCACCGTTCGAAGCTCATGCAGAGATCACTGGAAATACATTGCTCCGAGTACACGACCTGGGGCACGCCCGAGGCCACCGAGACGGCAAAGCGCGCGGCCGGCACTGAAAGAGTGGCGGGACGCGACACGCTGCGCTCTTCGTACCACTGCAGCGAAGCAGGGGCGGTTGCCGAGAGGGCGATGTCCTTGGGCGGCGCGATGGGGGTGCGAACCACGTCGTCGCGAACGCCGAAGCGGTAGCCGGGCATCAGGTCGCGCTCGCGCGCGTAGCGCTGGGTTTGTGCGCCGGACGCGCCGGCGGCTGTGTTGCCTGCATCGCCTTGCCACGAGGGCAGCGACACGAAGCGCACCTCGCGCCAGTCGACACGCAGGCCTGTGGTTCCTGCCAGGTGGCCGTTCACGAGCTTGATGACTTCACCAGCGCTGCTGTACCAGACTTCGACAGGGCCTTCGGCGCGCTTGTCGATGTAGCCCAGCACCATGTAGATGGCACGGCCGTTGATGGTGGTCTTGAGGTAGCGGTAGCCGGGATTGAACTTTGGCTCGGGCGCGTCGGCCGATCCGCCGCTGTACAGCAGGCGGGCCGTGTCCAGCATGGCAGTAGATCCGGAGGAGCAACCGCCAACGCCCAAACAAAACGTTGCCCAAAGGCAACGTTTCAAGAATCGCGTGGCGGAGCCAGCGCTCGGACTTTTCAGCGAATGCCCTCCCGGTGGGAGGGCATGCAGCATCAGCGCGTGCCGGTGGTACCGGTGGTGCCGGTCGTGCCGCCGGGGCCGACGATGTAGCCGCCGCCCGAGTTGCCGCCGTTGCTGCTGCCTGCGGCAACGCCGAGCGCCAGGGCTCCGGCAAGGCCTGCGATGACCGGAGGGGTCAGCATGCCGGCAGCGCCACCGGTGGCGCCGGCAGCGCCAGCGGTACCGGGAGCAGGGGTTTCGTTGGCCGGAGGAGTGCCGGACGCCGGAGCGCCCGTGGTGCCTTGGGCAAACACGGAAGAAGTTGCCAGGGCGGCCACGGCCACGGCTGCGAAGAGCTTGGAAATTGTCATGCTGATCCCTCGAAATTTCGATGTGTACCCTGAGGAGCGTAACAGCATCACCAATGTTTCTCAACCGTTTCCCCTGCCTCCGAGCGACCTGTTTTCCAGGCGAATTCGCCTCTGTACGAAGGTGTTCCGCGGCGCTACGTAACGTGTTCCGCCACACCTCTCGTAACAGTGACGAAAAACACGTGCTTGCCACCGCTTTCCGCAGGCCGGGTTTTCTCTTGCTACTTCGGTATTCCTCAATGAAATCAAGGCCTTCGGCGCTGTCGGCCGCGACTGGCGTCACAGCGCGTGCGCCTGGGCACCCTTCCTGCAACGTCTGACACGAAAGTGAACATTTCTTGTTCGGGAGTTGTCGCCATGAGTGTTGTTTGCCATCCATCTATTCCGTCGCTGTCGTCGCTGCCCATGCGCGCACCCGGCGCGTCCCAGGCTGCTTATGGCGGCGCCTTCCATGGCGCAATGGTCGTGGAGCAGGACCTCGCCATGGGCGAGCGCATGCGGCGCATTCTGAGCGAGCTGGCGCCCGGCCGCCGCGTGGTGGTCGCGTCCACGCGCGCCGAGGCCGTCAACCTGCTGGCGGCCCTGCCTTACGACCTGGTGCTGGTCGACATGCGCCTGCCGCAGAACGACGGCGTGTCGCTCATCAAGCACGTGCGCCAGACCTGTCCGGGGGCCGAGAGCGTCGCCATGTCGGCGGCCGACGACCACGACCTGGTGGACGCCGCCATCTCCGCCGGCGCCGCCGGCTACCTGCTGACCGAAGCGGACGATGCCGAGCTCGGCTTCTTGCTGCGCTCCATCGAACGCGGCGGCGCGCCGATGGACTCGCGGGTCGCGCGCCGCCTGCTGGGCATGATTGCCGGGGCGGTCAAGCCGACGGTCATCGCACCCGTGATGACGCGGCCCGCGGCCTCCACAGAGGGCCGGCCGGCGCCCGGACCGCTGTCGCCGCGCGAGCTGAAGGTGCTGCGGCTGATTGCGCAGGGCTGGAGCAACCGCGAGATTGCGGAGGCGGTCTTTCTGTCGATCAACACGGTCGAGTTCCATGCCAAGAGCATCTATCGCAAGCTCTCGGTGAAGTCGCGGACCCAGGCGGTGCACGAGGCGACGCAGCACGGCCTGCTGAACTGAAGCCGGCGCGGTGTTGCCTCGCGCCGTTCAGGGCGCGGTGATGTTGTCGCGCCCTTGCAGGGGCGCGGCAATGTGCTTGCGCCTTGCCGCCGCGAGCGGCGCAAGTCAATGCGCACAAGCCCGCAAAGCGCCGCTGCGCGCCACTTCAGCGGGTTATCGCCTGTTGAAAAGCACTGGAGCGCCCCGCTACAATCCTTGGTTGACCTTGCTACGGTTAAGGTTGGCCCTGCTCCAGCGAAGAAGACAAGAGGATCCCCATGAGTGACATGACCTCCGGCTCGCCCCGGATCGACACCAGCAAGCGAACGTGGTTGATCGCATCCAGCTGTGCCGGCGTAGCAGGTGGCGTGGCCACCGCCATCCCGTTTGTGAGCACCTTTCAGCCGTCGGAGAAGGCCAAGGCCGCGGGCGCCGCGGTCGAAGTCGACATCTCGGGCCTGAAGGTCGGCGAGAAAATGACGGTCGAATGGCGCGGCAAGCCGGTGTGGATCCTCAAGCGCACCCCCGCGCAACTGGCCGAGCTCCCCAAGCTCGACGGCCAGCTGGCCGACCCGCTCTCCAAGCGTCACCCCGACGAATTCACGCCCAAGTACGCCCAGAACGAGCACCGCTCGATCAAGCCCGACGTGCTGGTGGTGGTCGGCATCTGCACCCACCTGGGCTGCTCGCCCACCGACCGCTTTCAGGCCGGCCCGCAGCCCTCGCTGCCCGCCGACTGGGAAGGCGGCTTTCTCTGCCCTTGCCACGGTTCCACGTTCGACCTGGCCGGCCGCGTCTTCAAGAACAAGCCCGCGCCCGACAACCTGCCGGTGCCCCCGCACATGTACCTGTCGGACACCAAGCTCCTGATCGGTGAAGACTCCAAGAAGGCCTGAGGCAGTAAAAGAACATGGCTGAATACCACGACATTTCCCCCAATGCGCCCGCCGGCGCCAAGCTGCTCAACTGGGTCGACAACCGCTTCCCGCTGACCAAGCTCTGGAACGACCAGTGGGGCAGGTACTACGCGCCCAAGAACTTCAACTTCTGGTACATCTTCGGCTCGCTGGCCATGCTGGTGCTGGTGATCCAGATCGTCACCGGCATCTTCCTGGTGATGCACTACAAGCCCGATGCCGCCCAGGCGTTTGCGTCGGTCGAGTACATCATGCGCGACGTGCCGTGGGGCTGGCTGATTCGCTACATCCACTCGACGGGCGCCTCGGCGTTCTTCATCGTGGTGTACCTGCACATGTTCCGCGGCCTCATGTACGGCAGCTACCGCAAGCCGCGCGAGCTGATCTGGGTGTTCGGCTGCGCAATCTTCCTGTGCCTGATGGCCGAGGCCTTCATGGGCTATCTGCTGCCGTGGGGCCAGATGTCCTACTGGGGCGCGCAGGTCATCGTGAACCTGTTCGCGGCCATTCCGTTCATCGGCCCCGACCTGGCCCTGCTGATTCGCGGCGACTACGTGGTGAGCGACGCCACGCTGAACCGCTTCTTCAGCTTCCACGTGATTGCCGTGCCGCTGGTGCTGCTGGGCCTGGTGGTGGCCCACCTGATTGCGCTGCACGAAGTGGGTTCGAACAACCCCGACGGCATCGAGATCAAGGCCAACCGCGGTCCCGACGGCCACCCGGTCGACGGCATTCCGTCGCACCCGTACTACACGGTGCACGACATCTTCGGCGTGGTGGTGTTCCTGACGATCTTCTCGGCGGTGATCTTCTTCGCCCCTGAAGCCGGCGGGTACTTCCTGGAATACAACAACTTCATTCCGGCCGACTCGCTGAAAACGCCCAACCACATCGCACCGGTGTGGTACTTCACGCCGTTCTATTCGATGCTGCGCGCAACCACCGACGACATGGTCAACGTGTTCGCGCTGATCATCGGCGCGGCCGCCATCTGGAACTTCGTCAAGGGCAAGTCGGGCACGGGCCTGAAGATCGCCGCCCTCGTGGTGGCCGCCGTGGTCATCTTCCTGCTGAAGACCTTCGATGCCAAGTTCTGGGGCGTGGTGGTGATGGGCGGCTCGGTCATCATCCTGTTCTTTCTGCCGTGGCTCGACCACAGCGAAGTCAAGTCGATCCGCTACCGTCCGAGCTGGCACAAGTATGTGTACGGCGTGTTCGTGCTGTTCTTCCTGGTGCTGGGCTACCTGGGCATTCAGCCGCCGGGCGTCTGGGGCAACCTGGTGATCGGCTCGTTCGCGCTCGACATCGCGCAGACCATCTCGCAGATCGGCACGCTGTTCTACTTCGGCTTCTTCCTGCTGATGCCGTGGTGGAGCCGCAAGGGCGAATTCAAGCCCGTGCCCGAGCGCGTGGTCTTTGCCGCCCATTGATGCCCGTTGATGCCCATTGATGCCTTTGAGACAAGACACGCTGCCCCAGGCGCGCTGAGAGAACACACGATGAAGAAAAGCATTTCCGGCTGGCTCGCGGTTTTGGGTCTCGCACTGGGCCTGACCTTTTCCGCGGCGGCATCCGCCGAGTCCGAAGGCATTGCCTGGGACAAGGCGCCCAACAAGACCACCGACGTCACGTCGCTGCAGAACGGCGCCAAGCTGTTCGTCAACTACTGCCTGAACTGCCACTCGGCCGCGTTCATGCGCTACAACCGCCTGCAGGACATTGGCATCACCGAGCAGCAGATCAAGGACAACCTTCTGTTCACGACCGACAAGGTCGGCGAAACCATGAAGGCCAACATCGACGCGCGCCAGGCCAAGGAATGGTTCGGCACCACGCCGCCCGACCTCACGCTGGTGGCCCGCTCGCGCGCCGGCCACGGCGGCACCGGCGCCGACTACCTCTACACCTATCTGCGCACCTACTACCGCGACGACACCAAAGCCACCGGCTGGAACAACCTGGCGTACCCCAATGTCGCCATGCCCAACCCCCTGTGGGAACTGCAAGGCGAGCGCCGTCCGGTCTACACCAAGATCGAACAGCACGGCCACGAAGCCGAAGTGTTCAAGGGCTGGGAGCAAGTCACTCCCGGCACCCTGACCTCGGTGCAGTACGACAATGCGGTCGGCGACCTGGTGAGTTACATGCAATGGATGGCCGAGCCCGCACAGAACACCCGCATCCGCATCGGCGTGTGGGTGCTGCTGTTTCTGGCCATGTCGGTGGTTTTTGTGTGGCGACTTAACGCCTCGTACTGGAAAGACGTCAAGTAGTTCCGTCCACGCCGACCGGATACCCTCGGGTATGCGGTCCCACAGAGTGGGTTGCCAACGCAACCCACTCTTTTTGATTTTTAGGAGTCTCTCGCCATGATGGTCTTGTATTCAGGAACGACCTGCCCCTTTTCCCACCGTTGCCGTTTCGTGTTGTTCGAAAAGGGCATGGACTTCGAGATTCGCGACGTCGATCTCTACAACAAGCCCGAAGACATCAGCGTGATGAATCCGTACGGCCAGGTGCCCATCCTGGTCGAACGCGACCTGATCCTGTACGAGTCGAACATCATCAACGAGTACATCGACGAGCGCTTTCCGCATCCCCAGCTGATGCCCGGCGACCCGGTCGACCGCGCCCGCGTGCGCCTGTTCCTGCTCAACTTCGAGAAGGAACTGTTCGTGCATGTGGCCATGCTGGAAAACCGCACCACCAAGGGCAACGAGAAGGCCATTGAAAAGGCCCGCGCGCACATTCGTGACCGCCTCACGCAGTTGGCACCCGTGTTCCTCAAGAACAAGTACATGCTGGGCGACAACTTCTCCATGCTCGACGTGGCCATTGCGCCGCTGCTCTGGCGCCTAGACTACTACGGCATCGACCTGAGCAAGAACGCGGCACCGCTGCTGAAGTACGCGGAGCGCATCTTCTCGCGCCCGGCCTACATCGAAGCACTGACGCCTTCCGAAAAGGTCATGCGAAAGTAAGTAAGCTTCGTGCCTGCTTTCTTCGCTTTTCGCAGTCTTTCATGATCAACGCGCTCGAGTCGTCTTCCACCCGCCCGTACCTCATTCGGGCGCTGTATGAATGGTGCACCGACAACGGGTTCACGCCCTATGTCGCGGTGCAGGTCGACGACACCGTCCAGGTGCCGCGCGAGTACGTGAAGAACGGTGAAATCGTGCTCAACATCAGCTTCGACGCGACCAGCTCGCTCAAGCTGGGCAACGACTTCATCGAGTTCAAGGCCCGCTTTGCGGGCTCGGCGCGTGAAATCAGCGTGCCGGTGGGGCGTGTGATTGCCATCTACGCACGCGAGAACGGACAGGGCATGGCGTTTCCCGCGCCGGCACCGTCGGTTCCGGCGGACCATCTGGGCGGCGACGCCCCGGCGGCCGCGCCGTCGCCGCAAGGCCCGGCGCGCATGCCCTTGCGTGACGCCTCGCGCGGCACCGAAGGCGATGCCGGCAAGGTCATGCACCTGGTGACCGGTGAAGACGGCGACGAAACCGTCGTCGACGCCGGCGCAGTCGCTGACCCGGTCGACGAACCACCGCGTCCGCCGGCCAGCGGCGGCACGCGGCCGTCGCTCAAGCGCGTCAAGTAGGCGCGGCCGGACACCCCGGCCGAGCCCACTAGAATCACGCTCTGGAATTTCAGCCGCTTTAGCTCAGTTGGTAGAGCACCCGCCTTGTAAGCGGAAGGTCGTCAGTTCGATTCCGACAAGCGGCACCAAACAAGCAGCCCCCAAGTCAGCCATGACTCGGGGGCTTTTTTCATGCGGCCGGGTTTGTCACGCCCCCTGCACCACCCCCTGCATCAACAACCCCAGCATCGCCAACTGCGCCACCAGCGCAGGCCGTTGCGCCGAGCGCAGGTTCTCCAGCACCGCCCCCAGCAGCGCCGCACCCCGGTCCAGCCCGGCCTGCTTCAGCCGCTGCACCTGCCCCTCGGCCCGCGACAGCGCGCCGCCGCCCTGGTGCCGCAGGCCCTGGCGCAGCCACAGTGCGAGCAGTTCGAGCGTGTCACCGGCCAGCGCATTCAGCGCGGGCACGTCGTCGATGTCGCTGTTCAGGCCCAGCGGCTGCGGCGCCACCGCCTCCACCTGCAGCACCACGGCACGCTGTGCCGTGAGCAGGCTCAGCGGCTGCATGACCGCCACGCCGCCTTGCAGGTGCACCGTGCCGGCCACGGCACGCAGCGCGCCGTATTCGCCGGCCAGGCTGCGGGCCAGCGCATCGACCGCGCCCGGCGCCACCGCGCGGTGCGGCAGCGCGAGGTGCAGTTGCTCCGGCGGCGCGCGCCTTTCGCTCCTTTCGCTCCCACCTGTTGCACCCGATGGATCAGGCGCATCGTCCGCGTCCGCGTCCGCGTCCCCTTCCGCAGCCGCAGCCGCCTGCGCCAGCGCCGCATGCAGCACCTGCGCCGCCGCGTCCCAGTGGCACGACACCACCGCCATGCGCTCGAACGCGACCACATGCAGCTGGCCCGACGCCCCCGCCGACGCGCCGCTCGCCGCCTGCCGCGGCCGCACGAAATCCGGTGGCGCCTCGCGCAGATGCGCCACCAGCGCGGCCACGCTGTCTTGCCGCAGCGGCGCGACCAGGTCGTTCCATGAGCTGGGCGACAGCGGCAACACGCCCGTCTGCCGCGCGCCGGCCGCGATGTCGACCAGCCCGTTGGCGCGTCGTGTCGCGGTCTTGGTGATGACCTGGCCGCTGGCCAGCTGCCGCAGCGGAAAGCCCGCCACGCGCCGGTTCGTCAGCGCCTGCGCCGTGCCGCCGGCCGCCGCGTCGGCCGCGCGCGACCACTGGCGTTCCAGCACGGTCACGTTCTGCGTGTCGGGGTCGGCGAACAGCACGCTGGCGCCTTCTTCCGTGTCGTCCGACCAGAGCTGCGCGCCCAGCGACACCAGCCGCAGGTGGTCTAGCGCAACCTCGCCCTTCACGCCGAGCCCGAGGATCTGGCTTGCCAGCAGCGCGGGCCGTTCCGAAGGCCTGGGCTGCTCCGCATGCGCCGCGGCCTGCAGCCGCGCCCACAGCTCGGCCAGCACGCGCACCAGGCGCAGCGGCTCGAAGCGGCTGCTGCGCGCCTGCTGGGCCTGCAGCAGCTGCCACAGCTCGTCGAGCACGTCGTCGACCCAGTTCCAGCCCAGCGCACGGGCCTGCGCGCGCACGGCCTCGAAGCGCGCGGCCAGCGCCATCAGCGGCTGGCTCGAGCCGTCGAGCCACAGCGAGAGCAGCAGGGCGTCGATCTGCGCGCGAAAGGCGCGTGCGGCGTCGCCCTGCATCAGCAACTGCTGCGCGGGCGGTGCTGCGCTGTCCGCGCCGGCCGATGCGGGCGGCAGCACCTCGACCATCGCTTCCGCCGAGCCTGGCGCCAGCGGGCCGGCCTGGCGGAACGCCCACACGGCGATGGCCACGTGCGCGCAGCCGCTGCCCTGCTTGCAGTCGCAGCGCGCATGCACCAGCGAACTGCGCGAGAAAAATCGCACGCTGCACATCGGCAGCCGCGCCACCGGCGGCGCGCTGGCGCTGCGCCAGGCCTGCACGCCGACCACAGGGCGTGCCAGGGCCAGCTTGCCTGCCTGTTCGAGCACGGAGGGCGCCAGGCTGGCGGCCAGCGCGGCGTCGTCGAACTGCGCGGGGCTCCACGCAGCGTCGGCCTCGGTGGGTGCGTCCGTGGCCGAAGGCGGCGCACCGTCCGATGCCGCCGACGCTGACGGCGCCGATGCAGCCGCCTGCGCCTGGTAAGCCAGCACCAGCATCACCCGGTGCCTGCACATGCCGCTCGCGGGGCAACTGCATTGCGCGTCGCGCAGCGTGCGCCCCGGCGGCAGGCTGGTGCGCACGCCGTCGTCGAAGCTCGCGGTCACCGTGCCGTCCGCGTTGCCTTCGAGCCTGGGCAGCAGGCCCGCGGCCACGTCCTTCTGCGCGCGCTTCACGAAGCCCGCGTTGGCCAGCGCGGTGAGGGCTTCGGGCGTCAGCTCGAGCAGGTCGGCGCGCACTGCGATGCCGGCGCTCATGCCTGCACCTTCTCGGCCAGCCAGCCCGCGAGCTGACCCGGCGTCATGGCGCCGATCTGCGCGCCCTCGCGCACCAGGCGCGCGGCCATTTCGCGGTCGTAGTTGGGCTCGGCCTGCGCGTCGAGCGCGGCCAGGCCCAGTACCTTGGCGCCGGACTCGACCAGCGCCTTCACGCGGCGCACCAGTTCGTGCGGGCTGCCACCTTCATAGAAGTCGCTCACCAGCACCACGATGCTCCTGGCCGGATTGGCGATGAGCGACTGCGCATAGCCCACCGCCTTGGCGATGTCTGTGCCGCCGCCCAACTGCACCTTCATGAGCAGCTCGACCGGGTCGGACACATCGTCCGTCAGGTCGACCACCGCCGTGTCGAACGCCACCAGCCGCGTGCGCATGCCGGGCAGTTGCCACAGGCAGGCGGCCATCACAGCGCTGTGGATGACAGAGTCGACCATCGAGCCGCTCTGGTCGATCAGCAAGACGATGTCCCACGGCTCGGCATGCCGCTTGGTGCGGCTGATGAACACCGGCCGCTCCACATAGAGCTTGCGGCGCTCGGGGTCCCAGCGGTGCAGGTTGGCCGCCAGCGTCTGCTTGAAGTCGAAGTTGCGCGCCACCTTCATGCGCGAGCGGCGGCGCCGGTCGCGGCTGCCGCTGAAGGCCTGGCGCACTTCGGTCGCGAGCTTTTCCATGATGCGGCGCACCACCTCGGCCACCAGCTTGCGCGCGGCGGCCAGCACCTCGGGGTTCATCAGGTGCTTGGTGTGCAGCACCGCGCGCAGCAGCGACTCCGAAGGCTCGATGCGCTCCAGCACTTCCAGGTTGGTGACCACCTCGTCGATGCCGTAGCGCTCGACCGCGTCCTGCTCCAGCCGCTCGATCACTTCTTTCGGAAACAGCGTGTGGATGGCGTTGATCCAGTCCGGCGTGCTGAGCGCCGACGGGCCCAGGCCGGCGCTGCGTTCGCCGCGGCTTGCGCGGTCGCTGTCGCGTCCATACAGCCAGTCGAGCGCGGCATCGGCGGCCTGTGCCTCGGCGCTCAGGCTGCCGCAGGCCGCTTCGGCCGGGTCGCCCAGCAGCAGGCGCCAGCGTTGCAGCGGATCGGGAATGTCGAGGCTCATGCGCGGGGCGCTCCTTGTGTGTCTTGCAGCGTGACGCCCCAGGCCGCCAGGCGGGCGAGCACGGCGTCTTCCACGCGGCGGGCTTCGGCCAGTTGCTCTGGCGCGGCCTCGCCGCTGCGCGGCGCGGTGAGGGTGCGGCGCGACAGGTGCGCGGCGTCGTGCAGCGTGAGCACCTGGTCGGCCAGCAGCCCGCGTTCCTGCGGCGGCAGCCATGCAAAGGCGGCGCGCAGGCTGGGCATGGCACGCACGAAGTCGGCGTTGTCCAGCGCCTGCACGGTGCGGTCCATACCGGCGACAAAGGCAGGCTCGCACGCCAGCACCTCGCGCGCCAGCGCCAGCAGGCCGCTGAGCGCGTCGCCGAGCACGGGCGCGGGCAGCGCGTGCAGCAGCTGCATGGCTTCGTTCACGCCTGCTTGGTGTGTGTGCGCATCTGCATCTCCATCTGCCACGCGGCCGGCCAAGCTCAGCGTGGCGCCGAGCGCGGCGCCGCGGCTCACGGGCGCCGCACTGGCATCGGCAGCCTTGCGCTGCCACACGGCGAGCGCGCGGGCGGGCTCCACGTCGAGGAGCGACGGCGCCTGCCCGGACTGCCCATACGCATGGTCCTGCGCATGGTCCTGCGCATGCGCCAGCACATCGGCCACGATCCGGCGCAGCGCCAGGTGGCCTTCCAGGTGCGCCTGCATGTCGGCCGGCGCCACTGCCGCGGGCGGCTCCAGCAGCCACAGCGCACGGTCGAAGCCGGCCGCGATCACCACGCGCAGCACCGGCGCGTCGGCCATGCCCAGCGTCTGCCCGTGGCGCAGCAGCGTGTGCAGCACCGACAGGGCCGGGCCCAGCGCCTCGAAGCGCGCCTCGTTGGCAATGGCGCCCTGCAGCTCGCGCAGCAGCGAATCGCTGAGCGCCGACAGCCCCGCCCATGCCGCCTGGTTGAGTCCATCGGCCAGCGGGCCGATCTGGCCCTGCGCCTGGCGCAGGTCGTCTTCCAGCCGGGCGCGCGCCGCGTCGTGCAGGCTCGCGCCCCAGGCGCCGGCCTCGATCAGCGCGGCCTGTTGCTCCAGCGGTTCGCCGAGCTGCCACAGCTCGGTGCGCTCGCCCGACATCGCGAGCTTGGGCCCCTGCGTGCGGCGCACGCCGGGCAGGCGAAGAATCGACAGCCGGTGCAGCACGCGGCTCTTTGCGCGGTCGGCGTCGGCCAGCAGGTCGAGCTTGATCTGGCCGCGCAGCACGATGCCGTGCGCCGCCAGCTCGGCCTGCACCGCGGCCACCAGCGGCGGCTGCGGCGTGCCGGGCGCGAGGCGCCCGACGGTGTCGCCGGCCAGCACGTCCATGGCCTGCACCAGCACGGGGTCGGTGCCGGGGCGCATGGCGCCGCGGTAGGTCCAGGGCAGGGGAGCGTCGAGCGCGTCTTTCACCAGCGCGCCGGCCAGGGCGTCGAGCCAGTCGGAGCGCAGCGGCTTCTCATGACCGCGCAGCCGCGCGAGGCCTTGGGCGCGCAGGTGCACGGCCATCAGGTCGGCGGTGGAGGCGGGCAGTTTCTTGTCGCGCAGGCGCTGCATCACGTGCTGCAGCGCGCGGTGTGCCGCGCCGTCGGGGCCGAGCTCCCACACCCACTGGTAGTAGGCCGGCGAGGGCATGCCCGACGCATAGCCTGCGAAGGCGTCCAGTCGCTTGAAGGTGTAGGGCACGAGGTAGGAGCCGAAGCGCAGCGGCGCATCGGCATTGCGCGTGCCTGGCTCTTCGTCACCCTCGGCCGGTTCGAGCGAAGGCTGCGGCGTGGCCGGCAATTCAGTCGGCATGCCCGCCCAGAGCCGCGCCAGGGCCGGTGCGTGGTAGCCGCCGCACACCACCAGCGCCTGCGCGCGGGCGGGGTCGGCGGGGTCCACCGGTTGCGCCATCGCCCATGCGATCCATCGCGCCATCATTTCTTCGCGCGCCTGGTTGCCTTGCGAGCCGCGGTCTTCACCGCGCAGGTGTTCGAAGTAGGTCGACAGGCGCCGCGCCAGTTCGCCGGCGTGGCAGCCGTCCTCGAACAGGTGGTCCCACAGCGCGTCGCGGCCCTGCACAGAGAGCTTTTCAGTCAGCGCGCGCTCGTAGGCTTCGGCGCGTTCCTCATGCTCGTGGTCGGCCACGTCGGCATAGCGGTTCTCCATGCGCGAGAAAGCGCCGTGCCAGGCCGGCAGGTCGATGAAGCGCACGGTGGCGCCCACCTCGCGCGCCACCACCAGCGCCTGCCACTCGGGCGAATGCTCGGCAAAGGGCGACCATGAGCCGTGGTGCGCCTGGTCGCTCGACAGGTAGCTGTAGATCGCCACCGGCAGCCGGTGCGGCAGGTAGAGCTCGTCGAGCCGTTCGTTGAAATCGGCCGGGCCTTCGATCAGCACGTAGGCGGGGCGCAGCGTGCGGATGCGCTCGGCCACCAGCCGCGCGCAGGCGGGGCTGTGGTGGCGCACGCCGACGATGTGAGGCTGCACTTGCGCGTGCACTTGCGGCTGCACTTTCGCCTGCACTTTCGCCTGCACCTGCGGCTGATGATGGGGCTGCTGCTGTGTCATCGTCGCGCGGTCAGGGCAGCCGGTGGCGTGCTTCGTAGTACGCCCGCCAGTGCGCGCCGTTGCGCTTGGCCGCCTTCTGCTCGAAGTAGCGGCGCAGCTTGGCGCGGTCGTCGGCGTTGTCCTTCACCACGGTGCCGGCGATGCAGTCGACCAGGTCGGCGGGCGAGCCTTCGCGCTGCTCCAGGAACCAGGCGCGCACGCCCACCGCATGCGCCACGTTCACGGCTTCGGCGGTGGACATCACGGCGGTGAGCTTGTCCATGGCCGCGTCGTTGCCGCCGCCGTTGCCATTGCCCTTTTCTGCCTTGCCCGGGGCGCCGCGCAGGTCGCGAAAGGTCGACACCAGCAGCTCCAGCACCGGCGCGGGCACGGTCTTGGGAATGCCGCTCTGCGCGAGCAGCCGCGCTGAAGACTCCTGCACCAGCGCCAGTTCGCGGTCGAAATCGAGAATGGGGAACACGGTTTCGAAGTCGAAGCGCCGCTTGAGCGCCGCGCTCATTTCGTTCACGCCGCGGTCGCGCGTGTTGGCGGTGGCGATGATGTTGAAGCCCTCGCGCGCATAGAGCATGCCGTGCTCGCCCGACAGCTCGGGCACCGCCATCACGCGGTCCGACAGCATGCCCAGCAGGCAGTCCTGCACCTCCAGCGGCGCGCGCGTGATTTCTTCGAAGCGCACCACCTGGCCGCGCTGCATGCCCAGGTAGAGCGGCGCGGGCACCATGGCGCGCGGGCTCGGGCCTTCGTTGATGAGCAGCGCGTAGTTCCAGCCGTACTTGATCTGGTCTTCGGTGATCGACGCGCCGCCCTGGATGGTGAGCGTCGAGATGCCAGAGATGGCCGTGGCCAGCAGCTCCGACAGCATCGACTTGGCCGTGCCCGGCTCGCCCACCAGCATCAGCCCGCGGCCGGTGGCCAGCGTGACCAGCATGCGTTCGATGCTGGCCACGGGCGCGACGATCTTGGGCGCGATGTCGTGCGCCGCGTCGCCCAGAATGAACGAGCGCGCGGCCTTCAGCCCCAGCGTCCAGCCGGGCGGGCGCGGGTCGGTGTCTTGCGCCTGCAGCCGCGCGAGTTGCGCGGCATACAGAATTTCGGCCGGCGGGCGCTGCAGTGTCTGCGGCGCGGTGCCGGTGTCCTTGGTTTTGGAAGATGTGGCCATTGTCTCGATCAGGCTCGAAGGCCCTCCATGTCGCGGATGAGTTCGCTGGCGGAAATCGCGTCCAGCTTGTCCAGGGTTTCTGCGTCGTTCATGTCGCCCCAGGCCGAGGGCTTGCCGACCTGCACCTGGCCCAGCGTCTGCTCGGGGTACTCGTCGACCATGCCGACGATGATGCCGGGGTCCAGGCTCAGCTCGATCACGCGCTCGGTGCCCAGCGGCTTGGTGAAGTACCAGATGCAACCGCCGTCCTGCGCCTGCCCGCGGCGCCAGCCCTTGTTGGCCAGGCCCAGCACGCGGCCGGTGGGCACCTTCACGTCCTTCCAGCGCTCCAGCTTCAGGCTCTTCATTTCTTCGTCGGTCAGCGTGTAGACGTCGCGGCCGATCTGCGCGAAGGGCTGCAGCAGCTCGTAGTCTGCAAACACCTGGCCGAAGGCGGCGGCATCGGCGGCCGGCAGCTCCAGCGCATGCGGCACGCCAATGCGAATGTTCGCGCCCTCGGGCAAGTCGAACGCATCGTCTTCTGCCGTGGTGCAGCTGCCGTCCTCGGCCACGCGGAAGCAGGCCTTCAGCGTGCCGCCGTAACTGGTTTCGCCTTGTACCTCGTACACGCCCCAGATCAGCCGCTGCACGATGTGGCGCACCAGCGGATGGTCGGCCAGGAACATGCGAAACACCTCGGGCGTCCAGCGCCGGCGCGCGCACATGGCCACTTCCAGGCGCAGCAGTTGCTGGCTGGCGATGGTGCGCGCGTCTTTCTTCAGCAGCTTGAAGCGCTCGACCGCTTCCTTGCTGAGCTCGGGGTCGTCGGTCTTCTTGGGCTTGGGCAGGTCGGGCAGGCGCGCGCCGTCCACACCGTCCGCGGTTTCGCGCACATAGGGCTTGAGCGTTTCGTCGAAGCCCACCTTGAAGGCGCGCGGGCCGAAGTCCAGCCGCATCGTGCCTTGCTCGTCCAGGCCCAGGTCGGGCGCGAGCCGGTCTTCGAGCTCTTCGGTGCTCAGGCCGCGCGCCTCGGCAATGGCGCCGATCTTCTCGCGCGCCTTGTCCTGCAGGCCCTTGAACTTGACCTTCTGCGCAATGCCGTTGAGCAGCATCAGCGCCACGTCGCTGCCGATGGCGGCCAGCACGTCCAGGCCGGTCACGGCGCGCGCATGCGCCGACTCGCCCGGCCAGGCGCGGATGAAGGGCGTGAGCTTGCGCGCGGTGTCGTCGTTGCCGAAGAAGCCCAGCGCGGTGAGCGCCCAGCCCTCCTTGCTGGGGCCGCCGGCCTCCAGCCATGCGGTGAAGGCGTCCCATGCGAACTCGGCCAGCGAGTTGGCGTCGCAGGTGTCTTTCACCACGGCGATGCCGCCGTAGATTTCCTCGTTGGTCGGAAAGGTCAGCATCTGGCCGAGGTGCTCGAGCGCGTCGTCGGGCAGGGCCTTGCCGTTCTTCAGCGTGGGCCGGCGCCAGCCGCGCGGCTGCCAGAACTCGGGCAGCTTGGCGCGCTTGGTGGGGAAGCGGTCGAGCGGGCTCTCGTCGAGCACCGCGCGCAGCGCGTCGACCACTTCGGGCTTGCCGTAGCGGCCGGCCACGTCGAGCAGCAGCGCCTCGTGGCCGTTGGCCAGCAGCAGGCGCAACGCGGCGCCCGCGCAGTCGCGTGCCTCGCCGGCCTTGCCCAGCGCGGGCGCAATGAGGCCGCAGGCGGTGTGCTCGGGGTACTTCAACAGCCATTCGCGGCCTTCGGCGCGCAGCGTCTTGAGCTTGGCGAAGGCGCGCGCGGCGGGCAGCGCCAGTTCGCTTGCGCCAAAGTTCAGCGCGTGCTTCAGGTTCTCGGTCGGCTTGGAGCGCACCATGGCCGCCAGGCCGGGCAGCACGGCCAGGCCGTGCGTGGCCAGCACCAGGCCGATGTCGTCGCTCTCGGCCTCGGCGGCCACGGCGTTCCAGAACGGCACGCCCACGGCGGCCGGCAGCAGCGCGCTGTAGCTGCCACGGAAGGTGAACCAGTAGTAGCGCTCCTTCTTGCGCTCGGCCACCATGGCGCGCCACTCGGCAATCAGCGCGTCGGCGTTGCCGGCGGCAACCGCGGCGGCGGCCGACTTGGCAAAGGGCACCAGCGGTTTCTTGTCGGTGTCGAAGCCCAGTTCGTCGAGCAGTTTGCCGACGTCTTTGCGTGCGTCGGCGTGCCGGCTGATCTCCCACGAGTTCAGGCGCATCGCCTTCTCGCGTTCGCCGTCGGGCCATTGCTCCACCGGGGCCAGCGCCAGCGGCTCCAGCACCAGCGCCGCCGTCGCCTTCTTCTGCACCTTGGCCAGCCAGGGCGGGGCGGCCAGCACGCCGGGCAGCTCGCTGGCGTCGGCCACTTCGGTGGGGCCGGCCAGCAGCGCGAGTTGCCGGTCGATCACCGCCTGCGCGCCGGCATCGAGCCACGGCCGCAGCGCGGGCAGCGCGTCGCCGTGCGCGCGCAGCAGGCGCGTGAGGCTGGGCGTGACCAGGTTGGCGTCCTTGCCGCCGGCCGCCACCAGCCGCGACAAGGCCGGAATGGCCGCCATCGGCCAGCGGTCGACGGCCAGCGCCAGCCGCGCCAGCGCGCCCTTGGAGCTGCTCGCCGCGCGGGCCAGCGCCTGCACCGCCTCGGGCGTGCCGATGCAGGCGAGCGCGTCGCCCGCGTTGTCGGTGGCGGCGCCGCGCTCCAGCACGCTCACCGCATCGACGCCGCGCTCCTGCACCACGGTACTGGTCATGGCGCCGCTGCCCCAGAAGCCGCTGGAGTAGCTCAGCCGCACCTTGGCGGCCAGCGCGACGGCGTCGGGGTCGGTGGCGGTCAGTTGCAGCCAGTGCATCGTTTCGGGCGCGCTCTTGGTGGCGGCCAGCGCATGCACCAGCGTGTTGGAGAGTTCGGGCGCGTCGGGCAGCAGCATCGCCAGCGTGGGCTGGCGGCTGGGGTGCACCGCGGGCAGGCCGGCCTCGATGCGGTCGCGGCAGTCCTGCCAGACCTCGGGCGTGGCCAGCGACAGGTGCGCGCGCAACGCCTGTTCGCCTGTGCCCATCGGGCCGTAGTAGGTGCTGCCCATGGGGCCGGTCACGGTGGCGCTGAAGCTGTAGCGGTGCTTGCTTGCCGCGCGGTCGTAGCTCGACTGCATCTGGATGTGCTGCGCGCCCAGCAGCAGGTCGACGGTGCCCGGCAATCCGTATTGCGCCACCAGGTAGGTCACCAGCACGGCGCTGAAGTCGGTGTTGCCGTGGTGGTTGCCGGTGCTCAGCGCGAGTGACAGCAGCACGGTGTCGGCCTCGGCGTCGGGCTCTGGCAGGGGCTGCGTGGCGCGCTCGACCATGCGCTGGCTGGCGTCGCGCAGGGCCGCGTCGGTGGCGGTGAGGTCGATGTTCAGGTCGAGCTTGCGGCGCACCGGCAGCCAGGCCGCGCCCACGCTCACCGGCTCGGTGAAGGGCTGGGGCGGAAAGCGGCGCGAGGGGAAGGCTTCGCGCAGCATGTCGTTGGACAGGCGCACGGGCGTGCCGGCGGCAAGCCAGGGCGGGGTGTCGGCGCTCACGGGCGCTTGCGCCTCGGGCGATACCGACGCTGCCGCCCCTGCCGCAGGTGCCGAATGGGCGCGCTCTTTGCCGACATCTTTTGCAATGGCCTGTGCGTCCTGCACCGGCGTGCAACTGGCGCCCCAGCCGTGGATCATGCCGGTGGCCTTCAGCTGCTTGAAGGCCAGCGCCGCGCCTTGCTCGCTCACGCCGTGCTGGCGCTTGAGGCCGCCGGCGGTGAGGGTGTCCTTGGCGGTGAGCGTGCCGGCCTCGATCAGCGCGCGCACGGCTTCGAAGACGCGGTCGGCCTGGCTGTCGATGCTTTCGGCGGGGCCTTCGGTGGGGGTGGTGGTTGCAGTGGCGGTGGTGGTTGCGGCGGCCTTCGGCGCGGACGGCATTGCGGTTTTCTCGGCGGCTGTCTCGGCCTTCGGCTTGGCCTCGGTCTTGCCGATGGCGGCCCCTTCGGTCACGCCCACTTCGCTGTAGCCCTTGCCGGATTTCTCGGCCACGAGCTTGGTCATGGCGGTGGCGGCCTTGGCGGCATCGGCAAACGACTTGGTCTGGCTCTGGCCCGCGGTGCCGATGCGGCCCCAGCGGATGTTGAGGTCGGTGTCCGACTGTTCCACTTCCCAGAATTTGCTGGCGGTTCCTTCGATCAGTTCAAAACGGCGCATGGAAAAACGTCCTCCTTGTGACTCTGTGAATGGATGGCGCGCCCCGCATGCGATGTGCAGGGCGTGCGCGAGGCCATCGTGGGGCCATCGCGTGACGATGGATGCAGTGCAGAAGTGAATGCGCGCGGCCGGGCAGGCCGCGCGCGGTCAGCCAGGCGGAGGCGCGTGGCTCCGCAGTGCTGAAAAAACAGGCAGTGAAAAGGCATGCAATCTCATGCCTGAATCATGCACTGTCACTCGCGCCATGCGAGGTAAGAAGAAGGTACGAAGGCGCGTGAGAAGCGCGCGGCGCTGTCCGTCAGCCTTGCGCGGTGCCGGCCGGTTGCTCGCTCGCGAACGCATAGGAAGGCCCCATGCGCTGGCGCTTGCAATGGCGCAGCGCGCGCTCGGCCGACTCGATCAGCCGCGCCAGCGTGTCGCCGTCGGCGGGGTGGCACGCAATGCCCATGCTGAGCTCGCCGCCCGCGAGCAGTCGGCCTTCGTAGGCCACCGGCGTGGCGCCCGCGGTCTCGATGCGGATCGCCATTTCGGCGAGCTTCTGCCGCGCGGGGTTGCCGGCCAGCAGAATCGCGAACTCGTCGTCGCCCAGCCGCGCCACCATGTCGTCGGCCCGCACTTGCTGGCGCAGGCGCAGCGCAATGGCGGCCAACACCGCATCGCCGCCTGCGCGGCCATGGCGTTCGTTCACGCGCTTGAAGCCGTTCAGGTCGACCATCATCAAAGAGAAGGGCCGGCCTTCGCGCAGCCATTCGGCGCTGCGGCTTTCCAGGCCCGCGCGGCTGGTGGCGCCGGTGAGCACGTCGGTGCCCATGGCGCCCATCAGGGCCTGCGTGCGTTGCTCGAGCACCTTCTCGGCGCGCAGCACCTGGCGGATGCGCGCGGCCACGGCCAGCGCCAGCAGCGCCAGCTCTGCGATCACGGCGGCCTGCGCCAGGTTGATGCTGCCCGGGGGCACGGGCTCCTCGGCCCAGCCCGACAGGTGCGCGACCGAAATGCCGCCCAGCAGCAGCAGCGCGCCCGCGCAGAACAGCGCCACCGTCAGGGGCAAGCGGCGCCACGCCAGCATCGCGCCCACCGCCAGCAGCACGGTGGAGGCCGCCACCAGCGCCTGCACCGCGCGCAGCGTCCACACCAGCCGGGTTTCGGCCATGGCGTAGACCACGGTGATGGCCAGCGCCACCAGCAGGCCGAGCGCGGCCCGGTCCAGGCGCGGCGCGAAATGCCGAAGCCGCAGCAACTGCCGTGCGAACTGCAGGCGGCACAGGGCCCACAGCACCAGCGCGGCGGCCGGCCAATGGGCGAGCGAATCGGTGGGGGCCAGGTTGTTCAGCCCGACGAAGGCGAGCAAGGCGAAACCGCAGGCCAGCACATACCAGCCATGAATGAGCGTGCCCACCACCATCAGCAGCACCAGGCCGCACACCATCAGGCCGCCCAGCAAGCCATAGCTCACGGCGTCGATCATGGGCGACGGCCTGGGGTGGCAAGCGAGAGAGGGCGGGGTGGGGTCGGCATGCGTGTGGCTTGGGGCAAAGGCGCCGGTGACAGGCGCGGTAACTGATCGTATCTCCGAAGCTGCTTCGCCCTATGCGTTGCGTCTCAGAAACCGTGGGCTGGCGCCGGCGAAGCAGGGCGGCCAGCCTGAAGGCAAGGGCCTTCTAGAACTCCGCGCCTTCGACCAGAAAGCGAAGCCGGCGCACACCCTGCCATTCGTCGGCGTCGAGGCGGAACGCCAGCTTCACCTTCGGCGGCAGGGGATCGGTGTGGCTGAACCAGATGGCGTCGATCGGCTGGCCCTGGTGCTTGAGCTTGAGCGCCAGGTGCTTCTCGCCCACCAGCCGCTGCGACACCACCTCCACCTCTTCGCTGAAGGTGGGCGGCGCAAAACCCTGGCCCCACACCTCCTTGTGCAGCGTGTCGACCAGGTCGATGCGCATGTACTCGCGTGCGATGGGCCCGTCGGTTTCTATCTGCCGGGTGAGCGCGGAGGCAGCCAGCCATTCGCCGGCCACCTGCGCAAAGCCCTTCTCGAAGGTTTCGAAGTGCTCGCGCGCCACGGTGCAGCCGGCCGCCATGGCATGGCCGCCAAAGCGCAGCAGCACGCCCGGATGGCGCTTGGCCACCAGGTCGAGCGCATCGCGCAGGTGAAAGCCCGGAATCGAGCGGCCCGAGCCCTTGAGCTCCTGCTCCTTGCCCGGTGCGCCGCTGGCGGCAAAGACGAAGGTCGGCCGGTGAAAGCGGTCCTTGATGCGCGAGGCCACGATGCCCACCACGCCTTCGTGGAAGTTGGCGTCGAACACGCTGATGGCGGCCGGCGGGGCTGCGATGCCGTCACCACTGTCGTCGGCGGCGAACAGCGACTCGGCCAGCAACAGCGCCTGGTCGCGCATGCCGCCCTCGATGTCGCGCCGCTCGCGGTTGATGCCGTCGAGCATGCGCGCCAGCTCTTCGGCGCGGCCGGCATCGTCGGTCAGCAGGCATTCGATGCCCAGCGTCATGTCGGCCAGCCGGCCGGCCGCGTTGATGCGCGGCCCCAGGGCAAAGCCGAAGTCGAAGGTGGTGGCCACCGCCGCGGTGCGCCCCGCCGCCTTGAAAAGCGCCGCCACGCCCGCGGGCATGAAGCCGGCGCGAATGCGGCGCAGGCCCTGCGCCACCAGCCGGCGGTTGTTGGCGTCCAGCTTCACCACGTCGGCCACCGTGCCCAGCGCCACCAGCGGCAGCAGGGCGTCGAGCTTGGGCTGCGTGGCCGTGTCGAACACGCCGCGCTGGCGCAGCTCGGAGCGCAGCGCCAGCAGCACATAGAACATCACGCCGACACCGGCGATGCTCTTGCTCTCGAACGCGCAGCCGGGCTGGTTGGGGTTGACCATGACGTCGGCGCGGGGCAGCTCGGGGCCGGGCAGGTGGTGGTCGGTCACCAGCACCTGCAGGCCGCGCGCCTTGGCCGCGGCCACGCCCTCGACGCTGGCAATGCCGTTGTCCACGGTGATGAGCATGTCGGCGCCGCTGTCGGCCACGCGCTCGGCAATGGGCGGCGTGAGGCCGTAGCCGTCGACCACGCGGTCGGGCACGAGGTAGCTCACGTTCTTTGCGCCCAAGAGCCGCAGGCCGCGCACGCCGACCGCGCAGGCGGTGGCGCCGTCGCAGTCGTAGTCGGCCACGATGCACAGGCGCTTGTCCTGTGCCATGGCGTCGGCCAGCAGCACGGCCGCGGCCTGCGTGCCCAGCAGGGTGTCGGGCGGCAGCAGGCGGGCCAGGCCGTCGTCGAGTTCTTCCTTGGCGCGCACGCCGCGCGCTGCAAACAGGCGCGCCAGCAATGGGTGCACGCCGGCCTGCTCCAGGGCCCACACGGTGCGCGGCGGAATCTCGCGGGCGATGATTTTCACAGCGACTCCAGCACGGCAGACGCGCGCTTGCGGTCGAACAGGCTTTTGGCCCAGCGCGCCAGGCCGCGCGGCTGTACGGTGTAGCGCTGCGCGGCGCGGTCGCCGCACAGCGTGAGCGCCACGTCGGCGCCGCGCGTGTAGTCGGCCAGCAGCGAGGCGACGGGGCCGGCGTCCAGCGCCTGCCAGGCCTGCGCCCAGCCGGCGCCGTCGTCGCGCAGGGAGGCCACGCGCAGCGCGTCGCTCACCTCGGGCACGGGGCCGGCGGCCTGCGGTGCTTCTTTCAAGGCGCCGGTGCCGCTGAGCCAGAACGAGTTGATGGGCGGCACGCCGCGCGCGGCGCGGTCGTCGTTCACGCGCTCGGTGTACAGCAGCATCTGCATTTCGTTCTGCAGCCGGCGCAGCGGCCGGGCGGCATCGGCCAGCGGCGACCACTGCGAAATGGGGTAGCCCACCGCGCGGTCGATGGAGGCGGTGGCCAGCCCGTCGAAGATGCGCGCGCGCGCCAGCCAGCGGCCGGGCACGGGCGAGGCGTGCAGCGCCATGCCGTCTTCCTCGAAGAAGGGGCGGGCCACGGCCAGCAGCGCGGCCGACTCGGCCGCGTCGATCGCGATGGCCGACGGGTCGCCCAGCGCCACGTCGTCGATGCCCACCTGCCAGTTGCACAGCGTGACCACGCCCCAGCCTTCGGCGTCTTGCGCCGCGGCAATGCCGAGCTGGCGCGCTTCGAGGGCGGCCCACGGAATGCAGCCGTCGGTGGTGGGCAGGCCCAGCGCGCGTGCCAGTGCGCGTTCGTGCGGGGGAGAGCGGGTGCTTTCGTCCTGCGTGTCGGTGTCCGCGAGGGTCAGGCGCAGCAGCAGGGTTTCGAGGTTGGGGAGCCGCAGGGTGGGCAGCGCGGCGCGGCATGACGGGGAACCGCGGCCGGCGAAAGGGATCAACAAGTGACGTGGGGAGGTTTCGGCCATCCCCTATTGTCCGGGAAGCCCCAGGGTCAGCCTCAGGGGAACACGGGATGCCACAATTCCGACGTATGACCTACCCCCTCGCTCCTCACTTCGTGTATTCGCTGCCCCCCGCGGGTGGGCCAATTTCCCTTGAGGCGGCTCGGCGCGACATTTGATGCGACTCCCCTATGAACTGCAGCTCGGCTGGCGCTACACGCGCGCAGGGCGGGCGACGCGGCGCAACGGCTTCATCTCCTTCATCTCCGGTGTCTCGATGCTTGGCATCGCGCTGGGCGTGGCGGCGCTGATCATTGTGCTCAGTGTGATGAACGGCTTCCAGAAAGAGGTGCGCGACCGCATGCTGGGCGTGGTGTCGCACATCGAAATTTTCTCGCGCGACGGGCAGGCGCTGCAAAGCCTCGAGGAGATCATGGCCGCGGCGCGCAAGAACCCCGAGGTGATCGGCGCGGCGCCCTTCATCAGCACGCAGGCGCTCATTGCGCGCGGCGAGGACATGAAGGGCACCATCGTGCGCGGCATCGAGCCCAAGCTCGAACCCGAGGTGACCGACATCAACGGCATTGCGTCCAAGGGCACTTTCGACAAGCTGGTGCCTGGCGAGTTCGGCATCGTGCTGGGCGTCGAGCTGGCGCGCTCGCTGTTCGTGCAGCCGGGCGACCAGGTCACGCTGGTGGCGCCGGGCGGTCAGGTCACGCCAGCCGGCGTGGTGCCGCGCCTGAAGCAGTTCACCGTGGTCGGCACCTTTGATTCGGGCCACTACGAGTACGACTCCGCGCTGGCCATGGTGCACGAGCAGGACGCGGCCAAGGTGTTCCGCCTCGAAGGCCCGACCGGCATCCGCCTGAAGCTGAAGGACCTCAACCAGGCGCGCGAGGTGGCCGATCAGCTGGCCGTGAGCCTGCCCGGCGAGTTCCTCATTCGCGACTGGACGCGGCAGAACAAGACCTGGTTTGCGGCCGTGCAGGTCGAGAAACGCATGATGTTCATCATCCTCACGCTGATCGTGGCGGTGGCCGCGTTCAACCTGGTGTCCACGCTGGTGATGACGGTGACCGACAAGCGCGCCGACATCGCCATCCTGCGCACGCTGGGCAGCTCGCCGCGCAGCATCATGGGCATCTTCGTGGTGCAGGGCGCGATGGTGGGCGTGATCGGCACCGTGGCCGGGCTGCTGCTGGGGCTGGGCATTGCCTACAACATCGACGTGATCGTGCCGTTCCTGGAGCGGCTGTTCCATGCGAGCTTTCTGCCGAAGGACATCTACCTGATCAGCAAGATGCCGAGCGATCCGCAGCAGAGCGACATCCTGCCGATTGCCATCATTTCTTTGGTGTTGTCCTTCGTGGCCACGCTGTACCCGAGCTGGCGCGCCAGCCGAGTGAACCCGGCCGAGGCCCTGCGCTATGAGTGAAGTCGTTCTGAAAGCCCGTGGCCTCACCAAGAGGTTTCACGAAGGCCGGCTCGACCTGACCGTGCTGCACGGCGTGGACCTCGACGTGCATGCGGGCGAAACGCTGGCCATCGTCGGCTCATCCGGCTCTGGCAAGAGCACGCTGCTGCACCTGATGGGCGGGCTCGACGCGCCCACGGCGGGCAAGGTCGAGCTGCTGGGCAAGGACATTGCGCATGCCGACGCCGCGGAGCAGGGGCGCTTGCGCAACCAGCACCTGGGCTTCGTCTATCAGTTCCATCACTTGCTGCCGGAGTTCAGCGCGCTCGACAACGTGGCCATGCCGCTGAAGATCCGGCGCATGGACCCCGCGACGGCCGCGCAGTCGGCGTCGAAGATTCTGCAGAGCGTGGGGCTGGGTGAGCGGCTGCATCACCGGCCGGCCGAGCTGTCGGGTGGCGAGCGCCAGCGCGTGGCCATTGCGCGCGCGCTGGTCACGCAACCGGCCTGTGTGCTGGCCGACGAGCCCACGGGCAACCTGGACCGCGGCACCGCGGACAACGTGTTCGCGCTGATGCTCGACCTGGCGAGGCGGCATGGCACGGCGTTCGTGATGGTCACGCATGACCAGGACCTGGCGAAGCGGTGTGACCGGGTGCTGCAGTTGGTGGCGGGGCGCCTGGCCGGCTGAGCTTTGGTCTTTCTCCCTCCCCTCCTGGGGGAGGGCCGGGGTGGGGGCTCGGCGGCCTTGAACGCCATGCAGCCTCGAAAGCCGCGCGTGGCCCCATCCCAGCCTTCCCCCAGAGGGGGAAGGAGCTAATGCGCCGACAGGGCGGTGTCCTGTTCTTCGTGCATCGGCGGTTCATCCAGCGGCAGCACGCACAGCACCTTTCCGCCCAGCGTCAGCACCAGCCCGAGCCGTCCGCCGATCTGCATCACCTGGCAGACCACGCGCGGCGCTCCTGACCCGGGGGCCGTGCCAACTGCCGACACCGCGACCGCGCGCGTCGGCGGCTGCCGCAGCATCGCGAACAGCGTGCGCGCATCGCAGTCGCTCAGCGCCTGCCGGTACACATGGAACACCGCATCCGAAGCGCGATCGTCATTGCCCGTGCCCTGCCGCAAACGCAACAAAGCGCGGTGCAGTTGCTGCCGACACGCCGCTTCCGTCTTGCCGCTCCCTTCAGCCAGCTCCTTGAAGCTGACTTCGAACACTTCGCGCAACAGCACGGCCGCGCCATCCGCGGGCGACAGCCTTGCCGCCAGCAGCCGCAGTGCGTTCTGCGTGGATTCGGCCAGCGCCGCTTCGTCTTCGGCGCAGCGCGACCCCGTTTCAATGGCGTCTTCCGCCGCATCGCGCACCCACCGCTGGATCCAACCATCGCGCCGCAGCCGGTCGACCGCCAGGTTGTGCATCACCGTGGTGAGCCACGCCTGCGTGGAATCGGGCGCGGGCATGTTGCCGGCTTCGAGCGCGCGCAGGTAGGTGTCCTGCACCACGTCCTCGGCCTGCGCCCTGCCGCCCAGCAGGCGCGCCGCCGCGCGCACCAGCCGCGCACGCAGCACCGGAAATTGCGAGAGATAGTGGTCGTCGAGCATCGGCGCAGCTTGCCACGGCGCGCAATGTCACGAAACTGTGGGCTTGTTCGTCAAGTCAGTTCAACCACAGGAGCTCTCTTCATGCATCCCATGTTTTCGATGGAATCCGACGACGACACCAAGCCGGCCGCCACCGGCGAGCCGCGCAACTCGTACCTGGAAGAAAAGGCGTTCAAGTCGCGCACGCTGCTCATCTTCGGCAGCATCACCGACGCGGTGGCCGCCGACGTCACGCGCCGGCTCATCGCGCTGGACGCCGACAGCCCCGACAAGCCCATCGACATCCTTGTGAGCTCGCCGGGCGGGCACCTGGAGTCGGGCGATGCCATTCACGACATCGTGCGTTTCATCAGCGCGCCGGTGAACATGATCGGCACCGGCTGGGTCGGCAGCGCGGCCACGCACCTGTTTCTGGCCGCGCCGCGCGAGCGCCGCGTGTGCCTGCCCAACACGCGCTTTCTGATCCACCAGCCCAGCGGCGGCGCGGGCGGGCAGGCGACCGACATTGCGATCCAGGCGCAGGAAATCATCAAGGCCCGCCTGCGCATCGCGCACGAGATCGCGCGCGAAACCGGCAAGCCGCTGGACGTGGTGCTGGCCGACATCGAGCGCGACCGCTGGCTGTCGGCGCAGGAGGCCGTGGAATACGGCCTGGTCTCGCGCATCATCCAGCGCAAGACCGAGCTGCTGGCTTAGGCTTTCGGTTTGTAGGCCACCACGTCGATCTCGACCTTGGCGTCCACCATCAGGCGCGCCTCGGTGGTCGAGCGTGCCGGCTTGTTCTCGCCGAAGTAGCCCATGTAGATGCGGTTGAAGGCGCCGAAGTCGCGCGCGTCCTGCAGCCACACCGTGCTCTTGCACACGTCGTCCAGCGTGGCGCCGGCCAGCGCCAGCACGGTCTTCAGGTTTTCCATCACCTGGCGCGTCTGCGCCTCGATGCCGCCCACCACGATCTCGCCCTCCTTGTTCACGGGCACCTGGCCCGACACGTAGACGAAGTCGCCGGCGCGCACGGCCGGGGAGAAGGGGCGCACCTGGCGGTCGGAGGCAAGGGGCGGGGCGCCGAGGTATTCGAGGGGCATGGGAGGACTCCTGAGTGTGAGAAAGAGGGGAAAGGGCGAGACGCCAGTATCCCTCTGATCTGAAAATCTATTTCAGAACAACCCCTGAACCAGGGTTAACACGGATGATTTGGCATGGATAGTGCTTCAAAGTGCGGGCCGGAAAGAAAGTTTCTTTCACTTTGCGCTGTCCCACACAGTGCCCGCCCCAAGAAGGAGTCTCCATGCCCCACGTCGGCCCCCTCCAGCGCCTTTCGGTGCCTTTGCTGTCCAGGCGCACCCTGCTGGGTGCCTCCTTGCTCGCGATGCTGTGCGCCGCGTTGCCGCAGCAGAGCGCCCATGCCCAGGGCCCGCGCAACTTCGCCACGCTGGCGATGGTGGCCGAACCGCAAACGCTCGACCCGATGGCCTCCACCGCCGACCTGGTCGGCACCATCATGCAGCACGTGTACGAGACGCTCTACACCTTCGACGCCAAGTGGAACGTGGTGCCGATGCTGGCCGAGACCATGCCGAAGATCTCCGCCGACGGCAAGACCTACGCCATCACCCTGCGCAAGGGCGTGATGCTGCACAGCGGGCGCGAGCTCACGGCGGACGACGTGGTCGCCAGCCTGCAGCGCTGGATGGACCAGTCCCCGCGCGGCAAGGCCGTGGGCAAGGAAATCGACAGCCTCAAGGCCAAGGGCCCGCTGGCCATCGAGGTGGTGCTGAAGGAGCCCTATGCGCCGCTGCTGTCGCAGCTCGCGCTGCCCAGCGGCATGGCCGCCATCATGGCCAAGGAGTCCATCGCCTCGCCGCTGAAAGACTTCGTCGGCACCGGCCCCTACAAGTTCAAGGAGCGCCGCCCCGACCAGTTCGTGCTGCTCACGCGCTTCGACAAGTACAGCGCGCGCAAGGAGCCCGCGAGCGGCTACGGCGGCAAGCGCGAAGCGGCCATCGAAGAGCTGCGCTTCGTGCCCGTGCCCAACGCCAGCACGCGCGTCGAAGGCGCACTGGCCGGCCAGTACGACTTTGCCGACCTGCTGCCGGTGGAAGCCCTGCCGCGCCTGGAGAAGTCGGGCGGCAAGACGGTGCCGATCATGACGCCTTCATTCGGCTTCCCGTACCTGGTGCTCAACACCAAGGAAGGCGTGGCCGCCAACCAGCCGTTGCGCCAGGCGATTCAGATGGCGCTGGGCGAGGGCGAAATGCTTGCGGCCGGCTTCGGCGACACGCGCTTCTTCGTGGCCGAGGGCAACCACTTTCCGAAGGGCTCGCCCTTCTATTCGACGGCCGGCGCCGACCAGTACAACCAGCGCAACGCCGCCAAGGCGAAGGAGGCCGCGGCCAAGGCCGGCTACAAGGGCGAGCCCCTTCGCGTGCTCACCAGCCGGCAGTACGACTTTCACTACAACATGGCGCTGCTGATGGCCGAGCAGTTGAAGCGCGCCGGCTTCAAGGTCGACCTGAACGTGGTCGACTGGGCCACGCTGGTGCAGCGCCGCAACGACGCCAAGCTGTGGGACATCTACGTCACCCATTCGGGCCAGTTCCCCGAGCCCATGCTCTCCCCGCCGCAACTCGGCGACGGCGCACCCGGCTGGTGGGACACGCCTGCCAAAAAGGCCACGCTGCAGGCCTTCAACGTGGAGAGCGACCCCGCCAGGCGCGGCGCGCTGTGGGGCAAGGTGCAGCAGGTGGTCTACGACGAGGTGCCGTACATCAACGTGGGCAAGTTCAACGGCCTGTCGGCCAAGAGCCCGGCGCTGGACAACTACACCCCTGCGACCTGGCCGTTCTTCTGGAACGCGAAGATCAAGTAAACGCGCAAGGAACACCGCCATGCCATCGCGTCGCCAACTTCTGCAAGCCAGCGCACTGGCCTCCGGTCTCGGAGCCCTCGGCCTCACGGCCTCCACGGTGGAGGCCGCAACTTCGGGCCCTGTGTATGCCTACGTCGGCACCTACAGCGACGGCGGCAAGCCGTGGCGCGGCGGTCGCGGACTGGGCGTGCACCAGTTCGTGGTCGATGGCGCGACCGGCGCGCTGAAGCCCATTCCAGGCGCACCGCCCGCGGTCGCGAGCACGGGCAACGAGGCCAGGCTGCGCAACCCCGCATCGCTCGCGCGCCACCCGACGCTGCCGCTGCTCTATGCGGCCAACGAGTTCGAGGCCGGCTCGGTCTCGGCTTTTCGCATCGGCGCGAACGGCGCGCTGACCTTCGTCTCGGAGATCGCGTGCGGCGGCAAAGACCCGGCCTACATCAGCGTGCACCCGGACGGCCGCTTTCTGTTCACCGCCAACTACGCGAGCGGCGACGTCAGCGTGATCGCGCTGCGTGCCGATGGCACGCCCGACACCGACCGCGCCGCCGTCGTCTACAAGGACGCGGACGCCTGCGGTGCGGGCTCACCGTGCAAGCCCGGCGCCGATGTGGTGCCGGCGGCGGCGCGCTCGCATGAAGGCTTTGCCACCAGCGACCACGACGGCCCGCACGCGCACATGGTGCATGCCGACCCGAAGGGCAACTTCGTGCTGGTGGCCGACCTGGGGCTGGACCGCGTCATCTCGTACCGCTTCGACCGCGGGACCGGCGTGCTGAGCCAGCCGAGCACGGTGGCCGTGTCGGAGAGTTCAGGCGCGCGTCATTTCATCTTTCACCCGAACGGCAAGTGGTTCTACCTGGTGAACGAAGAGGCCTCGACCATCGCCTTCATGCGCTACGACAGCGCCAGCGGGGTGCTCACGCCGGTGAGCGAAACCTCGGCGCTGCCGCAGGGCTTCAAGGGCACCAGCTACGCATCGGGCATTCGCATGCTGCCGGACGGCCAGCACTTCGTGTCGCTCAACCGCCTGCACGATTCGATCTCGCTGTTCAGCATCGATGCCCGCACCGGCGCCCCCACGTTCGTGCGCGAAGAGTGGACACGTGGCAACTACCCGCGCAGCTGCACGCTGGACCCGAGCGGCCGTTTCCTCTACGTGTGCCACAACAAGCAGGGCGACAACGTGACGGTGTTCCGTGTGCGCAAGGGCGACATTCAATTCACCGGCCAGTACGTGGCCGTGGGCAGCGCCGCCGCCATCGAGTTCTCTTCGTGATGAAAAGCGCAACGCTGCGCTACATCGCCTCGCGCGCGCTGGGCATGCTGGTCGTGCTCGCCCTTGTGGCGGTGATCGTCTTCGTGCTCACGCGCGCCGCGTCGGGCGACCCGGTGTCGGTGCTGCTCGGCGACCAGGCCACCGCCGCCGACATCGCCCGCGTGCAGAAGGAATACGGCCTCGACAAACCATTGCCCGTGCAGTTCGGCTACTGGCTGCGCGAAGTGCTGCAGGGCAACCTGGGCACCTCCATCTTTCTGCAGCGCCCGGTGACGCAGGCGCTGTGGGAGCGGGCCGAGCCCACCGCCTTGCTCGCGCTGATGGCCGTGGCCATTGCCGCGCTCATCGGCGTGCCGTGTGGCATCGTGTCGGCGGTGTTCAGGGGGCGCGTGGTCGATCAGCTCTTCACCGGCGTCGCGATGCTGGGCGCGAGCATTCCGAGCTTCTGGCTGGGCATCGTGCTGATCCAGATCTTCGCGGTGTCCTTCGGCTGGTTCCCGGTGTCGGGTTACGGCGCGCCCGATGCAGCGCTGGCCGAGCGGCTGCATTCGCTGGTGCTGCCGGCCGCGGTGCTGGGCCTGTTGAACTCCGCGCTCATCATTCGCTTCACCCGTGCCTCGATGCTCGACGTGCTCGGCGAAGACTATGTGCGCACCGCGCGCTCCAAGGGCCTGAGCGAAAGCAAGGTGGTTCTCAAGCATGCGCTGCGCAATGCGCTGGTGCCCATCGTCACGGTCATCGGCCTCACGGTCGCGCTGATGATCGGCGGCGCCGTCATCACCGAGACGGTGTTCGGCCTGCCGGGCGTGGGCAACCTGGTGGTGAGTGCGGTGCTGCGGCGCGACTACCCGGTCATTCAGGGTGCGTTGCTGGTGATTGCCGCGATCTATGTGCTCATCAATTTTTCGATCGACCTGCTGTACGCGGTGGTCGATCCCCGCGTGAAGGTCTGAGCGATGCGCATGCCTCGAATGCTCCGCCAACTGATGCATCGCCGCATCGTGATGGTTTCCGCGCTGGTGTTGCTGGTGATCGCCGTTCTGGCCATCGGCGCACCGCTGTTCGCCTCCATGGACCCCAACGACACGGCCGTGCTCGACCGCCTCAAGGCGCCGAGTGCGCAGCACCTGCTCGGCACCGACGAGCTGGGCCGCGACATGTATTCGCGCATCGTGCATGGGGCGCGTTACTCGCTGGCCATTGCGGCGCTGACTGCGCTGGGCTCTGTCGTGGCCGGCACGGTGCTGGGCCTGATGGCCGGTTTCTTCCGCCGGCTCGACACGCCGCTGATGCGCGTGGTGGACGCGATGATGTCCTTCCCCGACATCCTGCTGGCCATCGCGCTGGTCGCGATCCTGGGGCCGTCGTTGTTGAACACGGTGCTTGCGCTGGTGCTGGTTTACACGCCGCGCGTGGCGCGGGTGGTACGGGCCTCTACGCTGGTGGTGCGGGAGCTGCTGTTCGTCGAAGCGGTGCGCGCGCTGGGGGTGCGCACCTCGCGCATCTTGTGGCGGCACATCTTGCCGAACCTGATGTCGCCGATCCTGGTGCAGGTGTCTTTCATCTTTGCGTACGCGATCCTGGCGGAGGCGGGGTTGTCGTTTCTCGGCGTCGGTGTGCCGCCCGATATTCCGACCTGGGGCACGATGGTGGCGGGCAGTCAGCAGTACGCGCATCAGGCGTTCTGGGTCGTGTTGTTCCCGGGGCTCGCGATCATCTTCACCGCACTGTCCTTGCAGTTGCTGGGTGACGGTGTGCGTGACTTGCTCGACCCCAAGCTGAAGAAGACGTCATGACTTGTTTGTTCGGCATGTCGGGTCTGGGGCGCTGTCGTTCAGGGCGCGCTCACGCCGACGGGGTACCTTGCTCCGCGAATGTCCCCCGGCCTTCGGCCTCCTCCTTTATTTCGCTGCGCAAGGCACCCCATCGACGTGCGCGTTGTCAGCCGCGGTGGTTGATCGCTCGATCACCGGCAGCGTGCCCAGGTGCGAAGGGCATCGGGTGTCTCCCGCAGCGAAATAAAGGAGGAGGCGAAGCCGGGGGACATTCGCGGAGGGAGACACCCGGTGGCCTTCGCACGCGCCCTGAAAAACAGCGCCCTGAAAAACAGCGCCCACAAAGCAAGCAGCCCGCGACAAGACGCGAGCCGGAGCCCCTAGGATGAACAGCCCTTCCAGCCCGCCGCGCCTCACGGTCAACAACCTGAGCACCAGCTTCCCCACCGAAGACGGCTTGATCCGCTCGGTGGCAGACGTGAGTTTTTCCATTCAACCCGGAAAGACCACCGCCCTGGTCGGCGAATCGGGTTCGGGCAAGTCGGTGACCAGCCTCACCCTCATGCGGCTGCTGCCCAAGACCGCGAACGCGCAGGTCAGCGGCGCTGCATCTTTCGTCACGCGCGAAGGCAAAGCGGTCGACCTGCTGCAGATCGGCGAACGCGAGATGCGCTCGCTGCGCGGCAACCAGCTGTCCATGATTTTTCAGGAGCCCATGACCAGCCTGAACCCCGTGTTCACCATCGGCGAACAGATTGCCGAAAGCGTGCGCCTGCACAAAGGGCTCGACCGCAAGGCCGCCATGGCCCACGCACTGCGCATGCTCGAGCTGGTCGAAATTCCGGCCGCCACGCAACGCATTCACGAGTACCCGCACCAACTGTCGGGCGGCATGCGCCAGCGCGTGATGATTGCGCTGGCCATGGCCTGCGACCCGACCCTGCTGATCGCCGACGAGCCCACCACCGCGCTCGACGTCACCATCCAGGCGCAGATTCTGGAACTCATGCGCCGGCTGCAGGCCGAAACCGGCATGAGCATCTTGTTCATCACGCACAACCTGGGCGTGGTTGCGCACCATGCCGACGACGTGGTGGTGCTCTACGCGGGCCGCGTGGTCGAAAGCGCACCGGTGCGCCCGCTGTTCGCGCAGCCCGAGCATCCGTACACGCAAGGCCTGCTGGCCTGCCTGCCGGGCAAGGCGCGCTTGCCGGGGCAACCCAAGCCCAGGCGCCTGTTCGCCATTCGCGGCCAGGTGTCGAGCCCGCTGGCACCGCCGCCGGGCTGCGCCTTCGAGCCGCGCTGCGACCTGGCGCTGGCGGCTTGCAAGGAAGCGATGCCGCCGCTCATCGACATCCGCCAGGGCCGCCAGGCCCGCTGCATTCGCGTGCAGCCGAGCCCACCACTTGCGAGAGCCGCATGACCGCCGTTTCTGCTCCCCTCATCGAAGTCCGCGCCCTCAAGAAATACTTCGGCGGCAGCGACCGCCCGGTGCGCGCGGTCGACGACGTGTCGTTCGCCATTCACCCCGGCGAAACGCTGGGCCTGGTCGGCGAATCCGGCTCGGGCAAAAGCACCATCGGGCGCACCGTGCTGCGGCTGATCGAACGCACCAGCGGGCAGGTGCTGTACCGCGGCGAAGACATCGGTGCGCTCTCAGGCGAACGCATGCGCAAGCTGCGCAGCAAGCTGCAGATCATTTTTCAGGACCCGTACGCCAGCCTGAACCCGAAGATGCGCATCAGCGCCATCCTGGGCGAGGCGCTGTCCACGCACGGCCTGCACAAGGGCGCGGCCGCGCGAAACAAGCGCATCGCCGAACTGCTCGAAACCGTGGGCCTGCGCGCCGAGCATGCGAGCCGCTTTCCGCACGAGTTCTCGGGCGGGCAGCGGCAGCGCATCGGCGTGGCGCGCGCACTTGCGGTGGAGCCCGAATTCATCGTGGCCGACGAGCCGCTGTCCGCGCTCGATGTGTCGATTCAATCGCAGGTCATCAACCTGCTGGCCGACCTGCGCGAGCGGCTGGGCCTGACGATGCTGTTCATCTCGCACGACCTGGACGTGGTCGAGTACCTGTGCGACCGCGTGGTGGTGCTGTACCTGGGCAAGGTGATGGAAGTGGCCACCACCGACGAGCTGTTCGCGCGCCCCTCGCACCCCTACACCCAGGCGCTGCTGGCCGCGAGCCCCAAGCCCGACCCCGAGGTGGCCACCGAACGCATCGCGCTGAAGGGCGACATTCCCAGCCCCATCTCGCCGCCCTCGGGCTGTGTGTTTCGCACGCGCTGTCCGCATGCCATCGAAGCCTGCGCGCAGACCGTGCCCGCGCTCGACGAAATTTCAGCGGGACACTACAGCGCCTGCATCAGAAAAGAACTGCTCTCCAACATCGCCGCATGACCATGACCGACACAGCCGCCGCCACCACCGATTTCAACGGCATGAACGACTTCAACGACTTCAACGACTTCACAGACCCGATCCTCAGCGACCGCTTCAAGGGCTACCCGCGCACCCAGGCGCCGCGCCGCCGCAGCGAGGTGGGCGCCGCCGGCTGGAATGTGCTGGCCGGTGACCTGCCGCTGCCGCTGGCCGTGCTCAAGCGCGAGGCGCTGGAGCACAACCTGGCCTGGATGCAGGCGCGCGTGCGCGAGTGGGGCATCGACCTGGCGCCGCACGGCAAGACGACCATGTCGCCGCAACTGTTCCAGCGCCAGCTCGACGCCGGCGCCTGGGGCCTGACCTTCGCCACCGTCACGCAACTGGCCGTGGGCGTGGCGGCGGGCGCGCGCCGCACGCTCATCGCCAACCAGGTGGTGAGCGACGAAGACCTGGCCGGCATTCAGATGCTGCTGAGCGCAACGGCCGGTTTGCGCGTCGTGTTTCTGGTCGATTCGCTGGCGCAGCTTGCGCTGATCGAAGACTGGGCCCGGCGCCATCCCGCGAGCGTGCCCTTCGAAGTGATGATCGAGATCGGCGTGGAAGGCGCGCGCACCGGCTGCCGCACGCACGAACAGGCCGTGGCGCTGGCCACGCGGCTGCGTGCCAGCGACGCCGTGAAGCTGGTGGGCATCGAGACCTACGAAGGCCAGGGCGCCACCGGCGCCAGCGAGCCCGACACCGCCTATGCCACCACGCTGATGGACCGCGTGGAAGCCGTGGCCCGCCATTGCGACACGCAGGCGCTGTTTGAGACCGACGAGGTGCTGGTGTCCGCCGGCGGCTCGGCCATCTTCGACCTGGTGGCCGGGCGCCTGAAGCCCGCGCTGGGTGCGCGCGTGCGCGGCCTGCTGCGTTCGGGCTGCTACGTGACGCACGACCATGGCTTCTACAAGCGCATGGTGAGCGCGGTCGACGAGCGCCTGGGCTGCGAATGCGGCCAGAGCCTGGTGCCGGCGATGGAGGTGTGGGCCACCGTGCAATCGCGCCCCGAGCCGGGCCTGGCGATTCTTGCGGTGGGCAAGCGCGACATCTCCTTCGACCTGTCGCTGCCCGTGCCCATCGCGCGCGCCGCGCGCGGCGCGCTGCAGCCGCAAGAGGTGCCCGCCGGCTGGAAGATCACCGCGCTGAACGACCAGCACGCCTACCTGCGCTGGGAGGCCAGCGAGGAGGCCGGGGCGCCCCCGGTGGGCGAGCGCATCGGCCTGGGCATTTCGCACCCTTGCACCACCTTCGACAAATGGCACTGGATGCCCGTGGTCGAAAACGACTACCGCGTGAGCGACGCCGTCGCCATGCATTTCTGAGCACGCACCGATGACCCCTTCATTGCTTCAGAAGATCGGCCAGATCCGCAGCAGCGCCCCGGCCACGCGGCGCGCGATTCTCGACCTGATCCTCGAAGACCCCGACCGCGTGCTCGAAGAAAGCTTCGAGCAGCTGGCCGAGCGCTCGCGCAGCTCGGTGCCCACCATCATGCGCACCTGCCGCGACCTGGGCTTTGCCGGGCTGCGCGAGTTCAAGCTCGCGCTGGCGCAGGCACTTGCGGTCGGCGGTTCGCCGCTGCACCGCCGCGTGAACATCGAGGACGCGGCCGACGAAGTGGTGAGCAAGATCGCGCGCAGCGCGGCGGCGTCTGTCTCGGGTGTGCGCGGGCAGCTCGACATGCAGGTGCTCGAAGGCGCCGTGGCGGCCATCGCGTCGGCGCCGCATGTGGACCTGTACGGCGCGGGTGCCACCTCGTGGTTCATGGCCAACGACCTGCAGGCGCGGCTGTTTCGCCTGGGCCTTTCGGCCAACGCCTGGGCCGACTACCACCTGCAGCAGGTGGCCGGCGCGGCGCAGCGCCCGGGCGGCGTGGTGATCGCCATCTCGCACGTGGGCGGCATGCCCTCGCTGCTGGACGCGGTGGACATCGCGCGCGGGCAGGGCGCCAAGGTGGTCGCGCTCACGCGGCCCGGCACGGCGCTGGCGGCCAAGGCCGACTTTCTGCTGGGCCTTTCGGTGCCCGACGACGCGGTGATGCACGTGGGCATCGACGCCTACCTGACGCACCTGACCGCCATCGAAATACTCACCGTGCTGGTGGCCCAGCGCCGCGGCGAGCCCGCGGTGCAGCGCCTGCAGCGCGCACGCGAGGCGTTTCAGCGCCACGGCATCGACGCCACCACGCACCCGCTGCAGAGCTGGGACGGCGGCGGCATCAACGAAAAAGAAGGACGCGCACCGTGAGCGAGCCCCAAGCCATCCTGCTCGAAGCCGGCCTGGTGGTCGACGGCTCGGGCGGGCCTTCGTGGCCCGGCGACGTGCTGCTGCAGGGCGACCGCATCGTCGCGCTCGGCGAAGGCCTGCGCGGGCGCTTGCCCGAAGGGCTGACGCTGGCCGACATCGAGGTGGTCGACTGCCGTGCCAAGGTCATCGCGCCGGGCTTCATCGACGCGCACACGCACGACGACGCCATCGTGCTGCGCGACCCGCTGTGCCTGCCCAAGGTGTCGCAAGGCATCACCACGGTGGTGACGGGCAACTGCGGCATTTCGCTTGCGCCGTACCGCACGCCGCAGTCGAAGCCGCCGCTCACGCTGCTGGGCGCCGAGTCGTTTCAGCACGCGACCATGGCCGAGTACCGCGCCGCGGTCGATGCCGCGCAGCCCGCATTGAACGTGGCCGCGCTCATCGGCCACACCACGCTGCGCTTTGCCGCCATGCAGGCGCTCGACCGGCCTGCCAGCGCCGGCGAACTCGCGCGCATGGAAGCACTGCTCGACAGCTGCATGGCCGACGGGGCGCACGGCATGTCCTCGGGCCTGTTCTATGAAGAGGCCTTTGCCGCGCCGGCCGAAGAGGTGACGGCGCTGGCGCGCGTGGTGGCCCGCCATGGCGGCGTGTACACCACGCACCTGCGCAGCGAGATGCAGCAGATCATCGAGGCGCTGCACGAGGCCGGTGATTCGGCTTTCAACGCGGGCGTGCCGCTCATCATTTCGCACCACAAGTGCGCCGGCCCCGCCAACTGGGGCCGCACCAGGGAAACGCTGCCGCTGATAGAAGCCCTGGCGCAGCGCCAGAAGATCGCAATGGACGTCTATCCCTACGTGGCCGGCTCCACCGTGCTGCGCGAGGACCTGGTCGACGGCGTGATCGACGTGCTGCTGACCTGGTCCGACCCGCACCCCGAGATGACGGGCCGGCTGCTGTCGGACATCGCGCGCGAGTGGGGCACGACCGAACAAGAGGCCTGCCTGAAGCTCAAGCCCGGCGGCGCCTGCTACTTCCAGATGCAGGAAGAGGACGTGGAGCGCGTCATTGCGCACCCGCTCACCATGATCGGCAGCGACGGCCTGCCGCACGACCGGCATCCGCATCCGCGGCTGTGGGGTGCGTTCCCGCGCGTGTTCGCGCGCTACTGGCGCCAGCGCCGCCTCTTCACGCTGGAGCAGGCGGTGCACAAGATGACCGGCATGACCGCGCGCAACCTGCACATTGCGCAGCGCGGCCTGCTGCGCGCAGGAGCCATGGCCGACGTGGTGGTGTTCGACCCCGAGACCATCGCCGACACCGCCACCTACGACCAGCCGCACGGCGTGAGCCAGGGCGTGGAGCGGGTGTTCGTGAACGGCGTGCTGGCCTATCGGGGCGGCGAGGCGCAGGCCCGGGTGCTGGCGCGCGCGGGGCGCATGCTGACCCGCGGCGCTTGACTGGAGCCTGCCGCGCGCAAGCCCATCTTCACGCATGGGTTGCTCCCTGATCGGACGCGGAACGCGGACTAAGCTTCCAAAAGTACTAACACCACGATAGAAAATGCGTCACACTGCGCAAATGTGATCGGGCGGATGCCACGCGACAGGAGCAACCGATGGACAAGGAATCAGACGGCCTGGGTGCCGACTTCGCGCTTTGGAAACAGCTCACCGACGAGTACGAGAAGGCGCTCGAAGCCCTGTCCCGCGGTGAGCCTGGCGCACGCGAACGCGCCCTGGGGCTGTCGCAGGCGCTGCGGCGGCTGCATCCGGTGTCGACGGTGAGCGCCGGCGACTGAGGCGCCGGCCTGCGTGGTTCTCGCTCAATGGTTCGGTAGCCAGAATCGCTATCCCCGATTGAATTTCTATCCCGGTGAGGGCATAGCCTCTTGGCTGTGAGCATTCATCAACTTATTCGCGAAGGTCGCAAACGTCTCGGGCTGAGCGAGCAGCAGTTTGCTGACGCCATCGGAGTGAGCCGTGGTGCAGTACAACAATGGGAAAAGCCAGGCGGCACCGCACCCAAGCGAAGCAACCAACCCCGCGTGGCCGAACTGCTGGGTGTGTCGCTGGCCGAACTGGTTTCCGGCGGCACCAACATCAGCCCGGGTTTCGACATGCGCGCTGAAGTGCCGCTGGTGTCCGAAGTCGAGGCGGGCAACTACACCGTCATTGACAACTTCAAACCCAATGGCAGGTTCGAGGCCGTGCCCGTCACGGTGCCGGTCAAGCAGCACACCTATGCGCTGCGCGTGCACGGCGACAGCATGGTGAGCGAGACCGGCGACTCGTTCCCCGACGGCTCGCTGATCATCGTCGAGCCCGAGATGGCGGCCGTGCCGGGCGACTACGTGATTGCGCTGAACGGGTCCAACGAGACCACCTTCAAGCAGCTCATTCGCGACGGCGGCGATCTGTACCTGAAGCCGCTGAACACGCGCTACCCCATCAAGCTGCTGGGCTCGGCCACGGTGATCGGCGTCGTGCGCGAGTTCACCAAGCGCTTTCGGTAGCCGCTTTACATTTATTTCTGGATAGATTGAGCTGGGGGGCGATGAATTTGCTATCGGCTATTGCTCGGCTTGCTCGGGTCGGCCGGCACCGTCGCCCTGGATTCACCGGCCGCTAGGATGCGGGTCCCTCCCTCGGACCTTCTTGCCCATGCAAACCGCCGCGCGTCACCTCGTCTTCCATGGCGCCATTGTTCTGCTGTTCGGCCTGTTGCTGGGCGCGCCTTATGCCAAGGCGATCCGGCGCGGTGCGGCGGCGCACATCGTCAATTCGTGGCGCGTGGCGCACCTGAGCCTGCCCATTGGCGCCACGTTGATGCTGGCGACCGCTGCCGTGCTGTCGTCTCTGGCGGTGCCGGCCTGGGCGATGTGGCTGATTGCGGTGGCGCTGACCGTTTCGGCTTACGGCTTCTGCGTGTCGACGCCGCTGGCGGCCCTGTCGGGCCAGCGCGGGTTGTCGTCCGATGGCGCGCACGGCCTGGGCAAGCTGGTGTACCTGGGGAACATGGTCGGCGCGGTGGCGTCGGTGGTGGGCGCCGTGGCGCTGCTGGGCGCTGCGTTTTTTTCGCTCTGAGGCGCGCATGCAGTCACCACCTCCGGTCGTTCAATGGGTCGGGCCCGGCGGTGCCGGAAAAAGCACGGTGGGGCGGGTGCTGGCTCAGCGGCTCGGGTGGCGGTTCGTGGACCTCGACCAGCAATTCATGGCACGCGAGGGCGACATCGCACGCTGCATCGCGACACACGGCCATGCGGGCTACGCGCGGCGCAACGTGTCGCTCTATTGCGAAACGCGCGCCACGTTCACCGCACCGACCGTCCACGTGCTGTCGTCGGGCTTCATGACCTGCGCGTCGAGCGAGATTCCTGGCTATGCGCAGGTTCGCAGCGCCATCGAACTCGACGCGCTCACGGTGCTGTTGCTGCCGTCCTTCGAGCTGGAGGCCTGCGTGAAGCCCCTCGTTCAACGGCAGCTGTCAAGGCCTTATCTGCAGGCCGACGGGGCCCGGGAGTCGGCGCGCATTCGCGAACGCTTCCCCGTGTTCATGGCCCTGCGGTGCGCCAGGTTCCGCAGCGACGATGCGCCGCAGGCCGTGGCATCGCGCATCGAAGATTTCGTGCGCGAGCGCCTCGGCTTGCCACAGGTGCCCCAAGCCCTCAGGCCCTCAAGCTAGCCGCGCCTCGTCCTCCCCCTGCGCCTGAAACATGCGCGTGAAGTCGCAGCACTCCTGCGCCAGCATCACGATCGACGATGTCAGCGCGCTGCGGTGCTCACCCTTGTGCATGGCCACGTACCGCACCACGGGCAGGGCGGGCGTCACGTCGACCACCGCCAGCATGCCCGCCACCACCAGCGGCTCCAGGCACTGGCGCGGCAGGTAGCTCACGCCCAGCCCCGACACGGTGAGCCCGGTGAGCGCCACCAGGTTGCTCACCACGATCACGTTGGCCGGCTGCACGCCTTGCGCCTTCATCCACGCGTCGTAGGCGCGCCCGGTGCCCGAGCTGTTGCCCTGCACCAGCATGCGGTGGCGCGCCAGCTCGTGCAGGCGCACGGTGCCGTTCTGAGGCACCACGCCCGGCTTGCACATCCATGCGCTGCGCACCTGGCCGATGACGGTGTGCGGCAGGCGCGACTCGGCGAAGGTGTCGGGCACGATGACCAGGTCGAGCTCGTCGGCCAGCAGCTTGTCGCGCAGCTGCAGGCTGTCGTCCACGTCGGGCTCGAGGATCACCTTGGGGTAGTGCCGCTGAATGAGCCCCACCAGCCGCGGCAGCCAGGTCATGGCGGTGAGCTCGGTCACGCCGATGCGAATGCGCCGCTCCACCACCCCGGGCTTGCCGAACTGCTCCACCGCCGCGTCGCGCTGCGCCAGCAGCTTCTGCGCGAGCACGAACATCTCCTCGCCCTTCTCGGTGAGGCGCGCGGTGCGCTGGCTGCGGTCGAACAGCGCGGTCTCGAACAGCAGCTCCAGCTCGTGCACCCGCTTGGAGATGGCCGACTGCGAGGTGTTGAGCTGGCTGGCCGCCTGCGCGAAGCCGCCGAGCCGGCCGATCCAGTACAGGGCTTCGAGTTGCTTGAATGTCATTGCGGTGCGGGGGCAGATGAGATCGGCGGAAATTGGCTTGAAAGAACGCTTTTGTTCATGTGATTCGATCACAAAAAATCGCTTTTGGAAATTCATCGACAGACCGAAGATTCACCCAGCCAGCCTCGACAGCTCTCCAAACAGCTCTTCACCGACTCTTTCAGGAACCACCATGAACTTCACGCAACTGCCCCTTGCCCGTGCGCTCTCTCTCGGCCTCGTTCTCGCCTTCGGCTGCGGCGCCGCCAGCGCCCAGGACAGCGGCACGCTGCAGAAGATCAAGGAGAGCGGCACCATCCAGATCGGCGCGCGCGACAGCCAGATTCCGTTCTCCTACAAGCTCAGCGCCGACAGCGCGCCCATCGGCTTCACCAACGACATCTGCCTGAAGATCGTCGACGCGGTGAAGGCCAAGCTCGGCCTTGCCAAGCTCGAGGTGCGCTACACCATGCTGAACTCGACCAACCGCATTCCGCTGCTGCAGAACGGCACCGTCGACCTCGACTGCGCCACCACCACCAACACCACGCAGCGCCAGGCGCAGGTCGACTTCGCGCCCAGCCACTTCGTGACCAACATCACCGCCGCGGTGAAGAAGGCCTCGGGCATCAACTCGCTGGCCGACCTCAACGGCAAGAACGTGGCCACCGTCTCGGGCAGCACGTCGATCCAGCTGCTGCGCGGCGCACGCAAGAGCGGCACCATCGAGGTGAACGAGATCGCCGGCAAGGACACCTCCGACGGCTTTCTGCTGCTGTCCACCGGCCGTGCCGATGCCTATGTGCTCGACGATGTGCAGCTCGCCGGCATGGTCGCCAGCGCCACCAACCCGGGCGAATACAAGCTGCTGAAAGAGTCGCTGCGCCAGGAGCCCTACGGCATCATGCTGCGCAAGGACGACCCGCAGTTCAAGGCGCTGGTCGACGAGACGGTTACCGGCCTCATGAAGTCGGGCGCCATCGAGCAGCTGTACACCAAGTGGTTCCTCTCGCCCATTCCGCCGAAGAACGCGAACCTGAACTTCCCGATGTCGGACGCGGTGCGCGAGATCTACAAGAACCCGAACAACAAGGGCGTCTGAGCGATGGACCTCCAGCTTCCCACCCTCGAACGCGGCCAGGCTTTTTCAGACGCGCTGATGCGCGAGGTGAAGGCGCGCTTTCTGCAGGTCGACCATGACCACCACGGCCGCGAGCGCCTGTACTTCGACAACGCCGGCGGCTCGTTCCGGCTGAAGGCGGCGCTGGAGCGTTTCGCGCAGGTCGACGCCATTCCCGACAACGCCGAGCGCATCCACGCCACCGCCGTGGAGCTGCAAGAAATGCAGGCCAGGGGCTGCGCCGACCTGCGCACCATCCTCAATGCCACCGGCGGCAGCGTGTACGCGTCGCTCAGCGCCTCGGGCGCCATGTTCGACATGGTGCGTGCCATTGCCGAGAACGTGCCGGGCACGAACATGGTCACCACTGTGCTCGAGCACCCCTCGGCCTTCGACGCGATGAGCCTCTATGCCCAGCGCCTGGGCCGCGAACTGCGCGTGGCCAAAAGCAACCCTGTCACCGGCGGCGTGGACGTGGAAGAAATCGTGCGGCTGGTCGACAAGGGCACCTGCCTGCTCAACGTGATCTATGCGTCGAACATCTCGGGCGCCAAGCTCGACATGGAAGAAATCGTGCGCCGCGCGCGCGCCGTCAAGCCCGACCTGTACATCGTGGTGGACGCCGTGCAGCATGCGCCGCACGGCCTCATCGACCTGCAGAAGACGCCGGTGGACGGCATCAACCTGGCGCCCTACAAGTTCTTCGGCTGCCGGGGCTCGGGGCTCTCATGGGTGTCCGACCGGGCGGCCGTGCTGCCGCACCACAAGCTGGCCGCCAAGAAGCCCGACTACTGGGACCTGGGCAGCTCGGCGCCGTGGCAGTTCGCGGTGCTCACGGAAATCGTGGACTACGTGTGCTGGCTCGGTGCGAACTTCACCGATGCCACCGACCGGCGCGCGCTGTTCGTCGCGGGCATCACGCACATCGAACTGCACGAGCGCGCGCTGCTGGCGCTGCTGCTGGACGGCAACGCCAACGCCACGGGCATGCGCGAGATGCGCGGCGTGGAAGTATTTCTCGACCACGAAGACCTGACAAAGCGCGACCTGATTTTGGGCATTGGGTTCGCGCACATCGACTGCACGCAAGCGGTGGTCGAGTACGGCAAGCGCGGCGTGACGGTGTACGAGCGCGTGGCCACCAGCCTGTATTCGAAGCGCATGCTCGAGTCCTTCGGGCTCGCGGGCACGGTGCGCGTGTCGCCGCTGCACTGCAACTCGCCGGCCGACATCGAGAAGTTTCTGCGCATCACGCAAGAGATTGCGCAGGGCACCACGCAGGCGGTGGATTCGCAGTAGCCGCTCAGCGCGATGAGCGTGCGCGGCGGGGTTGCGGCTTTCATGACAAGGCCTGTCGTTGGCCTCGCCCCAAGCTGTCAGGCGCTGGCGGACGGGACCTGATAGCAAGCGCCATGTGCGAGGCGCCCAATGCTTGCGCACGGTTTTCAAATATTGGGTGAATGCTTTAGCAGAGGTCCTCCGCATGCGCGCCGAAACTTAAATCTTACAGGCTAAGCACTTCGTATGAAAGCCGCGCTTCACTCGAAAAAGAGGCCTCGGCTGACACACGCGGACTCGTGAAAGACGCATTGCGCTGGTATGGTGCCCGGGTAGTTTTTTATCGCCCGTTGTCGTTGCATTGGGCTCGCTTCATGTCCATTCGCCACGCCAGAATTTTTCCGCGCTATTCGTTCTATTGCGTTCTTGCCGGCCTCGCCGCCATCTATGTCTTCTGCGCCATGATGCTGGTGCCGGTGAAGGTCTACATCCTTCCGTACCTCATCACGCCGGACTTCATTCGCTATCGGGGCGCGATCGTCGTTCTCTTTCTGGCCATTCCCGCCGCGATCTACCTGATCTGCTGGAAGGGCAGCGACTTCTTCTCCTGGCTGCGCACGCCGCGGCAACTGAACGTGAGCGAACACGGCCTGCAGCTCGGCGAACGCACGGTGGCCTTTGCCGACGTCACGCGCTTTCGCCATCGCCACAACCGCAACCATGTGCTGCTGACCACGCGCGACGGCCACACGCTGCGCCTGCGGCTCGACCTGTGGGACGACGCGCCCGCGCTGCTCGCCGAGGTGGAAGAGGCCGTCGGCGAGGCCATGTCGCACGACGTGGAGCGCCGCGTGCATGCTGGCGAAACGGTGAAGTTCGGCGCGCTCGGCCTGCAGGCCGAAGGGCTGGTGCACAAGGGCCAGCTCATTGCGTGGTCGAGCATCGACACCATCCGCACGCAGTCCGACGAGGACGGCATGGAGGTCGACGAGCACCTGATCATCGTCGCCAACGGCAAGACCCGAAAGATCGACCGCTCCAAGCTCGACAACGAGCCGGTGCTGCTCGCCTGCCTGATGCAGCGCCTGCCCGCGGCCTGAGCTTTTCATCCCTTTTGTCCCCCATCAGTCCAACCACTTCAACCGACGCACACAGCGCACCAGACCCAATGGAAATCTACAGCTCCGCCGCTCAGCAAGACAAGACCCGCCAGGACCGCCCCGTGTTCTATTCCCGCTCGCGCCTCATCGGCGGCACCGTGCTCTGGGCGGTGGTGACGGTGGTGCTGGCGGTGCTGTGCATCCGCGCGCAGGACAAGAACATCGGCATCCTCATTGCCGCCTGCTTTGCGCTGCTGACCGCGTGGCTGACCTTCAAGTGCTTCAACACGCTGCGCAACATCGACAAGCCCGCGTTCGTCATCGGCCACCAGGGCCTGACATTCGAGAACGGCATGCTGCTGCCGTGGGGCAACATCACGGAGAACACCTGGGTGAACCAGAGCTACGTGGGCATTCCGATCAGCAAGCAGATCCAGATCCGTACCGACCTGCCCAAGCCCAAGGCGCGCGTGCTGCGCCGTGCGACGGCGCTGGAGATTTCGGGCGACGAGTACCTGGCGCTGTGCGACGCGTACCGCTGACACGGTGCACGACGGCTGCCGGCGGACGCACCCGAAACCTGAAGCACCGCGCCATCAACAACGCACAGCTCGAATGCCGGCTGCTGCCGGCGCCGGCCGCGCATCCAGACGCGCTGCGACCTGTTCCTGGGCGACGTGATCGACGCGCGGGCGCTGCCGCCGAAGCTGCAGGCGCGGCTCAGGCCGATTTGCCTCGCACGCCGCGCGGCACCAGCATCGCGCGCAACGCCAGCACGCCGCACACCGCCGCCGCCAGGGCCAGCCCCACGGCCCACAGCAGGCGCGAGGCCGACGCCGCCTCCAGCCAGTCGGCCAGCAGCAAGGTGGTGGTGTTGTAGGTGGCGTGCAGCGCAATGCACGGAATGAGCGAACGGGTGCGCTCGTACAGCCAGCCCAGCACCGTGCCCATCAGCAAGCCGACCACGAACTGGTAGATGTTCATGTGCGCCGCGCCGAACAGCAGCGCCGACATGAAGATGGCCTGCCAGCGCGGATAGCGCTGCAAGAAGCCGCGCAGCACGATGCCGCGAAACAGCATCTCCTCCAGCAGCGGCGCCATCACGCACACCGCCAGCACCGCCGCCATGCTGCCGTCGGCCATGCGGCTGAAGAACGATGCTTCCCAGGCCGACAGCGGAATCAGCGCCATCAGCAACTGCAGCGCGGAGGTGATGGTGAGCAGCAGCGCCGGCACCAGCAGCAGCACCGGCGGCACCACCAGCATCAGCACGGCGCCGGGCGACGAAGGCGCGTGGTGAAACAGCTCGCGGTAGGTGAGCTTCTGAAAATGCATGACCACCGCGAACACACAGCCGTTGCCCAGCACGGCCGACAGAACGCCGATCTGCATCGTGTTCAGGCCGAGCCAGCCGTTGGCATCGCGCAGCGCGGCGCCCACGACGAACTCGCAGAGGAACAGCGCCACGAACAGCAGGGCGGCTTGCGCGAGCGAGGGGAAGGCCGCGCTTTTCGGGGAGGGCATGGGGTGGGGCGCCGGCCGACCGGCGCTGGAGAGACTGAGGGGCCGGGAGGCTGCGGGAGGGTGGCGCGCATGTTACGCGACCGGCCTCCCGGCCCAGGCCGGCGCCGGCGGGCCCCGCCTGAACAGCGCCGAGAGCGGCGACAGCCACAGGCCGCCCGGCTGGCCCGGCAGGGGCAGCGCCAGGTCGCGCAGCACGGCGTACTCGCGCAGCCGCGCGGCACCGTGCGGGTCGCCGGGCAGGATGCCCGCGGCCGGGTGGCACATGAGCACGTCGCCGGTGGCGCAGGCCGCGAGCCAGCCGGCCAGGCGCTGCGCGTAGTCGCGTGCGTCGCCCGAGAAGTCGTACACGCCCAGCAGGTGCTTGCTGGTCGGAATGCCGTGCCGCGCCGCCACCGCGGCCAGCCGCGCCCCGCCCAGCGCGTGGATCAGGCGGGCCTTCCAGCGGTCGGCGCCCTGGCGCGCGCCGGGGGCGGTGCCACGCAGCCAGGGTGGCGATGCCGCATAGCGCCGCGCCACCTCTTCCACCAGCAGGTCGCGCACCACCGGAAACTGATGCACATGGCGGTGGCCGTCGATGAAGGCGGGCGCGCGCCCCATGGCGTCCTCGAAGCGGCTGAGCTGGTCGCGGATGTCGGCCTTCAGGCCCGCTGCGAACACGGTGCGCGTGTAGGTCTGCGCGAGCAGGCCCGCCAGGCCGGGCTCGGGCCCGTCGGGCCGCAGGGGGCGCGTCAGGTCCAGGTGCAGCCCCACGTCCAGGCGCTGCGGCGCAATGCGGCGAAGCGCCTGCGCACCGGCCGCCCACGCACTGCGCCGCACCATGCCGCTGGTGGCGCAGATCTTTCCGCGCTGGGCCAGATCGATCACGGCCATGTTCACGCCCATGCTCAGGCCGAAGTCGTCCGCGCAGATGCAGATGCGGCGCGCCGCTGGCTCGGTGCCGTGGGGGGCTTCAGCCATTGTTGGCGGCTCCGGCGCCTGGCGCGGCGGGTGCGGGCTGCACGGCATCCAGGCAATGCGGATCGCTCGTGGCGCTGCCCGCGAAGCGCCAGGCGGCCACGGCGTCGTTGACCGCCACCAACTGCGCGCGAACCAGCCACGGGTTGGCAAGGTGCGCGGTGTTGGCCGCCACGATCCAGGTGGCGCGCGGCACGCACAGCGTGGGCGCGAGCCGTGCGCGGTCCAGCAGCGTGGCGGCGGCGCGCTCCGGGTCGAAGCGGGCGGCGTCCGAAATTTCCTTGCGCCAGTTGTCGCGCGTGTCATGGGCCGCGGCCTGCCAGTCGTCCGACACCAGCACCGGCTCGCGCAGGTTCCAGTAGAAGGGAATCTCGTAGAGGTAGCTGTCGAGCATCAGCACCCGCTCCCCCGGCGCAACGGCCATGCCGGCCGGCAGGCGCAGCCGCGCGCCCGGCGGCACCGCATGGATCGCAACGGCCGCCACGCAGGCCAGGCACGCCGCGGCGGACACCAGCGCGGTGGCGCGCACCTTGGGCAGCAGCGCTTCGGTGCTGCGCCCCGCCAGCACGCGCTGCGCGATCAGGTAGGCCAGCGGCGGCAGCGCGGGCAGCACATAGCCCACGAGCTTGGAGCGCGGCAGCGAGAAGAACACCACGATCACCGCGAGCCAGATCACCATGAGCCAGTCGACATCGGACAGCCGGGGGCGTTCGACGTCGTCCTTGCCGCGCGGCACAAGCACCCAGGCGAACCACGGCAGCGTGAGCCCCGCGAGCACCGGCAGGTAGAACCACACGCCGTGCTGGTTGTTGAAGCCAGAGCCGGCAAAGCGCCTGAAGTGCTGCGTGACGACGAAGTAGTCGAAGAACGCGGGAAACTTCATTTGCATGGCCACGAACCACGGGCCCGCCACCACCAGCAGCACGGCCCAGCCGGGCAGCCACAGCGCGAGCTTCAGCGCCGCGAGCCGGCGCGTCACCGCGCACCACACGGCCATCACCAACCCCGGCAGCACCAGCCCGATGAGCCCCTTGGCCAGCAGCCCCGCCGCCGCGCACAGGAAGGCGCCTGCGAGCAGGCCGCGCCACGCTTCGTCGCGCTCCTTCGCCAAGGCAGCGCCCGCCGCCAGCAGCACGGTGCACGCGATGCAGCCGGCCACCAGCATGTCGAGGTTCGCAAACTGCGCGCCCAGAAAGAAGAAGGGCGTGGTCACCAGCACCAGCGTCGACAGCAGCGCCACGCGCCCCGTCGACCAGCGCCGCAGAAAGAGGAACAGCGCCGCCGCCGCCGCGCCCGCGCCCAGCACGGACGGCAGCCGCGCCGCCCATTCGGCCGGGCCGGCCACCCCCATCGCGGCTGCGCCGATCCAGTAGAACAACGGCGGCTTGTGGAAGAAGGGCAGGCCGTTCAGCCGCGGCACCAGCCAGTCGCCGGAGCGCAGCATGGCCAGCGCGACGCTGCCGTAGCGGCCCTCGTCGGGGACCATCAGCGGACGCACCCATGCCGTGGCCAGCAGCCATGCGAACAGCGCCGCAACGAGCCACAGGGTTCGCGGGGATGCCCACCCCGCCCCCCCCCGCGCAAAACCGGCACC
>NNBV01000645.1_pt1 | contig 147746 bp, 147 predicted proteins | sample 1173771 | NCBI WGS metagenome assembly NNBV01 (sample SAMN07173938, study PRJNA388173) | plant metagenome | isolation source: symbiotic tissue sample KVS11 | place: Norway: Troms, Kvaloya island | reverse complement strand
CCGGGGTGGCGCTCGCTGGCGAGCGCGCSGRTCTGCTSGCCGCCCATGGCGCCGTCAGCGAGCCGGTCGCGCGCGCCATGGCGGCCGGCGGTCGGACGGCGTTGTCGGCCACGTTCGCGGTCGCGATTACCGGCGTCGCCGGGCCCGGCGGCGGCAGTGCCGAGAAGCCGGTCGGGCTGGTCCATTTCGCCTGCGCCGGCCCAAGCGGGAGCGCGCATCGCGAGATGCGCTTCGGGCCACTGTCGCGCGACGAGATCAGGCGGCTTTCGGTGCTGATCGCGCTCGAGATGCTGCGCGAGGCGGCCTCCCGGCCCTGAGGCATCGTCAGTCCGCGAGCTTGCGCCAGATCGCGCCGATCACGTCGGCATAGTCGTCGCGCCAGGCGCGCGCCACGCCGGGAGCGTCCTGCTGGACCCAGCCCTGGCCGGCAGGAAGGCTGACATCGTCGGGGCGCCGCGCGATCATGGCGACCTGGGGCGAATACTTCATCTGTGCCAAGAGGTCCGGCGTCTGGCGTGACGGGCGAATCCAGGTCGCGAGGCCCCTGGCATGCGCGGTCGCCGTCACCACCGGGCCGAGATCCATGTTCCGGTTCGAGATGTGGAAGAGCACCGCGCCATCCGGTTTCAGCTTGGCGAGATAGAGCCCGATGGCTTCCGTCGTCATGAGATGGGTCGGGATCGCGTCCGACGAGAAGGCGTCGACCACGATCAGGTCGAGCGAGCCCGCTGGCGCATCGGCGAGCGTCAGCCGCGCGTCGCCGAGGACGAAGCGCGCGTCCGGGGCGCAGGCGGAGAAGAAGCCGAAACGAGTCGGATCGGTCGCCATGCGGACGACCTGCGGATCGATCTCGTAGAAGATCCAGCCTTCGCCCTGTCGCATCTGGCAGGCGAGCGACCCCGTCCCGACGCCGATGGCGGCAACCCCTTGCAGCCTGCCGCCGCGGGCCTGCCGCACCGCATCGATGCCGTCGGCGATGGCTCCGCCCGTGAAATAATAGGTCAGCGGCTCGGGCCTGCCGGTTGCCGCCGAGCCATCGTCGTTGCGCAGGCGCTGCGCGCCATGGACCGTGCTACCATGGACGAGACTGCGAAAGCGGCCATCGTCGCTGTCGACGATCTTGTTGACGCCGAAAAAGGACCGGACCGAATCGGTGCGCTGTTGCTCCTTGATCACCAGCGCGCCCATGCCGGCGAGCGCGAGGATCGCCAGACCGGCCCGCGCCAGGCGCGGCAGCCTGATGGCCGTGAAATTGGGGCGGCAGAGCACGCCGGCGACGATCAGCAGCGGGTACTCGACCACCGAGTTGAAGATCGACGGCGCGATCAGGCCGCAGAACAGCCCGCCGAGCACGCCGCCGACCGACATCCAGAGATAGAACGCGGTGAGGTTGGCCGCCTCAGGCCGCCGCCGCGCAAGTTCGCCATGCGCGACCATCGCCGTGGTGAAGAACAACCCCAGATGCAGGGCAAGCTCGGCTCCCCAGCCCAATTTCGGCTGGAGGACCGTCCACAGCATGTAGGCAGCCACGAAGACGAGCTGGGCGTTCAGCATCCAGCCGTGGCGCAGCAGGGGCCGGCGCTGGAACACGATGACAAAGGTCAGCAGGAAGAGCGCAAGCGGGACGACCCAGAGCAGCGGCACCGAGGCGACATCGGCGGAGATGTGGGCCGTGACGGCGACGAGCAGGCCGGAGGGGACGAAGGCGAGCGCGACCCAGCTCAGCTTTTGCCTGGCGGGGATCGCCGTTGCGGCCAGCGCAGCGGGCGGGCTTGCGTTCGCCATGGGGAAACGTCCGAGACCTAAGCCCGCGCAGGCCGCGATGCCCGCCAGCAGCAGGCCAAAGCCCCAGGTCCAGGCCGCCGACTGCACGGACAGCGTCAGGAACGGCTCGACCAGGAAGGGATAGGCGATCAGCGCGAGGAAGCTGCCGATGTTCGACGCGGCATAGAGGAAATAGGGGTCGGCGGACTGGGCATGGCCCGTGCGGGCGAACCAGGCCTGCAGCAGCGGCCCGTTGGCGGCGACGGCGAAGAACGGCAGGCCCACCGATGCCGTGAACAGCGTCACCAGCCAGAGGACCTCGCCCTCCTGCGGCGGTCTCTCGAAGCCTGCGGCGATTCCGATCGGCAGGCCGACGAGCAGGACGAGCGCCATCAGCGCGATATGGATCAGCGCGGCGCGACGCAGCGTGCAGCGGCTGACGAGCCAATGGGCGTAGCCGTATCCGGCCAGCAGCACGGCCTGGAAGAACACCATCGCCACCGACCAGACGCCCGGAGAGCCGCCGAGACGCGGCAGCACCATCTTGGCGAACATCGGCTGGATGCCGAAGAGCAGGAAGGCGGAGAGGAACAGCGTGCCCGCATAGACTGGCAGAACCGTCGCCAGGCGGCGGGCCGCCGAAGGGCTATCAGCGTGTGTCGTCGGCGCGTCCATGCGATGTCCCCAGGCGATCGTTGGGACCTTCGCATCAACTGTTTAAGGCGCGATGACCGGGGCTCCCGCAGCGTCACTGCCATAGACCAGGTCGGCCCGGCGCTCGAAGGCCTCGGCGAATTTGCGGAAGGCCTTGTCGAACATCGCCCCCATCAGGAGACCGAGCATCCGGCTGGCGAATTCATAGGAGATGAAGAAGCCGATCTCGCAACCGGCCGGATGCGGCTTGAAGGTCCAGCGGTTTTCGAGATAGCGGAACGGACCATCGACATACTCGACGAGGATCTTGAGGTTCGCCGGATCGAGCGTCACCCGGCTTGAGAAGGTCTCGCGGATCGCCTTGTAGCCGACGCTCATATCCGCCAGCAGCACCTCGCCGCCGCCCTCCTGCGGCGTGCGGCGGCGCACGACCAGCCCCTCGCAGAGCGGCAGGAACTGGGGGTACTTCTCGACATCCGCGACGAGCGCGAACATCTGCTGCGGTGAGTGCTTCACCCGGCGGGTGTTGTTGAACATCGGCATGTCGAGCGCGGTCGCCTCAGCCGATCTTGGCGGCGCGGGCTGTGCGCAGCTTGGCGAAATCCTCGCCGGCATGGTGCGACGAACGCGTCAGCGGCGTCGAGGACACCATCAGGAAGCCCTTCACATAGGCGATCGCCTCGAAGCCCTTGAACTCGTCTGGCGTGACGAAGCGGATCACGGCGTGGTGCTTGCGCGACGGCGCCAGATACTGGCCGATCGTGATGAAGTCGACATCGGCCGAGCGCAGATCGTCCATCAGCTGGAGGATCTCGTTTCGCTCCTCGCCGAGGCCGACCATGATGCCGGATTTGGTGAAGATGGTCGGGTCGAGTTCCTTGACCCGCTGAAGCAGCCGCAGCGAATGGAAATAGCGCGCGCCCGGACGCACCTTCAGATACTTGCCCGGCACGGTTTCGAGATTGTGGTTGAAGACGTCCGGCCTGGCCGCGACGACAACCTCGAGCGCGCCGGGCTTGCGCAGGAAGTCCGGCGTCAGGATCTCGATGGTCGTGCCCGGCGAAGCCTTGCGGATGGCGCGGATGACCCTGGCGAAGTGCTCGGCGCCGCCGTCCTTCAGATCGTCGCGATCGACGGAGGTGATGACGACATGCTCGAGACCGAGCTTGGCGACGGCCTGGGCGACCTTCGCCGGCTCCAGGGCGTCGAGCGCCTGCGGCACGCCGGTCTTCACGTTGCAGAAGGCGCAGGCCCGCGTGCAGGTGTCGCCCATGATCATGAAGGTGGCGTGCTTCTTCTCCCAGCACTCGCCGATATTGGGGCAGCCAGCCTCCTCGCAGACGGTGACGAGCTTGTTTTCCTTGACGATCTTCTGGGTCTCGGCCCATTTCGGCGAGCCTGGCGCCTTGACCCTGATCCAGTCCGGCTTGCGCAGGATCGGGTTCTCGGGGCGCTTCTGCTTCTCGGGATGGCGCAGTTCCGCCGGCATGCCGGCAGCTTCGGCCTTCGGGTTGCCGATATTGGGTCGCGGATCGCGATTGAGCAGGTCGAGGACGAGAGCCATCTGGACTTAATCCATCGCGGCGGCCAGCGGGCCGCCGCCCGTCCTCTAGCTAATCGCCTCAGGCGCGCAGGGCAACCTCATGGCCCGCCGCTTCGCGCCGTCCGGCCATGCCGGGCGTTCAGTTGCGACCGCGTGCCGCGTTCCAGATGACGATGACGATGACCGCGCCGGCAACGGCGGCCGCAAGCGTGCGCCAGAAGCCGAAGATCTGGATGTCCATCAGCTCCGCGACACGGCTGCCGAGGAAGGAGCCGGCCACGCCGACCAGCATATTGGTGAAGAGCCCGTGGTCGGCCGAGGTCAGGCGCTCAGCGATCCAGCCGGCGAGCATGCCGATCAGGATGGTCGCGAAGAAGCCATAGCCCGGCTGGGCCATCGTGGCGGCGAAGTTTTCCATGGTGTTGTTCCCCCAAAGCCAGCGCCGCAGCCGAAACAGCCGCGATCGCGCGTCCTGACAACGGCGACGATAGCACGAGGTTCCCTCAGGCGATGAAGCGCGCCAGCAGGACGACGAGAATCGCGCCGATCACCGCCATCGCCGCCTCGTCGACGAAGGCATGGCCCGTTCGCACGCGCCAGCCGGTCAGCCTGACCAGCCCCTGCCCGACCAGCATGCCGAGCACGCCGACGACGGCATGGCGGAGCAGTCCGCCGCCGCCCACGACAAGGCTGGCCGCGAAGCCCGTCAGCGTGCCGAGCGCCACCGTCGGCCCGATCACGCGCCAGTCGAGCACGAGGCCGCGACCGGGCGGAAGGATTTCGACCTTGTCGTCGGGGACGATGCGGTCGGCGTCGCGGGGCTTGCTGGTGTGAGGTGGCATGAAACGGATATAGGCGAAGCGCGGCGGAATACGACTCCCTTCCGCACTGGCCGACAAAAGCACGCCGTCATCCCGGGACTCCGCTTCGCGGCTTGTCCGGGATGACCCGCGTGTTTCAAAGCGACGGCGCAGCGCCGCCTCAGGCGTTCAGCACCTTGCCATAGGCGTCGAGCACGCTTTCCTTCATCGTCTCCGACAGGGTGGGATGCGGGAAGATCGTGTGCATCAGCTCTTCCTCGGTCGTCTCGAGGTTCATCGCCACGACGAAGCCCTGGATCAGCTCGGTCACTTCCGCGCCGACCATGTGGGCGCCCAGCAGCTTGCCGGTCTTGGCGTCGAAGATCGTCTTGACGAGGCCTGAATCCTCGCCGAGCGCAACCGCCTTGCCATTGGCGACGAAGGGGAACCGGCCAACCTTCAGCTCATACCCGGCCGCCTTCGCCTTGGCCTCGGTCAGGCCGACGCTGGCGATCTGCGGGTGGCAGTAGGTGCAGCCCGGGACCATCAGCTTGTCCATCGGATGCGGATGCAGGCCCTTGATCGCCTCGACGCAGATCACGGCCTCATGCTCGGCCTTGTGGGCGAGCATCGGTGGTCCGGCGACGTCGCCGATGGCGTAGATGCCCTTGACGTTGGTGCGGCAGAGCCCGTCGATCGTGATGAAGCCGCGATCGGTCTTCACGCCGACCGCCTCCAGCCCGATATTCTCGACATTGGCGACGACGCCCACGGCCGAGATCATCCGATCGGCGGTGATCGTCTGCTTGGCGCCCTTCTCGTCCTCGATATGGGCGGTGATCGAGTCGGCCCCCTTCTCGACCTTGGTGACCTTGGCGCCGGTCAGGATCTTCATGCCCTGCTTCTCGAAGGCCTTGCGCGCGAAGGCGCCGATCTCGGCGTCCTCCACCGGTACGACCTGCGACATCACCTCGACGACCGTCACCTCGACGCCCATCGTCCGGTAGAACGAGGCGAACTCGATGCCGATCGCGCCCGAGCCCATGACGAGCAGGGATTTCGGCATCTTGGCGGGGACCATCGACTCGAAATAGGTCCAGATCAGCTTGCCATCCGGCTCCAGCCCAGGCAGCGCGCGCGGCCGGGCGCCAGTGGCGACGATGATGTGGTCGGCGGTGTAGGTGCCCTCGCCCTTGGCGTTCTTCGGGGGCGGCACCTGCGGCTGCATCGCCTGCTTCTTCGTCGGGGCGACCTTGATCGTGCCGGGCTTGGTCAGCGTGGCCTCGCCCCAGATCACATCGACCTTGTTCTTCTTCATCAGGAACTGGACGCCGTTGTTCATCCGCGCCGCAATGCCGCGCGAGCGGGCGACGATGGCCGCCAAATCCGCCTTGAACGTGCCTTCGAGCACGAGGCCGTAATCCTTGGCGTGCTGGCCGTAATGCAGGATCTCCGCCGAGCGCAGCAGCGCCTTGGTCGGGATGCAGCCCCAGTTCGAGCAGATGCCGGCGAGATGCTCGCGCTCGACGATCGCGGTCTTGAAGCCGAGCTGCGCCGCGCGAATGGCGGCGACATAGCCGCCGGGGCCGGAGCCGATGATGATGATGTCGTAGTCAGCCATGGTCAGGCTCCCCTCAAACCAGCATCGCCATCGGCTTCTCGATATAGCCCTTGAACGCCTGCATCAGCTCGGCTCCGAGTGCCCCGTCCACCGCGCGGTGGTCGGTCGAGAGCGTCACCGACATCACCGTGGCGATCGCAAGCGCGCCGTTCTTGACCACGGCGCGCGGTTCGCCGGCGCCGACCGCCAGGATCGTCGCATGCGGCGGGTTCACAATCGCCGCGAAGTCCTTGACGCCGAACATGCCGAGATTGGAGACCGCCGTGGTACCGCCCTGATACTCCTCGGGCTTCAGCTTGCGGTTCTTGGCGCGGGCCGCGAGATCCTTCATCTCGTTGGAGATCTGGCTCAGCGTCTTGTGGCAGGCGTCGCGGATCACCGGCGTGATCAGGCCGCCGGGGATCGAGACGGCGACGCCGACATCGGCATGCTTGTGCTTGAGCATGGTGTTCTCGGTCCAGCTGACATTGGCGTCCGGCACCGCGCGCAGCGACAGGGCGATGGCCTTGATCACCATGTCGTTGACCGACAGCTTGTAGGCCGGCTTGCCGTCCTTCTCGGGGGCGGCAGCGTTGAGCTCGGCGCGCAGCTTGAGCAGCGCATCCAGCTCGCAATCGATCGTCAGGTAGAAATGCGGGATCGTCTGCTTGGATTCGAGCAGGCGGCGCGCGATCGTCTTGCGCATGCCGTCATGCGGCACTTCCTCGTAGGAATCGGGCGCAAACAGCTTCTTGACCGCCTCGTCCGACATGCCGGCCGCGAGCGGGGCGGCAGCGGGCTTGGACGCGGGTGCGGCAGCGGGGGCGGAAGCCGGCGCAGCCTTGGCGCCGCCGCCGGCCTTCGCCGCCTCGATGTCCTTCTCGACGATGCGGCCATGGGGGCCGGAGCCCTGCATCCGTGCGAGATCGAGCCCGGCTTCCTTGGCAAGGCGACGCGCCAGCGGCGAAGCGAACGGGCGCTCGCCGGAGGCGGCAGGCGCAGGCTCGGCGGCCTTGGCGGGGGCGGCTTCGGCCTTCGGCGCAGCCTCGGCCTTCGCCGGTTCAGCCTTGGGCGCTTCAGCCTTGGCCGGAGCCGAGACGCTCTTGGCGTCCTCGCCCTCGGCTGCGATCACGCCGATGATCGCATTGACCGCGACATCCGCCGTTCCGTCCGGGACCAGGATCTTCGCGAGGATGCCCTCGTCGACAGCCTCGACCTCCATCGTCGCCTTGTCGGTCTCGATCTCGGCGATGATGTCGCCCGACTTGATCGAGTCGCCTTCCTTCTTCAGCCATTTGGCGAGGTTGCCCTTCTCCATCGTGGGGGAGAGCGCAGGCATCAGGATGTTCACGGGCATGGCTGGAGGCTCGCTTTTTCCAAGGCTATGAACAGCAGGCGGCGGGCGAGGCCCAGACCGAAGCTGAGAGAAACGAGAACGAAGGCGACGTAGTCGAGATGCTCGAGCGCGGTCCCGGCCAGCGTGGCGCCCCTCATCAATTCCGGCGCGAACGCCTGCATCGTCTCCGGCACCAGCGACAATGCGCCGCCACCGGCCAGGATGAAAGCGAGCAGGTCGATCCGGTGCAGGTGAATGCGCGCGCGGGCCAGATCCGGCGGTGTCAGCGGCCGGGGAGCGAGACGCTCCCCAGGCCGAAAATAGGCAACCGCGCCCGAAGCCCCGACCGCAGCCAGGCCAACCGAAGCGAACATGGCTTCGATCGTGAGCGCCATGTCATCAGGCCCTGTAGCAAACGGCCTTCGCCGCCGCGATGACCTCGCCGACATTCGGCAGCGCCAGCTTCTCGAGGTTTGCCGCATAGGGCATCGGCACGTCCTTGCCGGTGACGCGGGCGACGGGGGCGTCGAGATAGTCGAACGCCGCTTCCATGATCTTCATGCCGATCTCGGCGGTTACGCCCGACTGCGGGAAGCCCTCCTCGACCGCGACGCAGCGATGCGTCTTCTGCACGGAGGCGATGACCGTCTCGATGTCCATCGGGCGGATCGTCCTGAGGTCGATGACCTCGGCCTCGATGCCGTCCTTGGCCAGGGCCTCGGCGGCGGCGAGCGCATAGGTCATGCCGATGCTGAAGGAGACGATGGTGACGTCCGTTCCCGGACGAACGACCTTGGCCTTGCCGATCGGCACCAGGATGTCGTCGCCCTTGGGCACGTCGAACTGGCGGCCGTAAAGGATCTCGTTCTCGAGGAAGATGATCGGGTTGGGGTCGCGGATGGCGCTCTTGAGCAGGCCCTTGGCGTCCGAGGCGCTGTAGGGCGCGACGACCTTGAGGCCCGGGATGTTGGAATACCATGCGGCGTAGTCGTGGCTGTGCTGGGCGCCGACGCGGGCGGCCGCGCCGTTGGGCCCACGAAACACGATCGGGCAGCCCATCTGCCCGCCGGACATGTAGAGCGTCTTGGCAGCGGAGTTGATGATCTGGTCGATCGCCTGCATGGCGAAGTTGAAGGTCATGAACTCGACGATGGGCTTCAGGCCCGTCAGCGCCGCGCCGACGCCGATGCCGGCGAAGCCGTGCTCGGTGATCGGCGTGTCGATGACGCGCTTGGCGCCGAATTCCTGCAGCAGCCCCTGCGTGACCTTGTAGGCGCCCTGATATTCGGCGACCTCCTCGCCCATGACGAAGACATCGCCGTCGCGGCGCATCTCCTCGGCCATGGCGTCGCGCAGCGCCTCGCGGACGGTCATGCTGACGATCTCGGCGCCGGCCGGGAATTCCGAAGAGGCGTCGTAGCTCTTGGCCGTCGCTGGCGGATTGGCCACCGCCGACTCCGCCTTCGGGGCGGCGGCGACCTTCGGCGCTTCGCCGACCGCGGCCGGCGGCGCCGACTGGGCGGCCTGGGGCGCGGTCTCGGCAGGCTTGTCGGACTTGCTTTTGTCGGACTTGCTCGCCCCGCTGGCGGCCGCGTTCACGTCCTCGCCCTCGGCGGCGATGATGCCGATGGGGGTGTTGACGGCGACGTTCTCGGTGCCATCCGCGATCAGGATCTTGGCGAGGATGCCCTCATCGACCGCCTCGACCTCCATGGTGGCCTTGTCGGTCTCGATCTCGGCGATAATGTCGCCGGCCTTGACGGTGTCGCCCTCGGCTTTCAGCCATTTGGCGAGCTTGCCCTGCTCCATGGTCGGCGAAAGGGCTGGCATCAGAATATCGATCGGCATGAACGCACCCGGATTTCGAAAGGAGACGCTGGACGAGGGAGCGGCCGGAAAGGCCGCAGGGCGATCGCGACGGGGCAGCTCAGGCCCGCGCCGTCTCCAGCGTGATGTCGGTCCAGAGCTCGGAGGGATCCGGCTCGGGATCATGCGTCGCGAACTCGGCGGCGTCGTTGACGATCTCGCGGACCTTGGCGTCGATCGCCTTGAGCTCGTCTTCGCCGACCTTGAAGTCGCGGGTCAGGCGCCCCCTCACCTGCTCGATCGGGTCGTGCTCCTCGCGCATGCGCTGGACCTCGTCCTTGGAGCGGTACTTCGCAGGATCGGACATGGAGTGGCCGCGATAGCGATAGGTCTGCATCTCCAGGATATAGGGGCCCTTGCCGCTGCGGGCGTGCTCGATCGCCCGGTTGGCGGCGTCGCGCACGGCGCGCACATCCATGCCGTCGACCTGCTCGCCGGGAATGCCGAACGAAAGCCCGCGGCGGGAGAAATCGGTCTGCGCCGAGGCGCGGTTGACCGAGGTGCCCATGGCGTAGCGGTTGTTCTCGATCACGAACACGACCGGCAGCTTCCAGAGCTGCGCCATGTTGAAGCTCTCATAGACCTGCCCCTGATTGGCGGCGCCGTCGCCGAAATAGGCCATCGAGACCCGGCCGTCCTCGCGATACCAGTTGGCGAAGCCAAGGCCCGTGCCGAGCGAGACCTGCGCGCCGACGATGCCGTGGCCGCCATAAAAGTTCTTCTCGCGGGAGAACATGTGCATGGAGCCGCCCTTGCCGCGGGAGTAACCTCCCTGCCGGCCAGTCAGCTCCGCCATCACGCCGCGCGATTCCATGCCGCAGGCGAGCATGTGGCCGTGGTCGCGATAGCCGGTGATGACCTGGTCGCCGTCCTTGGAGGCCATCTGCATGCCGACGACGACAGCTTCCTGGCCGATATAGAGATGGCAGAAGCCGCCGATCAGGCCCATGCCGTACATCTGGCCCGCCTTCTCCTCGAAGCGGCGGATCAGCAGCATCTCGCGATAGGCCTTGAGTTCCTCGGCCTTGCTGAAGACCGGAACGTTGCTGGGCGCAGGGCCCGCCACCTTCTCGCCGGCGCCAGACTTGGCCGGACGCGTCTTCGCCGGCTTTGCAGCGGCCTTGGCTTGGGCGGGAGCTTTCGTCTTGCGCGCGGCAACGGCCATCGGCGGTCCTCCAGGATCATGCGATCTTGGTTGTAGAGGATCGCAAAACCCTTGGCGAGGAGGCTATCTCGCATTGCAGCATGATCTAAGCTGCTGCAATAAATAGTCTTTTGTAAATTAACTGGATTCGAGTTGATCGATACGCATGGGACTATTTGCCGGCGTATCCGCGCGCCGTCAGCGCCCCATCAGGATGACGTCGTTGCGATGGACCCGGCCCAGACTGTCGCGCGCGCGCTCATCGAGCAGATCGCGATCGACGGCCTCGTCGCGGACCAGCGCCAGGCGCTGCTCCCAGAGCTTGCGTTCAGTGGTCAGGCCGGTGAGTTCGGCCTCCATCTCGCGCAGCGAGCCCTGCAACGTGTCGCGCGCCTCGAGGCCGCGTGCGCCATGCTGGGCATGGAACATGAAATAGCTCACCGCCGCGCCCGACACGAGGTAGAGCGCGAGCGCGATGAGAACGGATCTGACGCCACGGCGGATAACCATGGCACCACGCTATGTCGCGTTGGTTTATCGCGGGTTAACGATCGGCAGGCTGGCGGCCAGTGGCAGGCTTCCCGGAGCCTTTCATTGGGGCCGGGCTTTCGCGACGGTTGACCCGCGCGCGGCTCGTCCGTATGTCAGCGCCCCAGTGAGGGCGGGTAGCTCAGTGGTAGAGCACGTGACTTTTAATCATGTGGTCGTGGGTTCGATACCCACCCCGCTCACCATTTTCCCCTGAAGAACGTTTCTTGTCGATGGCTGGCGGCGCGCCGGCTTTCGCCCGCGAGTTCGCTATTCGGCGACGGGGCACGTCCACAGGACGGATGCACGCCCGGGCCCTCGACGGACGATGCGTAAAATGCGAGTTCCCCCGCAATTGAGGCGAATGCTTTCGGGGCAGGACGATCCCAACACCGTCAGAGCGTTCGAACGGTGACGGGAAATCCGACAGAGTTCGTAGGGTTGAGTTGGATGAGCCGTCGCCGACGCCGACGCCGGGAGAACCGGAAAATGCTCGCGCAAGCGAGCCGGTCACCACTGCCATTCGCGCCTGACACGGGCGATGGCGAGACATCGGAATCGCGCCCGAGGACTTTGGCGGACAAGCTCTGGTTGTCGGGTTGGGTCGCCTTGATGGCGGCCGTAATGATGGCGTGGCTGGGCTTCCTCGGCTGGTCGGGCTGGTGGCTGTGGCGCCTGCTCGCCTCCTGAGCGCCCCCGTCAACCCAGGCGGCGCACGGGTGGGCGGGCGTTGGGGAGAGGGCCCGGCCCCTTCGACCGATAGCGATCGATCCTGTAGGTGGCGTCGCCGATTCCGAGCGCCGGCCAGCCTGGATCGGCATAGGCGTTCAGCTCGTAGCAGCGACGCCGCGCGCGCTCGGCGTCCGAGGTCGCATCGGCACAGTGCGAGACCTGGGATCGCTGCCAGAAGGCCTGCGACGGCGATGACGACACGAAGCCGAGCCCCGCAAACATCAGCGTGACGACCGATCTGATCATGGCAGCGTACTCCACGGCCAAGCCGTCCTTCGACCCAACGCAACAGCCAGCGAATCACGCAGCCAAACCTTGAGGAAGCCTTAAAGGCTCACCCGGACGTGGCGCGAGAGCCGGGAACCGAAGCCGGGCCGGCGGGTAGTTCCGTCACGAGGCCATGCCCATATGCGAAAGGCGCAACCATGCGAACCACCATCGAGCAGGGCGCACCTGTCGGCGAGACCGACGCGGTGCGCTTCAGGATCGAGACCATCGAGGACTACGAACTCGCGACGCAACGCATTGCCGTGCTCGACCGCGCCGGCGACCCGGACGGCGAGCGCGACGCCCTGATCGAGGCGGTGGCACGATGGGACCGCAAGCACGACGACGCGACAGGCTGGAAGGAGCGACCGTGAAAGAGCCCATCATCATCCACACCGACGAAGACTACGAGCGTGCCCAGCGCCGCGTCGAAGAGTTGAACGCTATGGCGGAGAGCGCCGAAAAGGAACGGGAACTCGCAGCGCTCGCCGAGGCGATGCTGGCTTTCGAACTGAGGCTCGACGAAGCGGGCGAATGACCAGGAGCCGGTGATAACGGCAGCGCGGCCGGTCGATGCCTCGGCCGGCCCTGCCCTCATTCGTCGTTGCTGGCGTTGAGCTGCTCTGGCCGCATACCCTCGTCCACCGCCCGGTGGGGAGCGCCCGGCTGAGCGGCCAGCCACGCCGCCACGACCTTGGACAGCGCCTGTTCACGCGTCAGCGTCGGCTCCCGCTCGCGAATGTAGCGGTCGAGCGCGGCCAGTGTCGGCGCGCCGAGACCGATCGTCACTGTGGTTTCGGGCATTGGGCTTCTCCTCACACTTGCCGCCGGTCGATACTGAACGGCGGCCATGGCGATGTCATCGCTTTCCAGAAAACGACGTCCGCGAGCAAGGACTTGCCCGGCAAACTTGGCCAAGGAACGTACCCGGCCTGCAGCGCGTTCCATGCTCCTCGCGGGTCCTCATCCGTGTCGCCCCGACCGATTTAAGGCATCCCGCTCAAGCATCCCGGTCATCGGTCGCGGGCAGCGCTTCTTCCCGCTCATTCGACATGGCGACGTTGTTGTGATGTCGAATTTTATGACGCCGAGTCTGAAACAAAAGCATGCCCTGTACGTTTCACATGCAAGCCGCTCTGAGGCGGATACTGAAGGAGAACATCATGTTCACACGTCATATCGCAGCGACATCGCTCGCTTTCGCCCTCCTGACCGCCACGGCCATCGCGCAGACCAGCGCGCCGACGCCGAGCGCGCCCGCCGCAACCCCGGCTCCGGCGGCGACGACCGCCAAGGTTCCCGACACCAATCTGGCCGGCCAGGGCAAGTGGCGCGTGACCAAGCTGATCGGCGTCGATGTCTACGGCCCCGACAACAAGAAGGTCGGCGACATCACCGAGGTCCTGTTCGACAAGACCGGCAAGATCGAGATGGTGACGGTCGGCGTCGGTGGCTTCCTCGGCATGGGAGCGAAGGATGTCGCGATCCCGTTCGAGCAGGTCAGCTGGAGCGACCAGCCGATGGCTGCGGCCGCCCCCGCCCCGGCTCCGTCGGGTGGCAGCACCGCTTCGGGCGGATCGATGACGACCGCGCCCGCCGCCTCCGCCCCGAAGGCTCCGGCGATGTATCCGGACCATGGCAAGATCACGATGACCAAGGAGCAGCTCACCAGCGCTCCGGCCGTGACCTACAGCGGAAGCTGAACGGCCCGGCAGGCGTCGCGTTTCGCCTGGCAGCCTGTGAGTTCCGCGTGAGTTGAGTTTGCTTGTTGCGTCGCGGCCCGCCTTCCCTCGAAGGCGGGCCGTTTTTGTTCAGCTGTGCGCCCCGTCCTAGCCGATCGCCCCATCGCCTGCCACGATGTCCGGCAGCAGGCGCATCACCGCCTCCGGCAGGTCGTCAGCGATCAACCCGAAGCCAAGCTCCTCCCCGGCGCGCCCATGCAGCCAGACGGCGGCGCAGGCGGCCTCGAAAGCCGGCATGCCCTGAGCGAGCAAGCCCGCGATCAATCCGCCGAGAACGTCGCCTGAGCCTGCCGTCGCCAAGGCCACCGAACCGGTGGTGTTGATGGCGGCGCGGCCGTCCGGCGACGCGACCACCGTGTCGGAGCCCTTGAGGACCAAGATCGCCCCGGAATGGGTGGCCGCGAGGCGGGCGCGCTCGAGCTTGGAAGCGGCGCCGGCAATGTCCGGCACAGCCCCGAACAGGCGCTCGAATTCACCCTCATGTGGCGTCAGCACGCAAGCTGCGCCGCGCCGCTCGATGGACCGATGGAGCCCCCCTGTCAGCGCCACCAGGGTGAGGGCATCCGCGTCGAGGATGGCCGGGACGGTGGCGCGCAGGACGGCCATCACGGCGTCACGGGCCTGCGGGCCCAGCCCCAGCGCCGGGCCGATCAGGATGGCCGAGAGTCGCGGCTCGGCAAGCAGGCCTTCAAGCTCCGCCACGCTCGCCACCGCCCGCTGCATCAGGGCATCGGGACCGCGCGCGGCATGGGCCGCCAGGGCCTCGGGATGGCAGGCGAGCGTCACAAGACCGGCACCGATCCGCAGGGAGGCGCGCGCGCCGAGCCTCGGAGCGCCGACCCCCGCCAGCCCGCCGGCAACAACGAGCACGGCGCCGCGCCGGTATTTATGGGCCTGGGCGGCATGGGACGGCCAGCTTTCGCGCCACAGCGCGGGTGCGTTGCGAAAGCTCGTGGGCGGCTTTCCAGCGGAGAAGACGAGGTCGGCCTCGATGCCGATCTGGGCGAGCGTGACCGTCCCGCACAAGGCGCGTCCAGGCTGGAGCAGATGCCCCGGTTTCAGGCGGAAGAAGGTCACGGTCTGCGCGGCGCGGACGACCTCGCCCTCGCTGCGTCCGGTATCGCCGGACAGCCCGCTGGGCACGTCGACGGCGACGACGGGTCGGCCGGAGGCGTTGACCGCCGCCACGAGAGCCGCGACCTCGCCCGCCAACGGCCGGCTCAATCCGGCGCCGAACAGGGCATCGACGACAAGGCCGTGGTCGCTTGGCTCCACTTCGGCGATCGCCGCAACGCGACCAGACCAGAGCTGCGCCATCGCAGCGGCGTCGCCGGCCAGTCGCGCTCGCTCGCCCGCCAGGGCCAGGGTGACGCGCCGCCCGCGTTCACGCAGCTGGCGCGCCGCGACGAAACCGTCGCCGCCATTGTTGCCCGGTCCGCACAGGACGAGAATGCTGGCTCCCGCTGGTGCGAGCCTGTCGGCTGCATCCGCTACGGCTTGCCCGGCGCGCTCCATCAGGACGCTTCCGGGCGTTCCCGCCGCGATCGTGGCTTGGTCGGCCGCCGCCATCGCGGCGACGTCGAGCAGGGCGAGTTCCGTCTTGGGCGGTGCCGTCATGCGGGCATCATCGGAGAGCCCGTCTGCCGGAGCAAGTCCGACTGGAAGAAGGCGGTATTGCGCATAATTTGAGCATTTGATTATTTTATGATCTGTTTTATGCCCTATCATCGGGCGTCCAGCAGCGCGCTGCCGCATGGCGGGAGTCCTGCGCCGATGCTATGAGCAGTCTAAGGATGTTCTTGCCGTCCCGCGAGCGGCCGGCCGGGCCCCGACGGGCCGGGCCGGCCGGTGACGATCGGGCCGGCGGATCCAGGTGTTCCGGGCTTCAATCCGGGATGGAATTGGCACGCAGAGGAGGCCGGTCGGCGCATGAAGAAGATCGAAGCGATCATCAAGCCGTTCAAGCTGGACGAGGTGAAAGAGGCGCTTCAGGAGGTCGGCCTGCAGGGCATCACCGTTCTGGAAGCCAAGGGCTTCGGGCGGCAGAAGGGCCACACCGAACTCTATCGCGGCGCCGAATACGTCGTCGACTTCCTGCCGAAGGTGAAGATCGAGATCGTGCTCGCCGACGAGATGGTCGAAGGCGCCATCGAGGCGATCATGAAGGCTGCCCAGACGGGGCGCATCGGCGATGGCAAGATTTTTGTATCGACAGTTGAGGGGGCGATCCGCATCCGCACCGGCGAGACCGGCGCGGACGCGATCTGAGGGCTCATCCCGACCCAGGATCGGTGTCCCCGCGTCGCTAGGGCTTTCGCGGATCGTATGAGTTTGAGAAACGACCACTAAGAGGAATGTTGAGATGAAGAACGCCAAGGATGTCCTGAAGGCGATCAAGGACAACGACGTCAAGTATGTGGATTTCCGCTTCACTGACCCGCGCGGCAAGTGGCAGCATGTGACGTTCGACATCACCATGATCGACGAGGACATCTTCGCCGAGGGCACGATGTTCGACGGTTCGTCGATCGCCGGCTGGAAGGCGATCAACGAGTCCGACATGCTGCTGATGCCCGACCCGACGACGGCCGTGATGGATCCGTTCTTCTCGGCGGCGACGATGGTCATCACCTGCGACGTGCTCGAGCCCGCCACCGGCGAGCCCTACAGCCGCGACCCGCGCGGCATCGCCAAGAAGGCCGAGGCCTATCTCAAGTCGACCGGCATCGGCGACACCTGCTATGTCGGCCCCGAGGCCGAGTTCTTCGTCTTCGACGACGTCAAGATCGCGGCCGACCCCTACAACACGGGTTTCAAGCTCGACAATGTCGAGCTGCCGATCAACGGCATGACCGACTATGAGGGCGGCAATCTCGGCCACCGCATCGCCACCAAGGGCGGCTACTTCCCGGTTCCGCCGCAGGATTCGGCGCAGGACATGCGCGGCGAGATGCTGGCGGCCATGGCGGCCATGGGCGCCAAGGTCGAGAAGCACCATCACGAGGTCGCTTCGGCCCAGCACGAGCTCGGCCTGAAGTTCGACACCCTGACCCACATGGCCGACACCATGCAGGTCTACAAATACGCGATCCACAATGTCGCCCAGAGCTACGGCAAGACCGCGACCTTCATGCCCAAGCCCATCTATGGCGACAACGGCTCGGGCATGCACGTCCACCAGTCGATCTGGAAGGGCGGCAAGCCGATCATGGCCGGCAACAAATACGCCGACCTGTCGCAGGAGTGTCTGTGGTACATCGGCGGCATCATCAAGCACGCCAAGTCCCTGAACGCCTTCACCAACCCGTCGACCAACTCCTACAAGCGTCTCGTCCCCGGCTATGAGGCTCCGGTGCTGCTGGCCTATTCGGCCCGCAACCGCTCGGCGTCCTGCCGCATTCCGTGGACGAACTCGCCCAAGGCCAAGCGCGTCGAAGTCCGCTTCCCCGATCCGATGGCGAACCCCTATCTCGCCTTCTCGGCCCTGCTGATGGCCGGCCTCGACGGCATCATCAATAAGATCGATCCGGGCCCGGCCATGGACAAGGATCTCTACGATCTGCCGCCGCGCGAGCTGAAGAAGATCCCGACCGTCTGCGGTTCGCTCCGCGAGGCTCTGGAGAATCTCAAGAAGGACAACGCCTATCTCAAGGCCGGCGGCGTCTTTAACGACGACTTCATCGAGAGCTACATCGAGCTGAAGATGCAGGACGTGATGCGTTACGAGATGACGCCGCACCCGGTCGAGTTCGCGATGTACTACTCCTACTGAGGATTTCGGCTGGCCAACGGCCGGGCCGCGACTTTCCTCCCGACCGCGTCTCGCGCGGTCAACCTGACCAACCGGGGCGGCGACGCCCCGGTTTTTTCATGCGCGGCTCCTGGGCCGTTTTGCTCGTCTGGCTTGGTGTTGACCCCTCATCCGCACCGTCATCCCGGAGCTTCGCTTCGCTGGGTCCGGGATGACGGTGCGGGGTGATCGCGACAGGGCCTGCCGCCGAAACGCGGTCTTTACGCGGTCAAGCCATAATGCGCTCCAATTGCCAGGGCACGTCCTGCGCGCTGGGGACGCCGGCTCTTGAAGACGATCAGCATCAACGGCCGCTTCCTGGCTCAGCCCATCACCGGCGTGCAGCGTTTCGCCCGCGAACTGACGCAGGCACTCGACCGGAAGATCGCGTCCGACGATGTGCCGGCTGCCCTGCGCGGCGCGGATTGGCGGCTGATGCTGCCGCAGGACGCCGCGGTCGATCTCGACCTCGCGGCGATCGTGCCGGAACGGCTTGGCGGCGGAGCCGGGCACCTCTGGGAACAAACCGCCCTCGCCTGGCGGACCAGTGGCGATCTGCTGGTCGGCTTCGGCGGCAGCGGGCCGCTGCTGCATCGCAACCAGCTCACCGTGATCCATGACGCGACGATCTTCCGGCATCCGGAATCGTTCAGCCGCTCTTATCGCCTGTTTCACAGCCTGCTGGGCGCCGTCCTGACCCGCACGGCGACGATCGCGACGGTCTCGCACTTCTCGCGGCGGGAACTGGGCGAGATCTTCCGGGTCGACCCGGAGGGCATTTCGGTGATCTACAACGGCACCGACCATTTCGCCGGCATCGCGCCCGACGAGACTATCGTGGACCGGCTGAAGCTTGCAGGCGGCGGCTATTTCCTGCTGGTCGGCACCCTCAAGCCCAACAAGAATGTCGCCCTCGCGATCCGGGCTTTCGAGGCGCTGGCCGCGCCCGGCCAAAGGCTCGTGATCGTCGGCGGAATCCATTCCCGCGTCTTCCAGGGCGGCGATTATGGCAGCGGGGATAATCTCGTCTTCGCTGGGCGTCTCAGCGATGCCGAGATCGTGGCGCTGGAGCGGCACGCCACGGCCTTCGTCTTCCCGAGCCTCTATGAGGGCTTCGGCATCCCTCCGTTGGAGGCGATGTCGCAGGGCTGCCCGGTCCTGGCTGCGGACATTCCGCCGGTCCGTGAGGCCTGCGGCCAGGCCGCACTCTATTTCGACCCTATGGATCAGCAGGCGCTGGTGCGGGCGATGCGGGTCGTGCTGGAGGAGCCTGCCAAACACCAGCCGTCAATGCGCGACAGGCTGATCGCGGACGGACACGAGAACGCCAGGCGTTTCTCATGGGCAGGCAGCGCCGACGCGGTGCTCGCGATCATCGCGGAGATGAAGAACGCGCGTTGATGGCCAATAGCGGCGCGTGAGCCGCGATCGGCCTGTCTCAGTAGGCCGTCTCAGCGTGTGCTCAGCGCCACCAAGCCGACGATCGCGGCGAACCCGGCGGCCAACCAGACGAGCCATCGCGAGGGATGAAGCGCCGCCAGATGCAGCCGCGTCAGCGGGGCGGGCTCCTCATGCCCGAAAGCCTCGCCGGCAAGGCGTGCGGCCCGTTCCAGACCGACCACTCTTCCCCTCGCTACCAACGCACCAGACGCCACGATGACTTCCCCCATATTTTTGACGATAATAGCAGGTGACGCAGCGTCGCCCAGCCCTTCGATCGTCGAAGCCATTCTTCGGTCAGCACGGTTAATGCGCCCTGAACGGACCGGCTCCATCGCGGCCACTGTGCGGATTCGCGTGACCCCATGATGACAGGGGACATTCCCTCGGCCCGTCCTTGGCTGTAGGAAGTGCTGCAGCGCGGGAAAGCCGCATCTGGGCTAGAGTTTACAGTCGCGAATCAGGGGCCTGCGGACACGATGGCGGAGAACGGCGATCTATTCGGCGGCGAACCGGAGCGGCCGGCTGCGCCCGTGCCCCGTCCGGCCGCGCCAGGGCCGGCGCCGTCACGCTCCGATGCGCCGGCGAGCGAGTCAGCGCCCCCCATCGAGGCGCTCGGCGCGCGGACACCCCAACCCGTTGCGCCCCCTCCGCCGCGCAACGGCACTCTGTCGGAAACCGGCTACGACGCTTCGGCGATCGAAGTGCTCGAAGGGCTGGAGCCGGTGCGGCGCCGGCCCGGCATGTATATCGGCGGCACGGACGAGCGCGCCCTGCATCATCTCTTCGCCGAGGTGATCGACAACGCCATGGACGAGGCCGTGGCCGGCCATGCCAGCTTCATCGATGTGGAGTTGCTGGAGGACGGCTCGATCGCCGTGACCGACAATGGCCGCGGCATCCCCGTCGATCCGCATCCGAAATTTCCCGGCAAATCGGCGCTCGAAGTCATCATGACGACGCTGCATGCCGGCGGCAAATTCGACTCCAAGGCCTATGAGACCTCCGGTGGACTGCACGGCGTCGGCGTCTCCGTGGTCAATGCCTTGTCCGACCGGCTCGAGGTCGAGGTCGCGCGCGGCAAGATGCTCTATCGCCAGGTGTTCTCGCGCGGCCTGCCGCAGGGCCCGCTGGAGACCGTCGGCGCCGTGGCCAATCGGCGCGGCACCCGCGTGCGCTTTCACGCCGACGCGCAGATTTTCGGCGAGGGCGCGCATTTCGTGCCCGCCCGCCTGTTCCGGATGGCGCGGTCGAAGGCCTATCTCTTCGGCGGCGTCGAAATCCGCTGGCGCTGCGCGCCGTCGCTGCTGAAGCCCGAGGGCGATGTCGCGGCGGAGGCGGTGTTCCGCTTCCCCGGCGGCCTGCGCGATTATCTCGGCCGTGAGATCGAGGGCAAGGACCTCGTCGCCGAGCCGATCTTCGCAGGCAAGATCACCAAACCGGGCAGCCACGGCTCGCTGGAATGGGCGATCGCCTGGCTGGCGACCGGCGAGGACGGCTTCTCCTCGTCCTACTGCAACACCATCCCGACGCCTGAGGGCGGCACCCACGAACAGGGCCTGCGCATCGCTCTGCTGCGGGGCCTGCGCGACCATGCCGAGCGCATCGGCCAGTCGAAGCGCATGGCGCAGGTGACATCCGACGACGTCATGGCGACCTGCGCCGCGATGCTCTCGGTGTTCATCCGCGAACCCGAGTTCCAGGGCCAGACCAAGGACAAGCTCGCGACGCAGGAGGCCTCGCGCATCGTCGAGAACGCGGTGCGCGACGCCTTCGATCATTGGCTCGCGCAGGCGCCGCAGCAGGCGCTCAGGCTGCTCGACTGGTCGGTCGACCGGGCCGAGGAGCGCCTGCGCCGCCGCCTCGAAAAGGAGGTCTCTCGCAAGACCGCGACGCGCAAGCTGAGGCTGCCGGGCAAACTGGCGGATTGCAGTTCGGCGGGCGCCGCCGGCTCCGAGATCTTCATCGTCGAGGGCGATTCCGCCGGCGGCTCGGCCAAGCAGGCGCGCAACCGCATGACACAGGCGATCCTGCCCTTGCGCGGCAAAATCCTCAACGTCGCCAATGCGACGCGCGAAAAGCTCAACGCCAACCAGCAGCTCGCAGACCTCATCCTGGCGCTGGGCTGCGGCATCGGCAGCCAGTTCCGCGAGGACGATCTGCGCTATGAGAAGGTCATCGTGATGACCGACGCCGATGTCGACGGCGCCCATATCGCCTCTCTTCTGGTGACCTTCTTCTGGCGGCAGATGCCGCGGCTGATCGAGAAGGGCCATCTCTATCTCGCCGTGCCGCCGCTCTATCGGCTGCAGCATGGGGGCAAATCCGTCTATGCCCGCAACGACGCCCATAAGGACGAACTCATCGCGTCCGTGTTCAAGGGCAGGAAACCGGAGATCAGCCGGTTCAAGGGCCTGGGCGAAATGATGCCGGCCCAGCTCAAGGAGACGACGATGGATCCCTCCAAGCGCATCCTGCTCAAGGTCATGGTCGACCACGAAACGCGCGACGAGACCTCGGACGTGGTCGAGCGCCTGATGGGCAACAAGCCGGAAGCGCGCTTCCTGTTCATCCAGGAGCGCGCCGCCTTCGCAGGCGAGCTGATCGACCTGTGAGCGCAGGGCTTTGAGAGCCTGCCGCCGCAAGCCTGGGGCCACCCGCCGCGTGGCGCCGACCCCCGCATCCTTGCGGGGTTGGGCGGCATCCGTGCCGGGCTGCCCTGCGACAAGACTGTCGGCATGGTCGGTTCATGTCGCACGAACCGCACCACCGCCCTGCCCGCCCCACCCGGACCTGCCAGCATGATCGCGATGCCTCTTCCCGCGATCCCTTCCAGACCTGGCCGCTGATCGCATGGGGCAGCCTGCTCCCGCTTCATCTCGACGCGACGGCGATCTGGCATCGCCGGGCTGGGACGACATCGGCATCTTCCACGCCATCGCCGAGAGCGGGTCGCTGGCCCTGGCAGCGGTCCGGCTGCGCCTGAGCGAGGCGACGATCGCGCGGCGGCTCAAAGCGTTCGAGCGCCAGCTGGGGCTGCTTTTGTTTCGGCGCGGGGCCAACCGCCTGATCCTGACCGCGGCCGGAACCGAGCTGGCGCGGGAGGCCGGTCTCGTCGCGGCAGCGGCGGCGCGCTTCGCCAGTTGCGCCAGGGCCGCCCGCCCGCTGGCGGACGCTCCGGTGCGGGTGACGGCGACGACCTCGATCAGCCTGTTCCTGACCAAGCACGCGACGACGATCTCGGCTGGCGCGGGCGGGGTCGAACTCGTCATCATCAGCACGCGCGACCGGCTCGACCTGGCGCGCGGCGATGCCGACATCGCGGTGCGGATGCACAAGGTCCCCGACGAGCCCGGCTATTTCGGCCAGAAGGTCGGGCGGCTGGTTCAGGCGCTCTATGTCCGGCGCGACGTCGATCCCCTGACCGCGCCGATCATTTCCGTCAGCCGCGAAACCTCGTCGCGAATCGACGAGCACATCATGGCCTTTGCGCAGGGGCGGCCGATCGCGGCGCGCGTCGGCGATTCCGCTGCCCGCTACGAGAGCGTGCGTTCCGCCGGCGCCGTCTCGATGGTGCCCTGCTTTATGGGCGACGTGGACGAGGCGCTGTTGCGGTTGCAGCCGCCTCCCGACAAGACCGCCGACGAGATCTTCCTCGTGACGCATGAGGTTTCCCGCCAGAGGCCGGCGGTGATCGCGGTGCTGGCGGCCTTGCGGAAGGTGTTTCGCGACAATCGCGCGCGGCTGGAAGGGCATGTTCCGTGATCGGGGGCGGCAAAGGCCGAGCCTCTGATCCAAGACGTTTGGTGCTTGATGGTCGCAGCAAACCGGGTCGTCATCGGGGGCGACCAGGGGGCGTCGCCGGATCGGCGCGTTTCCACGCAGAAACGTCACCTCCAAGAACTTGCGGCAACAAGGCCTTGCGACAACCCTTCGCTAACCATCTTTTTACGGCTGCTGTCGCACAGTGGCCGGACGGGGGCGCTGTGTCGCCCCTCCGACGCGGGAGGGCCCGATGCGGCTCATCGATCTGTTTTGGAAGAACGAGCGCGGCACCATCGTCGCCGACATCGCCAAGGCCGGCGCGGCAATCGCTTTTCTCTCGGTCATCGCCGCCAATTTCGTCTCGAGCCGCACGGAGCAGTTCGACCGGGATCGCCTGGCCGAAGTGGCCGCCGCCGCCAACAAGGGCAGGCCGATCGACCCGATGATCACCGGGTCGATCCGCAAGACCGCCAACGAGACGAAACTCGACCCTTGCGTGGTCCCGCGCTGAGATTTCAGCCCAGCCAGGCCAGCAATTCGCGCGTGACCGCCTCCGGCTGCTCGACCGTCGAAAGATGGCCGCAGCCCGGAAGCATCACGAGCCGAGCGTTCGAACCGATCCCGCCGGCGATCTCACGCGCTTCCGCCGGCGGCGTGATCAGATCCTCCTCGCCGACCAGGACCAGGGTCGGAACGGCGATCGCCGCCAGGCCTTCGCGCGAATCGGGTCGCCCCATGATCGCACGCTGCTGGCGCACGAAACCGTCCGCGCCGATGCTGTCGGCCATCGCGCGCACCATGAGCCGCAACGGCTCGTCGGACAGGCGCGACGGGGCTACGAGCCGCTGCCAGATCAGCGTCGTGACGTTGTCGAAGGCGCCCTTCCGCGCCAGCGCGATCATCTGCTCGCGCGGCGCGTTGGTCTCCGGCGTCGCCGGCTTTGCACTGGTGTCGAGCAGGGCCAGGCGCGTGACGCGCTGCGGCGCCTGGCGCATCACCTCGAACGCGGCATAGCCGCCCATCGACAGCCCACAGAGCGCGAAACGCTCCGGCGCGACAGCCAGAAGCCGCGCCACGATCGCGTCCAGGCTCTCGTCGCGATCATGCTGCGCGACCAGGATCGGACGCCCGGGCGCCAGCGCCGGCCATTGCGGCGCATAGAGGTTGGCGTCGCAGCTCAGGCCGGGAATCAGGACAAGCGGTTCGATCATCTCGCAGACGGGCTCCTCGATACGCTAGATTATTGACTTTGCCGTGCTTTTTCTGCATTGCACACAGGTCCGAAGGCGCGCTGGAAAGAGAAGTCGCGCCACCGTCGCGGTTGAGTAGGTCATCCCGCCACGCGTAACCGACCCTGAAGAAGCGCAACCATCGATGTCATTTGCCGAACTCGGCCTGAGTGAAAAGGTTCTGACAGCCGTCACGACCGCAGGCTACACCACCCCGACCCCGATCCAAGCACAGGCCATTCCGCATGTGCTCGCCCGCCGCGACGTGCTGGGCATCGCCCAGACAGGAACGGGCAAGACCGCCGCCTTCACCCTGCCGATGCTGACGATCCTGGAAAACGGCCGCGCCCGCGCCCGGATGCCGCGCACGCTGATCCTCGAGCCGACGCGCGAACTCGCCGCCCAGGTCGAGGAGAACTTCACGCGCTACGGCGTGAATCAAAAGCTTTCGGTGGCGCTGCTGATCGGCGGCGTCTCCTTCGGCGACCAGGACGCCAAGATCACGCGCGGCGTCGATGTCCTGATCGCGACGCCCGGCCGCCTGCTCGACCATGTCGAGCGCGGCAAGCTGCTTTTGACCGGTGTCGAACTCCTCGTGATCGACGAAGCCGACCGCATGCTGGACATGGGCTTCATCCCGGACATCGAGCGGGTCTGCAAGCTCGTGCCCTTCACGCGGCAGACGCTGTTCTTCACCGCGACGATGCCGCCCGAGATCACGCGCATCAGCGAGCAGTTCCTGAGCAATCCGGTCCGCATCGAGGCGTCGCGTCCGGCAACCGCCGCCACGACGATCACGCAGCGGCTGATCGCTTCCAATGGCCAGGATTTCGAGAAGCGCGAGACGCTGCGCAAGCTGATCAAGGGAGCCAAGGACCTCCAGAACGCGATCGTGTTCTGCAACCGCAAGCGCGATGTCGCCACGCTGCACAAGTCCCTGCAAAGCCACGGCTTTCCGGCGGTCTCGTTGCATGGCGACATGGACCAGTATGCCCGCATGGCGGCGCTGGAATCCTTCCGCACCGGCGAGATGCCGATCCTGGTCGCCAGCGACGTGGCAGCGCGCGGTCTCGACATCCCGGCCGTCAGCCATGTCTTCAATTACGACGTGCCGACCCATGCCGAGGACTATGTCCACCGCATCGGGCGCACCGGACGCGCCGGACGCGAGGGTGCGTCGTTCACCATCGTGACGAAGCATGACGAAAAGCTCGTCGCCGCGATCGAGAAGCTCATGGGCCAGGCCATCACCTGGGACGAAGGACGCAGCCTCGCCGAACTGGCGCCGGGCGCTCCCCGCGAGGAGCGTTCGGGCGGGCGTGGTGGACGCGGCGAGGAGCGCCGTTCGGGCCGTGGCGGCAGCGGCGGAGAACGCTCAGGCGGTCGTGGCCGCCCCGAGCGCGGCCCGCGCGCCGAGCCTGAAGCCGCGCCACGACCGATCCGTGTCGAGCGTCCCGCCTCGGAAGAAGAGGCCGCTCCCCGCCGCCGCCGCGCGGCATCCGACGAGCCGACGCGCACCAAGATTCGCGGCGAAGCCGGCGCTCCATTGCCTGCCGTGGCTGCAGCACCGACAGCGCCTGCGGCCAGGTCCGAGCGCGCAGCCAAGCCTGAGCGCTCGGCCAAGCCTGAGCGCGCACCCGAGCCGCGCTCCGCACGGCCCGAACGCTCAGCCGAGCCACGCCGTCGCGACGATGACGACGGCCCGAAGGTCAAGGGGCTCGGCGACCATGTCCCGGCCTTCATGCTGCGGCCCGTCCGCGTCGGATAAGTTGCGGGCATCAACCGCATTTTAACCACCCTTGCCTAAGGTCAGTTTGTGGGCGCGATGAACGTCGCGGCCACGGACGGGCGCATGCCGCCGTTGTGACGGACAGGATGTCCCGCTTCGATTTTCAATCGGAGCTCTCATGGCCGGAGGCCATGAGCCGGCTCATGTTCGGGCCATCGATCGCATGAGCGAGTTTCAGGCGCCTCCCTCCCCGTCGGACGATCTCGCAGAGCGCGTGGTCGCAGCCATGCGCCAGCACGGTTCCCCCGGCTATCCCCGCGCGTTCGAGGTCTGGTACGCGCATCTCAGCGGCGAGATGCCGGCGATCAGCATGGCGATGAATGCGATCATCACCGCCAGCGACGGCCCCGTCGCCGCCGCCGACATCGACAGCCTCTATGATCGCTTCATCAGCACCGAGCGCCTGTCACGGCAGGCCGAACGCACCAGCCTGCAGGTCCTGGGCGAGATCGACGGCCTGATGGGACTGGTCGACCAGGCCCTGAATTCCAGCGAGCGCTATCACGGCCGGCTCTGCGCCATGTCCGAGGACGTGCCGCCGCCCGCCGACCGCGCCAAGCTGCGCGAATGGGTCGAGGCGCTGGTCATGTCGACCCGCGAGGAGGTGACGCGCAAGACCAAGCTCGAAGCCCAGCTCCGCGACAGCTCCAACGAAATCCGCAACCTTCGCGAGGCGCTCGAATCGACCCGCGCCGAGGCCCTGACCGATCCGCTGACCGGGCTCGCCAACCGCCGTCATTTCGAGGAGATGCTGCAGAAGTCGATCGACCAGGCGACGCTGCGGCGCGAACCCTTCGCGCTCGTCATGGCCGATATCGACTTCTTCAAGCAGTTCAACGACGCTCACGGCCATCTGACCGGCGATCAGGTGCTGCGCCTCGTCGCGCGCACCATGAAGGACAAGTTCAAGGACAAGGCGATCATCACGCGTTTCGGCGGCGAGGAGTTCGCGATCATCCTGCCCGATGCCGACGTCATCGCCGGCAAGTTCGGTGCGGAAACCGTGCGCCAGGCGCTGCTGACGCGCGAACTCGTCAAGCGCTCGACCAATGAGAACCTCGGCCGCATCACCATCTCGCTGGGTGTCGCGAGTTATGCGCGCGGCGACACGGCGGCATCCCTGACTGATCGCGCCGACCAGGCGCTGATGGCGGCCAAGCGCAGCGGTCGCAACCGCACCGTGACCGAGGACGTGATCGAATCGATCAGCCGCGTCGCCTGAGGGCGGTCGCGACTCAGTGCGCCGCTATTGCGCCTTGCGCTGCATGTGGCTTGATCTCGACGGATTCGCCGCAGCCGCAGGCCGAGACCTGGTTGGGATTGTTGAAGACGAAGGTCGAGGAGAAGCGGTCGGTTCTGAAATCGAGCTCCGTTCCGAGCAGGAACAGCACGGCTTTGGCATCGACGATCACCGTCGCATCCTTCTCGGTAACGATCTCGTCGCCCTTGGCCGTCTCGCGGGCGACCTCGAAGGTGTATTCCATCCCGGCGCAGCCGCCCTTCTTGACGCCGACGCGCAGGCCAAGGGCCGGCTCCGTGCCCGCCGATTGCGCCATGATCTCGCGAATGCGCGCAGCCGCCGCGTCCGTGAGCGAGACGACCTTCAAGCCGGGTATCGAAAACATATTCTCGTCCCTCCTCGATCGGGTTCAAGGCCCGATGAAGCAAGATTGCAGATCACTACATAAGGATTGCTGACCGAAACGTCGAGGTGCCGGCGCGCAAGGCGTCCTGTTCGCGCCGGATATTGCATGCCTCGCCCGCTCATGCACTGTGGCGGCTCGCAAAACCGGCACCTTCATCTGGCGATTTCATCCCATGGCCTATCGTACGCACAGCCCGCAATCGCTCCGCGCCCTCGTCGGAGACATGATCACGAAAGCCGGCTGGACGGCGGACGAGGCGCGCGAGACCGCCGAGCATCTCGTGCTCGCCAATCTCAGCGGCCATGACAGCCATGGCGTCGGCATGCTGCCGCTGTATTTTCAATCGCTGGCTGACGGCAACCTGTCTCCGCAGTCGAAGCCGAAGATTCGGCTCGATGCCGCGCCCTTTCTGATCATCGATGCCGGCGTCTCGCTCGGCCAGCCCGCGACCCGCAACGCCGTCGAGCAGGCGGCCGCGATGGCGAAAACGGGCGGCGTGGCGATCCTCAACCTGCTCGATGCCCACCATATCGGTCGCATCGGCCACTATGCCGAGGCGGTCGCCGCGCATGAGCTGATCTCGCTGTTCTGGGTCAATGTCGCCGGCCGCCCGCCGATCGTCGCGCCGCATAGCGCCAAGGAGGCGCGCTTCGGCACCAATCCGCATGCGATCGGCATCCCGGTGCCGGGAGGCGACCCGATCATCCTCGACTTCGCGACGAGCCGGATGGCCCATGGCAAGGCCCGTGTCGCCCTCAACAAGGGCGAGCCGGTGCCGCCGGGCTACATCATCGACGGCGAGGGCCGGCCGACGACCGAGCCCAGGCATGTGTTCCAGCATGGTCTGAATGCCGACGAGGCGCTCGGCGCCCTCCTGCCCTTCGGTGACCACAAGGGCGCCGGACTCTCGCTGATCGCGGAACTGCTCTCCGCCGGCCTGATGGGGGCCGCCCGGATCGACGAGAAGCCCCAGAAAAGCTGGATCATCAACTCGCTCTTCGGCATCCTGATCGATCCGGCGCGGCTCGAGCCCGATGCCGAACTCCGCCGGAGCCGGACCGAGAGCTATCTCGCCTTCGTGCGGGCGGCCAAGCCGCAGGACGAGGCGAACCCCGTGCTGGCGCCCGGCGACAAGGAGCGCGCCGTCCGGCTCGAACGGGCTGAAAACGGCATTCCGCTCGACGACGAGACCTGGTCGCAGATCAAGGCTGCAGCGGCGGCCCATGGCATCGACGCCGAAAACTACTGACGAAAACACCGCGGCTGAGCAAGTTCATGACGCTCGACGACTACAATGCGTTCTGCTCCGCCCTGCCCGCCACCCATACGGTCGTGCAGTGGGGCGGCGCGCATGTCTGGAAGGTCGGCGACAAGGTCTTCGCGATCGGCCGCACCGATGACGGCGTGGGCGACGACAGCACGGTTGCAGTGACCTTCAAATGCTCCTGGGCGAGCTTCGAGATCCTGAAGGAGCAGCCGGGCCTGCGCCCGGCGCCCTACCTCGCCTCGCGCGGCATGAGCTGGATCCAGCGCCTGACGAACGAGGCCATGCCGGACGAAGCCTTGCAGGACTATCTGCGCGAGAGCCACCGGCTGGTCGCGGCGAATCTGACGAAGCGCGCGCGGGCGGAACTGGGGCTGCAAACCATCCGCTAGAAGTCCCCACCACAGCGGAATACACGCGCCATCATCCTGGACAAGCCGCGCAGCGGCGCATCTCCGGGATCCATCATAGGGCAATGCCCTTGCCCTATGATGGATCCCGGGACGACCGACGGTCGCCCGGGATGACGACGCGTTTCCAAGCCGTGACGATGAACGCTAAAGCAGCGCCTCGCCGCGAAACACCGGTACGCAGGAGCCGCCGACCGTCGCGCGGATGCCGTCCGCGCTGCGCTGCGCCGTGAGCTGCAGCAGGCTCGGGCGGCCCATCTCCACGCCCTGTGTCAGCGTGAAGACGGCGCTGTCGCCACCATCCAGGGAGAGCAGGAGGGCGGCGAGCGTCGCGCTGGCGCTTCCCGTGGCGGGGTCCTCCCAGGTGCCGCCGATCGGCGCGAACATCCGGGCCCGGATGCGGGCGCCGTCGCGTGCGTAGACGAACAGCGAGAACCGTCCCTCCAGAGCCGGCGTGGCGTCGCGGACGGCGCGGAAATGGCTCAGATCCGGCGTCGCGCGGGACAGCGCTTCGGCCGTCACCTCGGCGAGCACGAAATGCACGCCGACGGAGGCCCGCACGGGCTGGTGGTTGGCCACCACGATGTCGGAGGGCTCAAGCCCCGCGCAGGCTGCGATGGCCTCGGCGGGCAGTTCGACCCCGGTCGTGAGCGGCTGCGGCGCGGCTATGGTCGCGCCCGTGATCTCGCCGTTGGAGCCGCTGGCGACCTTGACCTCGACGAGACCGGCGATCTCCTCGAAACGCAGCACGCCGCCGCGGTCGCGGCCATGGCGGGCCAGTACGAAGGCGGTGCCGACGTTAGGATGCCCGGCGAAGGGCATTTCGTGGACGCGGGTGAAGATGCGGACACGTGCCGTATTGGCCGGATCGGCGGGTGGCAGAACGAAGGTCGTCTCGCTGTAGTTCATCTCCGCGGCGAGCGACTGCATCTCCGCGTCACTCAGGCCGCGCGCATCGGTGAAGACCGCGAGCTGGTTGCCGCCGAAGCGGGTTTCTGTGAAGACGTCGACGGTCTCATAGGCATATTTGCGCATGACAGGCTCCCCGCCACGCGCACTCGGCGCGGCCCGGCCACCTTGTGACACCGATCGGCGTCGCGGGACAATGAAGCTCGCGAATGCGATCGATCATCGGGGATGATCGACGATGTGGAACGAACGGCGCGTACGCCTGTTCTCTTGAGACGATGGGGGACCGAAGGAGAGCGCCATGACCGACCCTGCCCGCGAGACGAAAGACCACCCCGGCCACGAGACGCCCCGGCGCCCGGGACAACCCGGAGCGGATGGCCAGCACCGTCCTGGCCTCAGCCCCGATTCAACGCATGCCACGGGACCCCACGCGCCCTATACGGAGGATTCCGGCGAAACTGCCGAGCGCATCCGGCAGGACGCCGCCGGGCAGTACGGCGAGGGTAAGCCCAGCCCGAACAAGGATGGCCTCACCAGCGCCAATCCCGTGGTTCTGTCAGGGGATGGCGACGCCACGAGCGGGAACGGCCATGGCCGCGACCGGGACGGCTCGAAGACGCGGCAGGAGTAGCCGCCCCTCTCTGCTCACCACATATCGAGCGCGACCCTGGCCTCGTCGGACATGCGCGACTGGTCCCAGGGCGGGTCGAAGGTCATGTTGATGGTGACCGAGGCGACACCGGGCACGGTCGAGACGGCGTTCTCGACCCAGCCCGGCATTTCGCCCGCGACCGGGCAGCCCGGCGCCGTCAGCGTCATGTCGATCGAGACCTGGCGGTCGTCGGCGATGTCGACGCGGTAGATCAGGCCGAGTTCGTAGATGTCGGAGGGAATCTCGGGATCGTAGACCGTCTTCAGCGCCGCGACGATGTCGTCGGTCAGGCGGTCGATCTCTTCCGGGGCTAAGCCGGTGCCCGCGCCCATGGTCGGGGCGTTGGGCTTCAGCTCTTCTGTGGTGTCGGTCATGGCTTTTACCAATCCTACTCAGGCGAACAGGCTTTCGGCCTTTTGCAGGGCCTCAATGAGCCTGTCGACCTCTTCCAGCGTGTTGTAGAGGCCAAACGAGGCCCGGCAGGTCGATGTCACCCCATATCGTGCCAAAAGCGGCATCGCGCAATGGGTGCCGGCCCGAACGGCGACGCCGGCTCGGTCGATCACGGTCGCGACGTCATGGGCATGGGCGCCCTTCATCTCGAACGCGACGATGGCGCCCTTGTCCCTGGCCTTGCCGAAGATGCGGATCGAGTTCATCTCGCCCAGCCGCTGCATGGCGTAGGCGCCGAGCCTGGCCTCGTGGGCGGCAATGTGCTCCCGGCCCAGCGCCATCATATAGTCGAGCGCGGCGCCCAGGCCGACCGCCTCGATGATCGCCGGCGTGCCGGCCTCGAAGCGGTGCGGCGGGTCGTTATAGGTGACCGTGTCTTCCGTGACGGTGACGATCATCTCGCCGCCGCCTTCATAGGGCGGAAGCTTCTCCAGCCATTCGCGCTTGCCCCAGAGAATGCCGGAGCCGGTCGGCCCATAGGTCTTGTGGCCGGTGAAGCAGTAGAAGTCGCAGCCCAACGCCTGCACATCGACGGGCAGATGCACGGCTCCCTGGCTGCCATCGACGACGAGCGGGATGCCGCGCGACCGGCAGATCGCGGCGATCTCGGGGATCGGCAGGATCGTCCCAATCGCGTTCGACATATGCGTCAGCGAGACGACCTTGGTCTTCGGCGAGATCAGCTTCTCGAATTCGTCGAGGAGAAAGTTGCCGTCCTCGTCCACCGGCGCCCATTTGATCACGGCGCCATGGCGCTCGCGCCAATAGTGCCAGGGCACGATGTTGGAGTGGTGCTCCAGGATCGAGAGGATGATCTCGTCGCCCTCGCCGAGCTGGAGATGGCGCCCGAGCGAGGACGCAATGGTGTTGAGCCCGCCGGTCGAGGAGCGCGTGAAGACGATCTCCTCGAGATGCTCGGCGTTGAGGAAGCGGCGCGCACTTTCCCGAGCAGCCTCATAGGCTTCGGTCGAGGCGTTGGCGAGGTAGTGCAGCCCGCGATGGACGTTGGAATAGTCCTCGCGCATCAGCCTGCTCATCGCCTCGATGACGACCTCCGGCTTCTGCGCCGAGGCTGCGTTGTCGAGATAGACCAGCGGTTTGCCATAGACCTCGCGGGCGAGGATCGGGAAGTCCCGCCGGACCGTCTCGACGTCGTAGGGCTTCACCAGGGCGTTCATGGCCTCAAGCCTTTCCCGGCGGGACTTTCGCCTTGTCGGCGACGAGCTCGCCGGCATGGCCCCAATCCTCGCGCTCGATCTCCTGGATCACGATATGGGTATTTTCAGGGTTCTTGCCGAGCACGCGGACCAGCGTCTGCGTGAACTCCTTGACGATCTCCGCCTTCTGTTCGCGGGTCGCGCCCTTGGTGATCTGGAGATTGACGTAGGGCATCAGATGGCACTCACCACGGAGGAGGCTTCGCGCACGCCAAGCCAGGCCTCGATCTCGTTCATCACAAGCTCCCGCAGCGTCTCATCCTGGACGAACTCGACCGCCTCGCCGGCGAAGGCCTGCAGCACCAGCGCCTCGGCTTGGCGGCGCGGCAGGCCGCGCGCCATCAGATAAAACAGCTGCTCGCCATCGATCTGCGCCACGGTCGCGCCATGGCCGCAGACCACGTCGTCGGCGAAGATCTCGAGCTCGGGCTTGTTGAACATGGTCGCGCCGTCGTTCAGCAGCAGCGCATTGCTCTTCATGCTGCCATCGGTCTTCTGGGCGTATTGCCGGACGATGACCTTGCCCTGGAAGACGCCGGTGCCCTCCCCGCCGATGATCGACTTGAACATCTCGCGGCTGGTGCCGTGGGGAACCTCATGGTCCATCACCAGAGTGACGTCGCAATGCTCCTGACCGCCGAGCAGGTTGACGCCACGCAGGCCGATTTCAGTATGCTCGCCGGCATAGCGCACGAAATACTGCTGGCGCAGCGTGCCGGCGTTGCAGACCAGCGCGAAGGATTCGAACTTCGCCTGGGCGCCGACCGTCGCCAGCAGGCTCTGCACCTGCACCGTCTCGGGCGCATGGCGCGTGACCAAGCGCAGATGCTGCACGTCGCTCTCGTCGCCGGTCTCGAATACGATGGCTCCGTTGATCTGAGAGGCCGCTTGGCCTGCGCTTTCGCTGATCTCGACGATCGTCGCCTTGACGCCGTTCCCGGCCAACACGACCGAGCGGTGGAAGATCGCGCGCTCTGCCTCTCCCGAAGCCAGCGAGATGATCGCAACCGGCTGAGTCATCTCGGTGCCCGCCGCGATCTCGATGAAGACGCCGTCGCGCATCAGCGCGGTGTTGAGCATCAGGCCGGCATCGGAATCGGCGACGCCGGGTCCAGACAGGACGCGGGCGATGTCCTCGCGGCCGGCGACCAGCGCATCGGCAAGGCTGTGGACGATAAGGCCCTCGGGCAGGCCTTCCAGCGTCGAGAGTTCGGGCGCGAACACGCCATCGACGAGCACGAGCCTGATGCCGTCGAGCGCCAGCGCCGACAGCCGCGCCCGCACCCCGTCGGTGACGGTGGCCGTGGCGGCGAGCGGCCGGGCCTCGCGCAGCAGCGAGCGCAGGTCGGTGTAGCGCCAGGTCTCCAGCCGGCGATGTGGCAGGCCCTTGGCCTCGAAGCCGGCGAAGGCGTCCTCACGCAGCTTGCGCACGGGCAGCGCGCCCGGCAGCTCGGCCTTGGCGGCGGCGAACTGGGCGCTCAGCGCCTGCTCGGCCGCCGTCTTGAGCGGGGTGACGACGGACATCAGGCGGCCTCCACATAGGCCGCGTAGCCCGACTTCTCGAGTTCGAGCGCCAGATCCTTGCCGCCGGTCTTCACGATCCTGCCCTGCGACATGACGTGGACGGTGTCGGGAATGATGTGGTCGAGCAGGCGCTGGTAATGGGTGATGACGAGGAAGCTGCGGTTCTTGGCGCGCAAGCGATTGACGCCGTCGGCGACGATCCGCAGCGCGTCGATGTCGAGGCCGGAATCGGTCTCGTCTAGGATGCACATCGAGGGCGAGAGCAGCGCCATCTGCAGGATTTCCATGCGCTTCTTCTCGCCGCCGGAGAAGCCGACATTGAGCGGCCGGCGCAGCATCGCCTTGTCGATGCTCAGGGCATCGGCCGCCGCGTTGACGGCCTTGATGAAGTCGGGCGTCAGCAATTCAGCCTCGCCGCGGGCACGGCGCTGCGCGTTCATCGCCGCCTTCAGGAAGGTCATGGTGGCGACGCCGGGGATCTCCAGCGGATACTGGAAGGCGAGGAAAATGCCGGCGGCGGCGCGCGCATCGGCCTCCATCTCCAGCAGATTTTCGCCATTGAGCAGGATCTCGCCGTCGAGGACCTCGTAGTCCTCCTTGCCGGCGATGACATAGCTCAGCGTCGACTTGCCGGAGCCGTTGGGGCCCATGATGGCCGCGACCTCGCCGTCGTTGACGGTCAGGTTGAGGCCGTTGAGGATCTGCTTGTCTTCGTCGGCGATCTTGACGACGAGGTTGCGAATTTCGAGCATTGGTCAGAGTTCCATTCTGCAGGAGATGGTCGGGTCAGGCCCGACCATGACGCGCCTGGTCCTGGCGTCATGCCCGGGCTTGACCCGGACATCTCGGAAACGATCGGGCGTCAGCCCACGGAGCCTTCAAGGGAAATGGTGATCAGCTTCTGAGCCTCGACGGCGAACTCCATCGGGAGCTGCTGCAGCACCTCCTTGACGAAGCCGTTGACGATCAGCGCCACCGCCTCCTCCTCGGAGAGGCCGCGCTGCTGGCAGTAGAACATCTGGTCCTCGCCGATCTTCGACGTGGTCGCCTCGTGCTCGAAGACGGCAGTCGCGGTCTTGGCCTCGATATAGGGGATGGTGTGGGCGCCGCACTGGTCGCCGATCAGCAGCGAGTCGCAATTGGTGAAGTTGCGCGCACCCGTCGCCTTGCGATGGGCCGAGACCATGCCGCGATAGGTCGAGTCCGATTTGCCGGCCGCGATGCCCTTGGCGATGATCTTCGAAGTCGTGTTCTTGCCGAGATGGATCATCTTGGTGCCGGAATCGACCTGCTGGGCGCCGTTCGACACCGCGATCGAGTAGAACTCGCCGCGCGAGCCATCGCCGCGCAGAATGCAGGACGGATACTTCCAGGTGATCGCCGAACCGGTCTCGACCTGCGTCCAAGATATCTTGCTGTTCTTGCCCCGGCAATCGCCGCGCTTGGTGACGAAGTTGTAGATGCCGCCCTTGCCCTCGGCATCGCCCGGATACCAGTTCTGGACAGTCGAGTACTTGATCTCGGCATCGTCGAGCGCGATCAGCTCGACAACCGCCGCATGGAGCTGGTTCTCGTCGCGCTTGGGCGCCGTGCAGCCTTCGAGATAGCTGACATAGGAGCCCTCGTCGGCGATGATCAGCGTACGCTCGAACTGGCCGGTGTTCTGCTCGTTGATGCGAAAGTAAGTCGACAGCTCCATCGGGCAGCGCACGCCCTTGGGGATGTAGACGAAGGAGCCGTCGGTGAAGACGGCGCAGTTCAAGGTGGCGAAATAGTTGTCGGTCACCGGCACGACGGTGGCGAGGTATTTTCGCACCAGCTCGGGATGCTCCTGGATCGCGTCCGAGATCGAGCAGAAGATCACGCCGGCCTGGGCCAGTTCCTTCTTGAAGGTCGTGACGACGGAGACCGAGTCGAACACGGCATCAACCGCGACGCGGCGCTCCGGTGCGATTCCGGCCAGAATCTCCTGCTCGCTGAGCGGGATGCCGAGCTTCTTATAGGTCTCCAGGATCGCCGGATCGACCTCGTCGAGCGACTGCGGCGCCGGGCCCTTCGGAGCGGCGTAGTAATAGATGTCCTGGTAGTTGATCGGCGGATACTGCACGCGCGACCAGGCCGGCTCGGTCATGGTCTTCCAGCGACGGAAGGCGTCGAGGCGCCACTCCAGCATCCATTCCGGCTCGTTCTTGCGCGCGGAGATGTAGCGGACCGTGTCCTCGGTCAGGCCCTTGGCGGGCTTCTCGACCTCGAGCTCCGTGACGAAGCCGTATTTGTATTCGGTCACGTCGATCGACTTGACCTGATCGATGGTCTCCTGGACCGCTGCCATGTCTACTCTCCTGTCGCGGGTTCAAGGCCCGCCGGTTTGGTCTTCGTCGTGCGGATCGCGTCAGGCGGCAGCCCGGGCGCTCCGATTTGGATGGGCGTCCAGCGCTTTCGCATAGGCCGCAAGAAGGTGGTCGATCTCAACCCCGGAGGTGGTCCATCCGAGCGACGCCCGCAAGGCCGCTGCGCTCATGGCAGGGTCTATACCCATGGCGGTCAGCACATGCGAGCGCTTGACCTTGCCCGACGAGCAGGCCGAGCCCGAGGAGAGTGCGACGCCCGCCAGGTCGAGCTTGATCAGCGTCGTCTCCGCCGTGAGGCCGACTGTCGCGAAGGCCGAGGTGTTGGGCAGGCGCGGCGCGGCGCGGCCGAAGATCACCGTGTCCGGCGACAAGGCGAGCAGGCCGTCCTCCAGCCGATCGCGCAGGACAGAAAGCCGCTCCGCCTCAGTCGTCAGAGCAGCGCCGGCAAGCGCCGCCGCGGCACCGAATCCGACGATGCCCGGCAGATTCTCGGTGCCGGCCCGCCAGCCGCGCTCCTGGCCGCCGCCACGCAAGGGCTTGTCGGCGAGTTCGAGCGCCCCGGTGCGGAAGACGATCGCGCCGATGCCCTTGGGGCCGCCGATCTTGTGAGCTGAAAGGGTCAGGACATCGACGCCCAGCGCCTGAATGTCGATGGCGATCTTGCCGGCGGCCTGGACGGCATCGCTGTGCAGCAGCGCGCCGAAACGCTTTGCGATCGCAGCGACCTCGACCAGCGGCTGGATCACGCCGGTCTCGTTGTTGGCGAGATGCAGGGAGGCGAGCGCGCGAGCGCCGGGATGCTCGGACGCAAAGCGCTCCAGTCGGGCGGCAAGCCAGGCGAGATCGACAAGCCCGTCGGCACCCACCGGGATCGCCTCGGCCGCACTCGCGGGGAAACGATGGCCGTCGCGCACGCAAGGATGCTCCGTCGCGCCATGGAGCAGAAGCGTGGCCGGCACGCGAACGCAGTCGCGCCCGCCATCGCAATCCATCAGGCCGGGCGAGAGGACCGTGGCATTGGCCTCGGTGCCGCCGCTGGTGAAGACGACGTTGGAGGCCTTCGCGCCGACCAGCGCCGCGACCTGTTCGCGCGCCCGCTCCAGCATGGAGCGGGCCGCCCTGCCCTCCGCGTGAACGGAGGAGGGATTGCCCGGCATCGCGAGCGCACGCGCCATCGCATCCACGACCTCGGGACGAACCGGGGTGGTGGCGTTATGGTCGAGATAAGCGCGGATCGACGCGGTCACGCTCCCGGTTGCTCCCATGCGACGTCAAGAAGGACGCTTGCCTGCATCATGCGGGCGGCCGGCACGAAATGCTTGAATTCGCACCCCTGCACCGTGCTATAGCCGCCCATCCGAACCGGTGTGGCCGGGGCGACGGCGACGCCGAATGGGCGATCCGCACGTCTGTTCCCGACTTGTTCACGGCCGTTAGAACCATTCTAAGCGCTTGATGTAGGGCGCGAGCGGCGGGGCCGTCAAGGGCGACAGGCTGATTTGGCGGCGATCATGCCGCCTTTTGGCCCGGCGTCATGAGCCCTGACCCAACAAGAGGCGACAAGACGATGCCAGAGGTTATTTTCAACGGACCGGCCGGTCGGATCGAGGGCCGCTACCAGCCCGCCAAGAAGCGCGGCGCCCCGCTGGCGATCATCCTGCACCCGCACCCGCAATTCGGCGGGACGATGAACAATCAGATCGTCTACAACCTGTTCTACACCTTCGTGAACCGGGGCTTCTCGGCCCTGCGCTTCAACTTCCGCGGCGTCGGCCGCAGCCAAGGCCATTTCGACCATGGCGCCGGCGAGCTTTCGGATGCCGCTGCCGCGCTCGACTGGATGCAGGCGCTGAATCCGGAGGCCAAGAGCTGCTGGATCACCGGCGTCTCCTTCGGCGCCTGGATCGGCATGCAGCTCCTGATGCGCCGGCCGGAAATCGAGGGCTTCATGTCGATCGCGGCGATGGCCAACCGCTACGACTTCTCGTTCCTGGCGCCCTGCCCGTCCTCGGGCCTGTTCGTGCACGGCTCGGAAGATCGCGTCGCCCCGGTCAAGGAGGTGATGGCGGTGATCGAGAAGGTGAAGACGCAGAAGGGCATCCAGATCGAGCACACCGTCGTCGAGGGCGCCAACCACTTCTTCGACGGCAAGGTCGACGTGCTGATGGAGCAGGTCGGCGCCTATCTCGACCGCATGGTCGGGCCGGAGATCCTGAAGAGCGAGCAGGAGCAGGCCTGACGCTTCTCTCCGTCATGCTCGCCCTTGTGGCGAGCATCCACGTCTTTGGCCACCGAGTTCGGCTCAGAAAGACATGGATGGTCGGGGCAAGCCCGACCATGACGGCACAATAGCTGTCAGCCCCGACGAGAACCGACATGACCACCTACAAATCCGACTTCCTGCGCGTTCTCGACGAGCGCGGCCTCATCCATCAGGTTTCCGATCCGAGCGGGCTCGACGCCCTGTGCCGGCAGGGAGTCCAGACGGCCTATGTCGGGTATGACGCGACGGCGACCTCGATCCATATCGGCAACCTGATCTCGCTGACCATGCTGTACTGGTTCCAGGAGACGGGCCACCGGCCGATCACGCTGATGGGCGGCGGAACCTCGATGGTCGGCGACCCCTCCTTCCGCGACGACCAGCGCAAGCTGCTGACCGTCGAGGAGATCGCGGGCAATATCGAGAGCATCAAGCGCGTGTTCGGCCGCATCCTGCGCTATGGCGACGGGCCTACGGATGCGCTGATGGCCAACAACGCCGACTGGCTGCTGAAGCTGAACTATGTCGAGTTCCTGCGCGAGGTCGGCCGACATTTCTCGGTCAACCGCATGCTCTCCTTCGATTCGGTGAAGCTTAGGCTCGACCGCGAGCAGTCACTATCCTTCCTCGAATTCAACTACATGATCATGCAGGGCTACGACTTCGTCGAGCTCAACCGCCGCCATGGCTGCCGCCTGCAGATGGGCGGCTCCGATCAGTGGGGCAACATCATCAACGGCGTCGATCTCTCGCACCGGATGGGGGGGCCGCAGCTCTATTGCGTGACCACCCCGCTTTTGACGACAGCCTCGGGCGCCAAGATGGGCAAGACCGCCAATGGCGCGGTCTGGTTGAACGGCGACGTCTTCAGCCCCTATGATTTCTGGCAGTATTTCCGCAACACCGAGGACGCCGATGTCGGCCGTTTCCTCAAGGTGTTCACGCGCCTGCCGCTCGGGGAGATCGCCAGGCTCGAAGCACTCGGTGGCGCCGAGATCAACGAGGCCAAGAAGATCCTGGCGACCGAAATCACGACGATCGTGCATGGACGCGAGGCGGCCGAGGCTGCCGCCGAAACCGCTCGCAAGACCTTCGAGGAGGGTTCGCTCGCCTCTGACCTGCCGAGCGCCTCGGTGGCGCGCGCCGAATTCGACGTCGGGCTCGGCGTGCTCAGCGCCTTCGTCAAGGCGGGCCTCGTGCCCTCGACCGGCGAGGCAAGGCGTCAGGTCAAGGCCGGCGGCTTGCGCGTCAACGATGTGCTGGTGTCCGACGAGCGCGCCATGCTCGGCAGCGGCGATCTGGTGAGCGACGGCGCGGTCAAGCTCTCCTTCGGCAAGAAGAAGCACGTCCTGCTGCGTCCGGAATAACCCTCCGACGCAACAACGCTCAGGGCTGCGGCTGGCCCGGCTGAATCGGCCTCTGCGCGGGCGCGCCGCCAAGCGGATCGACGAAGCGGCGCAAAATGCCGGGCGCGAGCGCCGAGAGCGGGTTGATCGACATGGTCGGCGCGCTGGCTGCGCCCGCGATCCGGAAATTGACGGCGAAGAGCCCGCCATACTGACTGCCGCCACCGAGAAGTGCACCCACTACCGGCACCTGTGCGAAGGCGTTGTTGAAGGCATAGCCCGGCACGAAGGTGCCGCCGATGTCGACGCGGTCGCGGCCGTAATCGACATTGCCCTGCAGGGTGAAGCCGATCTGCTGGCCCCAGATCACCATGTCCGAGACGTCGAGACGGCTGGCGGAGCGGGTGAACTCTGCCCGCAGCTTGATGAAGGCGACTTCGCTGACGTTGATCGGCGCCGTCGAGGGCGTGCTGCCGGCGCGATCCCCGGACAGCGCCTGGACCGACTGCTCGCCGACGACGCGGCGCAAGGCCGGCTCGTCGCGGACCACGAAATTGCGGAACAGCAGTTCGCCGCTCTGGCGCGCGTCGCCCGGCCCGAGATTCAGGACGAGATCGCCGCCATAGGCCCTGCGGTAGAGATCGACGAAGCGCAGCAGCGCGCCGCCGTTCTCCGACTGCACGAGCATCCCACCCGCCGCTTCGCCCTGCCGCGACGTCTGTTTGGCGGTCACGTCCGCGCGCCCGATCCGGCCCTGGAAGGCGACGGTTCGCAGATCGCCACCACGCTTGGCGAGCTTGAGCGTGGCATTGGTGATCGCCTCATTGTTGAAGCCCGTCAGGATCGGCACGTCGAGATCGAGGTCGAGGTCGCCGCCGCGCGTGCCAGCCTTGTCGCCCCGCGTCGCCGAAGGACCCGATGCCGACTGGAGATCGCGGATGAACGGCCGGACATCTGCGACGGCGCCGCGGATGACGAGCTTCGTCAAGGCGCCATCGCGCTTGGCCTCGACCTTGAGATTGTCGCCGGACGAGAGCCGGAACTGCGACAGGCTGGCGCTCTCGAAGGCGTTCTGGCGGTTCAGCTCGACCTTGCCCCGGATCAGGATCGGATTGGAATCGAAGACGAGATCGTCGAGATCGGGCCCATCGGGGTCGGCGATGTAGTTGAAGGTCAGCTTGGCGGCGCGGCCCGCCGGCTTGGTCAGGCCCGGGATCGCGCCGTCGAGGGACGCCCTGGTCAGGTCGTTCTCGACGCGCGGCGGCGCATCCACGCCCTTGCCCAGCGCTTTGGTGACCTTGACCTGGACCGTGCCGTTGATGCCCGCCTCGGGCCCGAGTCCGCGCTTCTGCCGCGCGGCGTTGTCGAGCGTCATGGACAGGGTCGCCTCGCCCTTGCCGCGCGCATCCTGCCTGATCTCGACCTGCGCCCGGTCACCGCCGACGCGCGCCTCCCCACGCAGCAAGAGGCCGTTGCGGTCGGCATTGACGGTCAGATTGCCGCCATCGAGCTTCTCGGTGCCGAGCAGGGTGTCGGAGGCGACGCCGGTCAGCGTGCCCGCGCTGCTGACGACGAGTTCGCCCGGTTGCGGATCGTCGACCAGGGTCAGCGCCACGACGCTCTTGAGGTCGCTGTTGCCGCGCAGGCTGGCGGGATCGATCGCGCCCGGCGCGAACTCCTTCAAGGCAGGAAAGGAAAACAGCGCCGTCAGCGCCTCCATCGACCCGGTCGTGCGGAAGGTGGCGCGGGCCGGAGCGCGCTTCACCCAGGTATCGGGGACGTCGAAGGTGCCCTCGCCGATCTGGAGCTGCCGGCCATTGCCGAGATCGGCCGTCGCCTTGGAGATCGCGAGCTTGACGGTGCGGCCCGTCGTCCTGCCGGAGACGCTGGCGTCGATCAGCGGCGGCAGGCCGGGGCCGGGCTGAAAGCGCACCTGCGAGGCCTCGACGACGACGGAGAGTGCGCCGTCGGGGATGCCCGCACCCTGCAGCAGCCGGGCGTGATCCTCGGCGGGCAGGTCCATCTCGACGCGCAGCAGGGCGAGGCGACCACTGATGAACTGGCGCGACAGCGTCCGGTGGACATCGTCGGAGGTCCAGCGCGGCCACAGCGCCAGCGCGGCGCGCGGGTCGGAATCCGTCGCAGTGATCGAGAAGCGCTGCATCGGCGAGCCGCCGACCTGCTGCACCAGCCCGCGCCCCTCGGCCCGGATCGCCGGTCCCTGCACCGACATCGATTCGATCAGGGCCTCGCTGCTGCGAGGATCGATCCTGAGTTCGGCCTTGAGGGCGTCGATCATGACCGGAGGGTCGGCATCGACGCCCGCAATCTGGCCGTTCGCCTCGAGGCTCGTGCGCCAGGCAGCGCCATCGGCGCGCAGGCTGCCGGTGCCCTTCAGGCGCGTCGCACCAGCATTGAGCTCGACGGACTTCACCTCGATGACGGAGAGGTCGCCGCTGCTGGCGATCTGGATATGCGCGCCGTCCACCGCGATCGGCGGCACGGGGCTTTCCGGAAAACGGATGACCCCCGGCAGCACGTCGAGCCGCGCCTCGATCGACTTGCGGCCATCGGGGGACTGGCTGAGGCTCGCCTTGCCGCGCAGCGGCAGCCCCTCGATCGAGAGCCCGCCGGTGCCCAGCGCCAGGGCCACGACCTCGGCCGGCTCGAAACGGACAATGTCGATGTCGGCGCGCTGCGTGCCGTCGGCCGTGCTCGACAGGTCGATGGCGAGTTCCTTCCAGCGCTGGCCGGTGCGGCCCTTCACGGTGAGACGGGTGCCGCGCTCGCCGGTGCGCGTCAGACGGATTTCGACATCCTCGAAGCTGGCCTTCTGGCGTCCGTCGGGATCGACCAGGGATAGACGCGCCCCATTGATGCCCGCGGTCTCGAGCGCGCCGAGCAGGCCGTCGCCCTGGGCCAGCGTAGAGACCGCAGCCATGATGCCCGTAAAGGCGTTCCACTGGGCGGCATCGGGCAACGTCGAGGGGGCCGGGGCCTCCGCCGGAGCCGAATCGGCATTGACGATCAGCGCGCCATCCTTGTTGACGCCGAGGCGGACGTTGACGCCGCGCAGGTCGACCGAGGTCAGGCGGATATCGCCGCGCAGCAAGGCCATCGGCTCATAGCCGAGAATCGCCTCGGGCGCGCGGATCGCTGCGCCGCTCTTGTGGCGGAAGAAGACCTGCCGCACGCGAAGTTGTGATTGCCCGTCGATGCGTTCGAGTTCGGCGGCGGCGGCCTCGACCGTCCAGTCATGACCGAGACGCTCTGCGATTGCGCCCGCAATTCGCCCCTCGAGGCCCGAGAGCGGGACAAGCCCGGTGACGAGCAGGGTCGCAACCGCGCCGGCGAGCGTCAGCAAGGCGACGACGACAGCGACCGCGATGGTGACGAGGCCCGCCTTGGCGCGCCGCTTCACCTCCTCCACGTCGCAGTCCGGCCCGGCCGGCATCGCGCGCGATGCCGAATCGGCGTCCGGCTTGTTCGCGTCCTGGTCCAGCAAGGCGTTCTGCGTCCTCTCGGGCAAAGATCCGTTTGGTGTTCGGCGTCGTAGGGTCGCGTTGCTCGGCGCTATCGTTGCGGAGGCAACGTGACCTGTCGATGCAGCCCGGCCAAGCGATTCGGCAAGACGCGGCTTTGGCCCGCGCCTCGCCGCATCCTATCATGGCGCTTGAACGTGCACTGGCCCATGCAGGGCGAAGGTGCCGAAAGGAAGGCGGATCAATGACTTTACCGGCGAAGACTTTGCAGGATGGTGACCGGGCTCCCGATTTCACGCTCGAGCGAGACGGCGGCGGCACGCTGTCGCTGGCCGACTACAAGGGGCGCAAGCTCGTGCTCTATGCCTACCCCAAGGACGACACGCCGGGCTGCACGCAGGAAGCCATCGCCTTCAACGGCTTGCGCCAGGAGTTCGCCGCCGCCGACACCGACATCGTCGGCATCTCGCCCGATCCGGTGAAGCGCCACGACAAATTCAAGGCCAAGCACGGGCTCGATTTCGCGCTCGTCGCGGACGAGACGCAGGGCGCTTTGCAGGCCTATGGCATCTGGGTCGAGAAGAGCATGTATGGCCGCAGCTACATGGGGGTGGAGCGTACCACCTTCCTGATCGACCGCGACGGCAGGATCGCCCGGATCTGGCGCAAGGTGAAGGTGCCGGGCCATGCGCAGGAGGTCTTGGAGGCAGCGAGGGCGCTGTGACGGGCGGCTTGCGTCTTTTGCGAAAGATTAACCTTAACGGGGTCTGATGGGGATATCGGCAGCGTAACTTTCCGGTCCCGCGTAAATGACACATCTTGCTTCGACAGGCCCCGCCCTCCCGGTCTCCGGCCTGGTCACGCACAAGACCTACACCATCAGGCGTTCGACGGTGCTGACTGGCCTTGCCTGGCTGGCGCTGACGACCGCCGGCAGCGGCGCCGCCGGCTGGTACATCCTGAGCAAGGACGATCTCGCGGCCCGGCTGATCGCCCGGGAGACGACACGCCAGTATGCCTATGAGGATCGGATCGCGGCGCTGCGCGCCGATGTCGACCGCCTCGCCAGCCGCGCTCTGCTGGACCAGGACGGCGTCGAGGCCCGCGTCGACGAACTGGCGACGCGGCAGGCCGAACTCGAATCGCGCCAATCCCTCGTCACGGCGCTGGCCGACACACTTCAGAATGGGGGCATCGTGATGGCGCCCAAGGCGCCGTTGCGGCCGCGCATGATCAAGCCGGAAGAGCCGGTGCGGGCCTCGGGCGTCACCAGCTTCGCGCCGATCATGCCGACGAAGCCGACCCCGGCCCTCGATTCGCCGACGCTGCGCGGCGCCAACGCGAACCAGAATGCGCCCTGGACGTCGGGCGAGGTCGAGGTCCAGCCCCCAGCGAAGCGCGTCGATGCAGCCCTTACCCGCCTCGATCGCGCCATCGCCAACACGTCGGGCGCCCAGCTCGCGGCGCTGAAAGACATGGACCAGACTCTCGCCGAATCGCAAAAGCAGCTGCGCGGCGCCCTGTCGGAGACCGGGCTCGACACCGACCGGATGGCCGCCCAGAGCGGCATCGCCAAAAGTGCAGGCGGCGTCGGCGGGCCGTTTGTGCCGTTCAAGATCGACCCTGCCGCCGGCCCGTTCGAGGCGACCCTGAGCGCGCTGCAGCCGCGCATCTCGGCGGTGATGCGGCTGCGCGGCCTCGTCGAGCAGCTCCCGCTCGCCAAGCCGATGTCCGGCGACGTCGATTTCACCTCCAACTACGGCTACCGGGTCGATCCCTTCACCCGCGGTCCCGCCATGCATACCGGTGTCGATTTCCGGGCCGAGACCGGCTCGCAGATCCGCGCCACGGCGCCGGGCAAGGTCGTCACGGCCGAATATTCCGGCGGCTACGGCAACATGGTCGAGATCGAGCATGCCAACGGCATCACCACGCGCTACGCCCATATGTCGGCCATCCTGGCATCCGTCGGCCAGAACGTGACGACGGGGACCGTCGTCGGCCGCGTCGGCACCACTGGCCGCTCGACGGGACCGCATCTCCACTACGAGACCCGCATCAACGACGAGCCGGTCGACCCGACCCGCTTCCTGCGCGCCGGCGGAAAGCTCGCGGCTCTGCGCTGAGAACGTCGCGCTGCCGGTTTTCAGAGGGTTTCACCGGCCTTGGCGCCGAGATGCCTTGCAAGGCGCCGCCCGCTTCCCTATCGCTCGCGCGAACGGAATTGAAGGCGGACCGAAGATGAGCAAGCCGGGCGCGAACGGACTGACCTATGCGCAGGCGGGTGTCGATATCGACGCCGGCAACGCCATGGTCGATCAGATCAAGCCGCTGGTGCGCGCGACGCGCCGGCCGGGCGCGGATGCCGAGATCGGCGGCTTCGGCGGATTGTTCGACCTCAAGGCCGCCGGCTTCAGCGACCCGATCCTGGTGGCGGCCAATGACGGCGTCGGCACCAAGGTCAAGATCGCGATCGAGAGCGGGCTGCATTCGACGATCGGCATCGACCTCGTCGCCATGTGCGTCAACGACCTGATCGTCCAGGGCGCCGAGCCTTTGCTGTTCCTCGACTATTACGCCACCGGCAAGCTCGACCCGAAGGTCGGCGTCGAGATCGTGCGCGGCATTGCCGATGGCTGCCGCCAGGCCGGCTGCGCGCTGATCGGCGGCGAGACCGCCGAGATGCCCGGCATGTATGCCGAGAAGGACTATGATCTCGCCGGCTTCGCGGTCGGCGCGGCCGAGCGCGGTTCACTGCTGCCGCGCGCCGATCTGCAGCCAGGCGACGTCGTGTTCGGCCTGCCCTCCTCCGGCGTCCATTCCAACGGCTATTCGCTGGTCCGGCGCATCGTCGCTCTGAGCGGGCTCGCCTGGGAGGCCCCCGCGCCCTTCGCCCCCGGCAGCAGCCTGGCCGAGGCCCTGCTCATCCCGACGCGGATCTACGTCAAGCCGCTGCTCCAGGCGATCAAGGCGACCACCGGCATCAAGGCGCTGGCGCATATCACCGGCGGCGGCTTCCCGGACAACATCCCGCGCGTGCTGCCCGAGGGCTTAGGCGTCGCGCTCGATCTCGCCGCCATTCCGGTTCCCCCCGTCTTCGGCTGGCTGGCGAAGGTCGGCGGCGTGGCCGAGCGCGAGATGCTTCGGACCTTCAACTGCGGGATCGGCATGATCGTCGCGGCCGAGGCGGCGAAAGCCGCCGAGGTCGCGGCAGCATTGACCGCTGCCGGCGAGGCCCCGGTCAGGCTGGGCGAGATCGTCACCGTGAGCGATGGCGAGGATCAGGTCGCCTATCGCGGCAAGCTCGCCCTGTGACGATGGCGGCTCCGCGCCCGCGCGTCGCGATCCTGATCTCGGGGCGCGGCTCCAACATGGTGTCGCTGGTCGAGGCGGCCCGAGCCGAGGGCTTCCCTGCCGAGATCGCGCTCGTGCTCTCGAACGTGCCGGGCGCCGGCGGGCTCGATCGCGCGAGGGCCTTCGGCATCGCCACCGCGACCGTCGACCACCGCGCCTTCAACAAGGACCGCGAGGCCTTCGAGCGCGCCATGGACGAGGTCCTGCGCGTCAACCAGATCGACCTCGTGGTGCTGGCCGGTTTCATGCGGATCATGACGCCGTGGTTCGTGCGGCGCTGGGAAGGCCGGCTGATCAACATCCACCCGTCGCTGCTGCCGCTGTTCAAGGGCACGCATACGCACGCCCAGGCGCTCGCTGCCGGCGTCGCCGAGCATGGCTGCAGCGCGCATTTCGTCGTGCCCGAACTCGATGCCGGCCCGGTGATCATGCAGGCGAAGGTGCCCGTGCTGCCCGGTGACGACGAAGACACGCTGGCGGCCCGCGTGCTCGTGCAGGAGCACCTGCTCTATCCGCGCGCGCTCGCCGAGGTCGCCTCGGGACGTGCCGCGCTGGTCGACGGGGCCGTCGTCAGGGCCTGAGCCTCGTCGGTGCGCGCCTTGGCTTCCGCCTCGCAGCGCGCCTCCTCCTCCTTCTGCCAGCGCCGGAACAGATCGGCGCGGCGCGCCGGGTAGCGTTCCTCGCGCGCGACGAGATTGGTGATGCGGTCGGTGCGGAAATGGCGGAACGCCTGGCGCAGCTCGCACCAGGCGATGACGATACGAACACGCTCGTAGAAGGTCATGCCGATCGGCCAGAGCATGCGCTGCGTGTCCTGCCCGCTCTCGTCGCGATAGCGCACCTCGAGCTTGCGGCCCTGCCGGATGGCGGCGCGCACGGCGCCGACATCGACCTGATCGACCGGTGCATCGCGGCCATAGGCCGGCGCGAACAACGCTCCGTCGAGCAGGATCGGCCGCAGATGCGGCGGCAGCACGGCCGCGACCTTGCTGACGACATCCTCCGCCGCCCGCGCCAGAACGGGGTCGGCGCGCTCGCCGAGCCAGCGCATGCCGACCAGGACGGCCTCGATCTCGTCGGGAGACAGCATCAGCGGCGGCAGGTCGAAACCGGCGTCGAGCACATAGCCGATGCCAGCCTCGCCGCGCACCGGCACGCCCTGGCGGACCAGCGAGGCGATGTCGCGATAGACGGTGCGCACGGAGACATCGAGTTCCGAGGACAGCGTCTCGGCCGTCACCGGCCGGCGTCGGCGGCGCAGGCTCTGGATCATGTCGAGCAATCGTTCGGCGCGCTGCATGTCGACGGTTCCCGCTTCGGCTTGAGCGATGCCACAATGCTCTAGCGCTGCTGACAACTCCTGTCAGCAGCGTGTCAGTAGGATCGCCTCACGTTACAGCGATCCGCGGAGGCAACCATGATCACGCTGCACAGTTTCGGACCGGCTTTCGGACTGCCTGATCCGAGCCCGTTCTGCATCAAGGCCGAGCTTCTGCTGAAGCTTTCGGGCCTGCCCTACCAGCGCGCGACCGGCAATCTCAACCGCGCACCGAAACGCAAGCTGCCGTTGATCGTCGATGACGGCGTCACCATCGCCGATTCCAGCTTCATTCGCTTTCATCTCGAAAGCCGGCATGGCATCGATTTCGACAAGGGGCTCGATGCGGAGCGGCGCGGCGTGCTCTGGGCGGTCGAGAAGATGCTCGAGGACCAGATCTACTGGATCGTGGTCGGCGAGCGCTGGATGGACGACGCCAATTTCGCGCGCGGCCCGGCGAACTTTTTCAAATCCGTGCCGGCGCCGCTGCGCCCGCTGGTCTGCGCGCTGATCAGACGCAAGGTGCGGCGCAGCCTCGACGGCCACGGCATGGGGCGGCACAGCCAGGCCGAAAAGATGGTGCTGGGCGCCCGCGCACTCGACTCGATCGTCGCGATTCTCGGCGAGCGCGACTATCTCGGCGGCGACACGCCGGCGGGGGGCGACGCCGCGCTCGCCGCCTTCATGATGGCAGGCCTGTGCCCGCTGTTCGATTCGGGCTTCCGGGAACTGGTCGAAGCGCGGCCCAGCCTCGTCGCCTATGCGACGCGGATGAGCGAGCGCTTCTTTCCGGCTGATGAAGCCGTCAGAGCGGCCGCTTGAGCTTGCACTGATCGATGAAGCCCAGCCCCTTCTCTCGGGCGGAATCGTTGAAATAGCCGGTGTCGCGGAAGGCCTGGATCTCGTCCTTGGTCATCGCGTTGACCGTGCCCTTGGCGTAGCAGCTGCAAGGCGTATGCACCGCCTCGCGCGTCGTCTTCAAAAGCTGCGACTGTGTATGCAGGCAGGCGTCGAAGGCGCGCAGCTGGATCATGTAGGGCGTCAGGTTCTTGGCAGTCGGATCGGGCGGCGGCAGCGCGGTCGTCCCGCTCGCCGCATGAGCGCCGAGCCCCGCCAGAACAGACAATCCACCGGCCAGGAAGACCGCACCCATCCGCCGCATGATCATGATTTCGTTCGTCCTTCGAGGGCGGGCGCATCAGGTTCGCTTCGTGTCCCACCGTGTGCAGGGATGGCCATACCGGCACTCAAACGTCAAGAGTGAGTGCTGTCGCGGGAGGACGATGGTATCGCGCGCAGCGCTCATCCCGAGAGCGGGCTGAAATGAAATCCATGATTTCAGTGGCTCTGCCCGCGCATTGGCTCACCGTCATTTCGGGCGAGCGAAGCGAAGACCCGGAATCCATCGGAGGCCACCGAACCCTACGATGGATTCCGGAGCGGCGGCGCTTCGCGGCTTGTCGGGAATGACGGCCTGGGTGAAGACCAGCAACCCGAGATTGTCGATAGCGCTCGATTCATTTCCGGCCAGCCTCTCGGGAAGAGGGCTTGAAAACCGAGACGGCAAGCGCCCCGCTCACGCCTTCTTGATCCAGACCTTGTTGTCGTGGAAAGCGGCTCCGCCGAACGGAGCTGGCCCGTCGGCTCCGGTGATGGTGTTGATCCCGCGGCCATGCCTGTGGGCGGCGTTGGGCCAGATCGATTCGGCGATGACGACGCCGCGCACGACGCCGGCAAACAAGACAGCGCTCAGATGGACGCTGCCGCGCGTGTTGCCGACGATGACCTCTTCACCCGCCACGACGCCCAGGCCGGCGGCATCGTCGGGATGCAGCATCAGCGTCGGGCCGACTTCCTTCTTCACCGAGCTCGGCGTCTCCGTGAAGGTCGAGTTGAGGAAGCTGCGCGCCGGGCTGGTCGCCAGCCGGAAGGGATGCGCAGCATCGACATTGTCCAGCACGTCCCACTGGTCGGGCAGCGTCGGCATCTGCCGCCAGGGGCCGACCGGGCCGGCATTGGCGTTGGGCACCTTCGGCCAATCCGGCTTGAAGCGGAACTTGCGGTCGCGATAGCCGAAGCCGTCGAGATAATGCGCGGTGCGAAAATCCGGCTGCACATCGATGAAATCATTTGCGACGAGCTCGTCGAGCGTGCCGCGCCCGCTCTCGCGCAGCGTCCAGTCGACAAGCTCGCGCGGGGTCATCGTAAACCCGCGATGCTGCGCGCCTAGGCGCTGCGCCAGCGCGCAGATGAGATCATGGTTCGAGCGGCATTCGCCGGCCGGCTCGATGAGCCTGCCGCCCCACATGATGTGCTGGTGGCCGCCGCCCTGGTAGATGTCGTCATGTTCCATGAACTGGGTGGCGGGCAGCACGATGTCGGCCATCTGCGCCGTCTCGGTCATGAACTGCTCATGGACGACGGTGAAGAGGTCCTCGCGGGCGAAGCCCTGCTTGACCCGTTCCTGCTCGGGCGCGACCGAAACCGGGTTGGTGTTCTGAATCAGGAGCGCCCGCACCGGCCCGCCCTGTCGCAGCGCCTCGGGATCGCCGGTCAGGATGCGGCCGATCTGCGACTGGTCGAGCTCGCGCACGCTCCGGTCGCGGACGTCCAGCCCCTCGATCAGGCTCTTGCGCCAGTTGTAGATGCCGCTGTTGCTGTGGAAGGCGCCGCCGCCCTCATATTGCCAGGCTCCCGTCACGGTCGGCACGCAGAGCGCGGCATGCATCGAGACGGCGCCGTTGCGCTGACGGGCGAAGCCGTAGCCGAGGCGGAAGAAGCTGTTCTTGCGCGTGCCGACGAGAGCGGCGAATTCCTCGATCTGCGCGACGTCGAGCCCGGTGATCGCGGCTGCCCATTCGGGCGTGCGACTTTGCAGATGCGCCTCCAGTTCGCCCGGCGCGTCGGTATGCTCCGCGAGGTATTCACGATCGGCATGGCCGTCGCGGAAAAGCACATGCATGACGGCGCAGGCGAGCGCCGCATCGGTGCCGGGCCGCAGCACCAGAGCGAGATCGGCCTGGGCCAGCGTCGCGTTGTGATAGATGTCGATGGCGACGATCTTGGCGCCGCGGGTCTTCCGCGCCTTGATGGCGTGGTGCATCACATTGACCTGCGTGTGCACCGCATTGGTGCCCCAGATCACGACGCAGTCCGACTTGGCCATCTCGCGCGGATCGGGCCCGGCGAGCCGCCCCGTGCCAGCGATGAAGCCGGTCCAGGCCGTGGTCGTGCAGATCGTCGAATACTGGCCGGAATAGCGCTTGGCGTGGCGCAGGCGGTTAATGCCGTCGCGCATGACGAGGCCCATCGTGCCGGCATAGTAATAGGGCCAGACAGCCTCCGCGCCATGCTCGGCTTCGATCGCGAGGAAGCGCCTGGCGATCTCGTCGAGCGCCTCGTCCCAGGAGATGCGCTCGAACTGGCCCGAGCCCTTCGGACCGTTACGACGCATCGGATGCAGCAGCCGGTCGGGATGGTGGATGCGCTCGGCGTAGCGGGCGACCTTGGCGCAGATCACCCCGTCGGTGTAGCTCTGGCGCTTGCTGCCGCGAACGCGGCCGATGCTGCGCCCGTCGATGACCTCGACCTCCAGCGAACAGGCGGAGGGGCAGTCATGGGGACAAACCGACGGGTGATGGGCGATGCGTGGCATTTCGGTCATGCGGTTGTGGTAGAGCATGATTGGACAAAGTGGAATGTGCGTCATCAGGGCAGTGCTCTGCATGGCCGTCATCTTGCTTGACGGGCATATCCCTTCGACGCCGGCAATCTCGCACCGCGTCCTCTCCATCAACCTCGGGTTAATCCTAATGCTTCACCGTGTCCGGGTCTGGTCGTCAGAGGCGCGGTTGCGCCGGAGTATGAGTTTCATGCGTAGCGTTGCGTTCATGGCGGCCGTGCTGGCCTGCCTCCTCCTGTCGCCTTCCGACCGCGCGCTGGCGCAGTCGCCCGACTACACCACCCTCACCTCGCCCCAGTCGGCGCAGAACTGGACCCTGACCTTGGGCGCGGGCCTGCATCGCCAGCCTGACTACCTCGGCTCCAACGACTACATCTTCCGGCCCAAGCCGATCATCTCGCTGAGTCGGGGGCTGAAGAGCACCTGGTGGTCGGCCGAGGACGATGCGATCTCGATCGGCTTCTTCTCGGGCACCGCCTGGCGCGTCGGCTTCTCCGGCAATCTGCTCTGGGAGCGCAAGGCCAGCACGAACCCCGCGCTGATCGGCGTCCCCGACATCAAGTTCGGTGCCGAGGCCGGCGCCTTCGCCGAGTTCTATCCGGCATCCTGGCTGCGGGCCCGCGTCGATCTGCGCCGTGGTATCGTCGCCCATGACGGCCTTGTCGCCGAAATGAAGCTCGATGCCTTCGCGCGCATCAACGACACCTGGAAGCTCGGCATCGGGCCGCGCATGGTGGTGGCGAGCGCCGACTATGTGCGGACCTATTTCGGCTCGATCCCCGGCACTGTCGGGACCGGCGGTCTGCTGCAGCGCTTCAACACCGGCATCGTCTCCTACGGCGCCATCGCGCAGGCGACCTACAACTGGACCGAACGGTTCCAGACCACTGTTTATGCCGAGTACAAGCATCTCGTCGGCGACGCGGCGAAGGCGCCGATCGTGAAAACGTTCGGCTCGCGCGATTCGATCACGCTGGGCATCTCGGCGAGCTACGCCTTCGACCTCGGGTTCTGAGGCGTCGCGACGGATTGAACTGCCGCACCGTCGTCCCGGACAAGCGGCGCAGCCGCGCCGATCCGGGACCCATGCCGGAACGCTTCAAGAATGGACCCCGGGTCTGCGCTTCGCTGCGCCCGCGATGACGGCCTAAGGATATAAAGAAAGGGGCGGGTCGAAATCGACCCGCCCCTTCATTGATTCAAAGCGCCGCCGTGGCGGCAATCTCAGCCGACGATTTCGTTGCCCGAGAAGAACTGGGCGATCTCGATGGCGGCTGCCTCGGGGGCATCCGAGCCATGGGCGGTGTTCTCGCCGACGGATTCAGCGAAGAGCTTGCGGATGGTGCCCTCGGCGGCATTGGTCGGGTTGGTGGCGCCCATGACGTCGCGATACTTCGCGATGGCGTCCTCGCCCTCGAGAACCTGCACGACCACGGGGCCCGAGGTCATGAACTCGACGAGCTCGCCGAAGAAGGGGCGCGCGGAATGGACCGCATAGAAGGTCTCGGCCTGAGCCTTGGTCAGATGGATGCGCTTCTGGGCGACGATGCGCAGGCCGGCCTTCTCGATGACCGCGTTGACCGCGCCGGTGAGATTGCGCCGCGTCGCATCGGGCTTGAGAATGGAGAAGGTACGCTGAACAGCCATCGGTCGATCCTTGGGGAAATCTGGGGGAATGCGGCGCGCTTATAACCGCGCCCTCCCCGCCCCACAAGGCTCGTCGGCAGAAGCGTCTCCGCCCCCAAGGGCTTTCAGTGCCGCGTCAGGAAGCTGCGGGCTTCGCGCAGGGCTTCCGCGATCTGGTCGCGGGTCATCTCCAGTGCCAGTTCCTGGCGGTGCGCCGCGGCCCGGCCGCAGCCACGGGCCTGGGCGACGTTGAACCATTTCTGCGCCGTGACCAGATCGACCGGGATGCCGCGCCCAGCGGCATACATCAGGCCGAGCTCGTAATAGGCCTGCGCCGACGCCTCGCTCGGGATCACCAGAGAAGCTGGGATCGCGCTCATTTCCATGCGTGCCATGACAACCACCTTTTGTCTTCGGTTCGTGCCGGCCACCCGTCCAAAGGCCCCGGCTTGTTGATGTCGAGATTGGCGTCAGCGCTTAAAGGCGCCGCTAAAATTCGCGATGAATCGAAACTCAACGAGAAATGAGCGAGCGGTTAAATCAACACTCGATTCAGTCTTAGATCGGTAAAAGCGCAATCTTTTCAAGGGCTCTTGCGGCGAATGCCGGCGAGCCCATTGACGGAGGATTCACCCTCCCGTGCGGAAGGGGGCTTTTGCCCTGCCGTTGCGGCAACTTGGAAGCCGTTAGGTTCTCCGGTATGGTTCATATCTGAACCATGCAGCATAGCGTGGTCGGACAGGGAGGATTTCCATGCCTATCGGATCGAGCGCCCCTCGGGCATCACTCGCTGGCCTCGGCCTTCTTCTCGTCGGCCTCTCAAGCGCTCCCGCCACGGCGCAGGACGTCGCGGGCATCTGGCTGCGCGACACCGGCGCCTCGCGCGTGCGCTTCGCCAAATGCGGCGAGGCGATGTGCGGCACGCTGGCCTGGCTCAAGGACACCAACGGCCCGGCCAAGGTCGGGCAGCGCATCTTCTACGACATGAAGCCCTCCGGCGACCGCAAATGGGCCGGCAGCGCCTTCAACCCCGAGGACGGCAAGACCTATTCCGGCACCATGACGCTGTCGGGCGACGCGCTGACGACCTCGGGCTGCGTCATGGGCGGGCTGATCTGCCGCTCGGTGAAGTGGAACCGGGCGAATTGAGGACATCCGGCGCCGCGCCTAGCCGGCAAGGTTGATGCCTTCAAAACCAACTTATCCCCGCGCCCTCCACCCATGCCTATTCTCCCCTCGCTCCGCCCGACCAAGGGGGCTGTCGCGAGGCATCGTGCGGCCGGGTGGAGTTGCGGGTTTCGTCGTCCGACGCCGTTGCGGGCCGAAGATGGCGGAGGCGCAGATCGCCATCGCGCGGGTGATTCAGGCCGCGCGACCTGTGACACGGATAACCAGAAGGCGATCTGGCGGCATCAAATACCTGCGCGCGGGGCGAGGTGGCGGCTTTTGGAGCTGCTTCGACACAGACATCGACATCGACATCGGCACGCAGCCGTCGACTGCGACGCCATCTCGTCCCGCGCATCCCCTTGGATACGCTCAACGAAGACCCGAGAACCCCGCGGCGAACAGCCGGACGGGGCGCTCGGTGCGTACCCTCTCAGCGCGCCTTCTGTCCGAACAGGACCGCCTTTTCCTCGGGCGTGCTGATCCCGGCGGGGTTGCGCAGGGTTTCGCCGACCTTGATGCCGCGCTGGACGGCCGGGCGCGCCATCATGGTCTCGAGCCAACGGGCGACCTGCGGGAACTGCTTGAGGTCCTGGCCCTGCTTCTCCCAGCCACGGGCCCAGCCGATGCAGGCCATGTCGGCGATGGAATAGTCGCCGCAGATATAGTCGCGGCCTTCCAGGCGCTTGTTCAGGACGCCGTAGAGCCTGTTGGTCTCGTTGGTGTAGCGGTCGATGGCGTAGGGCACCTTCTCGGGTGCGTAGAGGCGGAAATGGTGGGTCTGGCCGAGCATCGGCCCGAAGCCGCCCATCTGCCAGAACAGCCATTCATCGACGGCAATGCGGGCGCGCTCGTCGGCAGGGTAGAACTGCCCGGTCTTGCGACCGAGATATTGCAGGATCGCGCCGGATTCGAAGACCGAGATCGGCTTGCCGTCCGGCCCTTCGGGATCGACGATGGCGGGCATGCGGTTATTGGGCGAGATCGCCAGGAAATCCGGCTTGAACTGGTCGCCCTTGCCGATGTTCACCGGGATCACGTTATAGGGCAGGCCGCACTCCTCCAGCATGATGCTGATCTTCCACCCGTTCGGGGTGGGCCAGTAATAGAGGTCGATCGGCTTGGTCTGGCTAGCGGACATGGTTCGGTTCCGGTCACTGTGCAGACGAGGGAGCCGGGTTTGTAGGCCTGTTCCGCAGACGGAGGAAGACCCACGGCCATCGCGCCGTGCAGCGTCGCCATGTCGTGAACAGGGATGCGTGAGGCCGGCAAACCTGCCTCAGAGCACCATCTTGAAGCCCTCATGGCTCTGCTCGAAGCCGAGACGGACATAGAAGCGGTGGGCGTCGGCGCGTGTCTTGTTCGAGGTCAGCTCGGCCATGCCCGCGCCGTTCTCCCTGGCGAAGGCGAGAGCGTGGGCGATCATGATGGCCCCGATTCCGCGCCCTCGGCTTTCGGGCGCGACATGCACGCTCTCGAACTTGGCGCGCATGCGCCCCCGCGAGACCAGCCCGGGGATCAGCGTGACCTGGAAGGTGCCGACCACGGTGCCGCCCTGCTCGGCCACGAACAGCGTGTTGTGCGCGGAGGCCTCGATCTGCGCGAAGGCGTCGAGATAGCCGGGATGGGCCGCTTCCGCCTCGACCTCGGCTGATGTCAACGTCTGCTGGGGCGCACCCAGCATGATCAGCGCCGCGATGCGCGCGACATCCTCGCGGCGGGCGCGGCGGACGATGACGCCGGTGGTATTGGTGTCCATGGCAGGCAGTGTCCCGGTTTGGCGAGGTCTCGGTCAGGCCTGCGGCCTCACTCTGCAAACAGCCGCTTGGCCATCAGCAGCGTGTTGGGCGTGTCGTCGCGGCCGTCGAAACGGGCCTGGCGCTGCAGGAAGAAGCCCATGCGCTCGTAGAAGGTGATCGCCGGCTCGTTCTGGCTCTCGACCTCAAGGCGCGCCACCGGCGCCTGCGGGAAGCACGCCAGCGTCACCTGCAGCAGCGTGCGGCCGATGCCGATGCCCTGATAGGTCGGCAGGACATAGAGCCTTGTCAAAAGCGCGGCACGGTCCTGCTCGATCCGCGCCGAGGCGGTCGCGATGATCTCGCTGCCGACCAGCGCAACGAGGAAGGCGCCGCTCTCGCGGCCCAGCTGGGCGCTCAGATTGTCCAGCGAGTGCCAGGCATTGGTGATCTCGGCGACGCGCTGCCAGCCATAGATGCCGTCATAGGTGGCATGCCAGGTCTCGACCAAAAGCGCGCGCACCGCCGGGAGGTCGGTGGCTTCGGCGTCGCGAATGATGAGACCGTCCGGCGTCACATGCTCACTCGATTCCCAGCTTGCTCTTCAAGATCTCGTTCAGCGCCTGCGGGTTGGCCTTGCCGCCGGACGCCTTCATCGCCTGGCCGACGAACCAGCCGAGCATGGTGGGCTTGGCCTTGACCTGCTCGACCTTGTCGGAATTGGCGGCGATCAACTCGTCCACGGCCTTCTCGATGGCGCCGGTATCGGTGACCTGCTTCATGCCGCGGGCCTCGACGATCGCGCGGGGGTCGCCCCCTTCGGACCAGAGGATCTCGAACAGATCCTTGGCAATGCGGCCGGAGATGACGCCCTCGCCGATCAGATCGACCAGCCCGCCGAGCTGGGCGGCCGAGACGGGCGAGGTGGTGACGTCCTGGCCCTCCTTGTTGAGGCGTCCGAAGAGCTCGTTGATCACCCAGTTGGCGGCGGCCTTGCCGTCGCGGCCGCTTGCCACCGCCTCGAAATAATCGGCCTGCTCGCGCTCGGCGACGAGCACAGAGGCGTCATAGGGCGAGAGCCCGTATTCCGCGATGAAGCGGGCTTTCTTGGCGTCGGGCAGCTCCGGCAGATGCGCCTTCAGATCGGCGACGAAGGCGTCGTCGAATTCGAGCGGCAGCAGGTCGGGGTCGGGGAAGTAGCGGTAGTCATGCGCCTCTTCCTTGGAGCGCATCGAGCGGGTCTCGCTCTTGGCGGGATCGTAGAGGCGGGTCTCCTGGTCGATCGTGCCGCCATCCTCGAGGATGCCGATCTGGCGGCGCGCCTCGACATCGACGGCCTGGCCGATGAAGCGGATCGAGTTGACGTTCTTGATCTCGCAGCGCGTGCCGAGTTCGTCGCCGGGCTTGCGGACCGAGACGTTGACGTCGGCGCGCAAATTGCCCTTCTCCATGTCGCCGTCGCAGGTGCCGAGATAGCGCAGGATGGTGCGCAGCTTGGTGACGAAGGCGCGCGCCTCGTCGGCCGAGCGCAGATCCGGACGCGAGACGATCTCCATCAGCGCGACGCCCGACCGGTTCAGGTCGACGAAGCTCATCGTCGGGTGCTGGTCATGGATCGACTTGCCGGCGTCCTGCTCCAGATGCAGCCGCTCGATCCCGACGGTGATCTGCTCGGTGGGCGACAGATCGACCTCGATCTCGCCTTCGCCGATGATCGGGCTCTTGTACTGGCTGATCTGGTAACCCTGCGGCAGATCGGGGTAGAAGTAGTTCTTGCGGTCGAACACGGAGCGCTTGTTGACCTGCGCGTTCAAACCAAGACCGGTGCGCACGGCCTGGCGCACACATTCGGCGTTGATGACCGGCAGCATGCCGGGCATCGCGGCGTCGACGAGGCTGACATGCGCGTTGGGCTCGGCTCCGAAACCGGTCGCGGCACCTGAAAACAGCTTGGCGTTGGAGGTGACCTGTGCATGGATTTCCATGCCGACCACAATCTCCCAGTCGCCTGTCGCACCCTTGATCAGCTTTTTGGGGTCGGCGGGGCGGGTATGCGCGTTCATTGTCAGTCTTCCGGCTCTAAAGGATCGTCTACCGGTTACGACCTCGGCGGGCGGGCGGCAAGCTCCTGTTGCGCTCCCGACACCTCTTGTCGGGATTGTAGCATCATATGCCTCATTCCATGCCCATGATGGGTGATGGAACTTGACAATCGTCAGTCGTCACCTCTTGTAGCGGCACAGGCCGGAAACCCGCCAGGGTTGCGCCGGCCCAGCCATCCGGAGTTTCGCCATGTTGAACCGCCGCCCCGGTCTGATGCTTGTCGCCCTGTCGGCCGCGACGCTGATGACCTCCGCCACCCTGCTGATGTCCCGCGACGCCCTGGCACAGGGCGCGCCGCCGGCGCCCCCGGTCCAGATTTCCGCGCCGCTGGCGCAGCGCGTCACCAATTGGGACGAGTTCACCGGCCGCTTCGAGGCCAGCGAGCAGGTCGATGTCCGCGCGCGCGTCTCCGGCTTCCTCGACTCGCTGCACTTCAAGGATGGCGACCTCGTCAAGAAGGGCGACCTGCTCTTCACCATCGATCCCCGGCCCTACCGTCTTTCGGTGGACGCCGCCCGGGCCGAGGTCGCGCGCGCCAAAGCCCAGGTCGAACTGGCCCAGAACGAGGTCGAGCGCGCCGAGGGCCTGACGCAGAACCGCACCATCACGGCGCGAGATGTCGATCAGCGCCGCGCCAACCTGAACAGTGCCATTGGAACGCAGCAGGGCGCCGAGGCCAACCTCAAGACGGCCGAGCTCAATCTCGAATGGACCGAGGTGCGCGCGCCGCTGGCGGGCCGCATCTCCAACCGCCGCGTCGATCCCGGCAACCTGATCGCAGGCGGCCAGTCGGGTGCGACGCTGCTGACGACGATCGTCGCGGTCGACCCGATCTACTTCACCTTCGACGCCTCGGAGGCCGACTACCTGCGCTATCAGCGCCAGTCGACCAATCTGCGCTCCACGGCTTCTCGCGAGGCCGGCACCGTCGCCGAGGTGCGGCTGTCGGACGAGACGGAGTGGAAGCGTCGCGGCCGGATCGACTTCGTCGACAATGCGCTCAATGCACGCTCGGGGACGATCCGCGGTCGCGTGGTGTTTCCCAACACGGACCAGTTCCTGACCCCGGGCACCTTCGGGCGGCTGCGGGTCTTCGCCGGAGAGGCCGATGCGCTGCTGGTTCCCGACACGGTCATCGTCTCCGACCAGGCCAACAAGATCGTCCTCACGGTCGGCCCCGAGAACAAGATCGTGCCCAAGCCCGTCATCCTCGGCCAGATCACCGGGGGCCTGCGCGTCATCCGGAGCGGTCTGACGCCCCAGGACAAGGTCGTGATCGGCGGCTTCGCCAATCCGATGGTGAGGCCGGGCGCGACGGTCACGCCGCAGCCGGGCGAGATCAAGCTCGCCGCGTCGAACTGACGATCGTCTTCGACATTACACTTCGGACGGCCGCAGGCTGTCCGCCCTGACGTCAGGCCAGGACACAATCCATGTTCCGCTTCGCTCATTTCTTCATCGACCGGCCGATCTTCGCGACCGTGCTCTCGGTTCTCCTCACGATCGCCGGCGCCATCACGCTGCGCACATTGCCGATCTCGGAATATCCCGAGATCGCTCCGCCGACCGTGTCGATCCGCGCCGTCTATCCCGGCGCCTCTGCCGAAGTCGTCGCGGCGACCGTGGCGACGCCGATCGAGCAGGAGGTGAACGGCGTCGACGACATGCTCTACATCACCTCGCAGTCGACCGGCGACGGCGTGGTGACGATCAACGTCGTGTTCAAGGCCGGCGTCGATGTCGACCAGGCCCAGGTCCTCGTCCAGAACCGAGTCGCGCAGGCGCAGCCGCGGTTGCCTGAAGCCGTCCGCCAGCTCGGCCTGACGGTTCGCAAGGCCTCGCCCGACTTCCTGATGGTCATCAACATGGTCTCGCCGGACGGCTCGCGTGATCCCCAGTACATCTCCAATTACACCTCGCTCTACATCAAGGACGTGCTCACCCGCGTCGATGGTGTCGGCGACGTGCAGATCTTCGGCGCGCGCGACTTCTCGATGCGCATCTGGCTCGATCCCGCCAAGGTGGCCTCGCGCAACCTGACGGCCGGCGACGTCGTCGCGGCGCTGCGGGCGGCGAACGTCCAAGTCGCCGCCGGCGCGCTGAACCAGCCGCCGGCAAAGTCGGACGAGGCGTTCCAGCTCTCGGTCAACACACTGGGCCGCCTGACCGACATCGCAGAATTCGAAAACATCGTCGTGCGCTCCGACGCCGACGGCGGCACTATCCGCATTCGCGACATCGCCCGCGTCGAGCTCGGCTCGCAGGACTACACCACCAACGCCTATCTCGATAACCGAGACACAGTCGCCGTCGGCGTCTTCCAGCGGCCGGGCTCGAACGCGCTGGCGACGTCGGACGCGATCATCGCGACGATGAACACGATGTCCCGGCAGTACCCGGCCGGGCTCGAGCACCGCATCATCTACAACCCGACCGAATTCATCGGAGAATCGGTCCGCGCCGTCATCACCACTCTGCTCGAGGCGGTAGCGCTCGTCGTCCTGGTGGTCATCCTCTTCCTCCAAACGTGGCGCGCCGCGATCATCCCCATCGTCGCGATCCCGGTCTCCCTCGTCGGCACCTTCCTGGTGATGGCGGCCGTAGGCATCTCGTTCAACACGATCTCGCTGCTCGCCCTCGTTCTGGCGATCGGCATCGTGGTCGACGATGCCATCGTCGTGGTCGAAAACGTCGAGCGCTATCTGGCCGAAGGCCTGTCGCCCAAGGAGGCAGCTCACAAGACGATGGACGAGGTCGGCGGAGCGCTGCTGGCCATCGCGCTCGTGCTCTGCGCCGTGTTCATCCCCACCGCCTTCATCAGCGGTCTGCAGGGAACCTTCTACCAGCAGTTCGCGGTCACGATCGCGGCCTCGACGGCGATCTCGTGCTTCGTCTCGCTGACTTTGTCGCCGGCCATGTCGGCGGTGCTGCTCAAGCCGCACAAGAAGCATGAGGAGCATGAGAAGCACGGCTTTTTCTACAGGCTCGGCGCGCCGGTCCGCGGCTTCTTTCATTACTTCAACGCGGCCTTCGACTGGCTGTCGCGCGGCTATGGCGCCCTGACGTCGCGCCTCATTCGCATGGCGGTCATTCTGCTCATCGTCTATGCCGGTCTGATCGCGCTCACCGCCCAGCGGTTGACCGCGACGCCGACCGGGCTCGTGCCGCAGCTCGATCGCGGCTATTTCATCGTCGCGATGCAGTTGCCGCCCGGGGCATCGCTGCAGCGCACGGATGATGTGCTGCGCCGGGCCAATGAGCTGCTGCAGTCGCGTCCGGGCGTCGCCCACACCGTCGCCTTCGCCGGGCTCGACGGCGCGACCTTCACGATCGCGCCCAATGCCGGCGTCGCCTTCGTGACGCTCGCCCCGTTCCCCGATCGCGAGAAGGCGGGGCTGACCACGGCCGGCATCCTCAATGACCTGCGCCAGCAGATGTTCACGATCCCGGAGGCCTTCACGCTCGTGATCGAGCCCCCCGCCATCCCCGGTATCGGCACCGGCGGTGGACTGAAAGGCTATGTGCAGGATCGCAGCGGCCGCGGCTTGGCCGCGCTCGAAGGCGCTGCCTGGATCGTCGCCGGCTCGGCCGGCCAGGTTCCGGGCATCCAACAGCCCTTCACGCTGTTCTCGACCAAGACGCCGCAGATCTATGCCGACATCGACCGTACCAAGGCTGAGATGCTCGGTGTGCCGGTGACGCGCATCTTCGAGACGCTGTCGGTTTATATGGGCTCGGCCTATATCAACGACTTCAACCTGCTCGGTCGCACCTATCGCGTCACCGCGCAGGCCGACAATCCGTTTCGCCTGACCACGCGCGACGTCGCCAATCTCAAGACCCGCAACGCGGATGGCGAAATGGTGCCGATCGGCGCGGTCGCCTCCTTCCAGAACACCACCGGCGCCTATCGCGTGCCGCGCTACAATCTCTATCCGGCGGCCGAGGTGCAGCTCTCGATGGCGCATGGCTATTCGACCGGCCAGGGCATCGCGGCGGTGGAGAAGATCGCGGCCGAGCGCCTGCCCGCCGGGTTCGGCTTCGAATGGACCGAGATCGCTCTTCAAGAGAAGCTCGCGGGCAACACCGCGGTGATCGCCTTCGGTCTCGGCGTGGTCTTCGTCTTCCTGCTGTTGGCGGCTCTCTATGAGAGCTGGCTGCTGCCGCTGTCGGTCATCCTGATCGTTCCCATGTGTATTCTGGCGGCGATGTTTGGGGTGAACTATGCCGGGCTCGACCGCAACATCCTCGTCGATATCGGCCTGGTGGTGCTGGTTGGTCTCGCCGCCAAGAATGCGATCCTGATCGTCGAGTTCGCCAAGCAGGCCGAAGATGACGGCATGAACCGCCGCGATGCCGCCATCGCGGCGGCACGCACCCGGTTGCGGCCGATCCTGATGACCTCGCTCGCCTTCATTCTGGGCGTGCTGCCGCTGACCGTCTCGGTCGGCGCGGGTGCAGAGATGCGGCAGGCGATGGGCATCGCGGTGTTCTCCGGCATGCTGGGGGTGACGTTCTTCGGCCTGATCTTCACGCCCGTCTTCTATGTCGTGGTGCGCTGGCTCGCCGACCTCGGCAAGAAGAAGGCGCCGGGCGAACCAACGCATCACGAGCCGACAGCGGCGCAAGGCTGACGGCCGCGCGCCGCCAGCCATATGCAAAATAAAAAGGGCCGCGCGAGCGGCCCTTTTTCGTTGCTGGCTTTGCGCGCCTCCGCGCCGTTCAATGCCCGGCGAAGACGAGCAGCTTGATCGGCAGCACCGTGGCCTGGATGCGCAGCAGCAGCGCATGGACGAGGCCGACCGCATCGACGGCATGCAGCGCCACGCTCCGCGCCGTGCTGAGCTTGCCCGAGGCGATCGCGTCGTGATTGCTGGTATAGGCGTTGGCGATGCAGCTGCTGCCGGGAACGACGCCCGTCAGGCCGCCCTCGTAAAGCGGTTCGAGGAAGGCGAGGATGGTGCCGGGTGCCCTCGCCTGCTGGGCATCGATAAGCTGTTCACCGCCGCGAAACTGTCCCGCCGCGATGAAATCCTGCACATCGGTGACCACCATCGGGATGATCGTCCAGGGCTTCGACAGGCAGGTGACCTCAGCGATCATGCCGACCTTGAGCACCTGCGCCTCGACCTGGCCGAAACCCGCCTGGAGCGCCCGCCGTCCGGCATCGGCCGGGATCAGCACGCCGGCCGGGCGCATGAACGGATTGACCACGTCGCCGACGCGCAGGGCGAACTGCTCGATATGGCCGGCGACGCCGGCCCGGATCACCGTTTTGCTCAGCTCGACCTCGGCCTGGGCAAGCGCCGCCTGGGCGCTGGCCTTCTCCGCCGGGAGCAGCACGGAAATCCGCGTCTGCGCCCCTTCACGGGCGGCCGTTGCCGCAGTAACTCCAGCCTGTCGACCCTCGACGAGATTTTCGAGACGCTCGATCTCGCGCTCTGCGACGGTGCCGGAGTTGCGTGCCCTCAGTTCCTGCTTGGTCCGGAGTTCGTCGAGCGCTTGTTGATACGCGCTCCTTGCCTCCAGAATCTTGGCTTCGTTCGTCTGGATATCGACCCGGGCGACGACGAGGGCTGCATCCACCTCGGCGATCTTGCGACGGGCCGTCTCGGCCTCGGCCTCCTGCTTTGAGCTGTCGAGCCTGAAGATCGGCGCGCCCTGGGCGATCTTCTCGCCGCTTCGGACATGAACCTCCGCCACCCGTCCGTTCATCTCGGGCACGATCGGCACCGTCCGGAAGTACAGCGTCGCATTGGTCGTCGAGGGGTGGTTGTAGAAGATCACCGTGATCAGGGCGACCGCAAGCATCAGGCAGGTGATGATGCCCCAGCGCAGTTCGAACCAGACCGAATAGAGCGTGATCTCATGGCCGATCCGTTTGCCCTGGCGGTAACGGCGATAAAGATAATCGGGCAGGATCGTCAGCAGCGAGCAGAGCAGGATCTCAAGCATGAGCGGGCGCTCCATCCTGTTGCGGCTTCGCCTCGACATGGACCGGTTCGGGTTCCGGCACGGACGCCTCCGCTTCAGCCGCACCTTCGCCGGGCGCCTGGCCGGCGATCTTCTCGAGCGAGCCGGCCATCCGGCGCAGCGGGTTCCAGACGTCGGGAATCTCGATCAGCGCCAGCAGCAGCCCGGCGACCCAGAACAGATGAATATGGGTGAACAGCGCGAGCAGCCCGAGCACGGCGACGATCTCGAACTGGAGCTTGTGCGCCTTGTGCGCCATTCGCTCCGGCAAGGTGTGCAGCCGCAGGAAGATCAGGCCCACCGCCAGGATCGCGCCGAGAACCGTCGCGATCGCCACGACCAACAAGATATCGGTCTCGCCGGGCGGTGTGATGAAGGATGGCAGATGCGGCGTGGCCGCAGGATGTATTGGAATCGTCACAGGAAGCCTCCCAGCCCTAAGCCCGGACCGGCCTCCTCCGCCTCGGCACGCAGGCCGGGGCTTGTCACGTCGCGCATGTTTTCTGCACGTCGCCGGCTGCCCAAGCGTTAGCCGATCTGACCCCGATCGTGGGGTGGAGTCAAACCTGCCTGTTCGTCGGCTGCACTGGCTTATGCGAAGGGCCTCGAATCCGGCGAAGGCTGCGATAGAAAGCCCGGCGCGATTCGCGCGGGCTCAGCCCCACCAGCGCTCGGTGACCGGGAAACGGCCGGCGGCCTCCTCGATGACCTGGCCGAGCGAGAATAGCGTCTCCTCGTCGAAGGGACGGCCGATGAGTTGCAGCCCCAGCGGCAGACCCTGCCGGTCGAGGCCGGCGGGCACGGCGATGCCGGGCAGGCCGGCCATGTTTACCGTCACCGTGAAGATGTCGTTGAGATACATCTCGACGGGATCGGCCGAGCCCTTCTCGCCGATGCCGAAGGCCGCCGACGGCGTCGCGGGCGTCAGGACCGCGTCGATGCCGGCGGCATAGGCCTCGTCGAAGTCGCGCTTGATCAGGGTGCGGACCTTCTGGGCCTTAAGGTAGTAGGCGTCGTAATAGCCGGCCGAGAGGACATAGGTGCCGATCATGATGCGGCGCTTGACCTCGGCCCCGAAGCCGGCGGCGCGGGTCTTCTCATACATCTCCGCGATGTCGCGGCCCTGCTCGCGCAGGCCATAGCGCACGCCGTCATAGCGGGCGAGGTTGGACGAGGCTTCGGCGGGGGCGACGATGTAATAGGCCGGAAGCGCGTATTTGGTGTGCGGCAGCGAGATTTCGACGATCTCGGCGCCGGCTGCCTTCAGCCAGGCGATGCCCTGCTGCCAGAGCGCCTCGATCTCGGCGTTGAGCCCGTCGAGGCGATACTCCCTGGGTATGCCGATCTTCATGCCCTTGACCGAGCGGCCGACGGCCTTCTCGTAATCGGGCACGGCCCTGTCCACGCTGGTCGTGTCCTTGGGATCGTGGCCGGCCATCGAGCGCAGCATCACGGCGCAGTCGCGCACGCTCTTGCCGATCGGTCCGGCCTGGTCGAGCGAGGAGGCGAAGGCGACGATGCCCCAGCGCGAGCAGCGGCCATAGGTCGGCTTGATGCCGACGGTGCCGGTAAAGGCGGCCGGCTGGCGGATCGAGCCGCCGGTGTCGGTCGCGGTCGCCGCGAGGCAGAGATCGGCGGCGACAGCCGAGGCCGAACCGCCCGAGGAGCCGCCGGGCACGAGATGGGCGCCCTCAACCGCGCCGGCAGCGCCTGCTCCGACATTGGAACCGGTGCGCCGCCAGGGGTTGACCACGGGACCAAAGGCGCTGGTCTCGTTCGACGAGCCCATGGCGAATTCGTCGTTGTTGAGCTTGCCGAGCATGACAGCGCCGTCGCGCCAGAGCTGGCCCGACACGGTGGATTCATAGGGCGGGATGAAATTGCCGAGGATCTTCGAGCAGGCGGTGGTGCGCACGCCCTTCGTCGCGAACAGGTCCTTGATGCCGAGCGGCAGGCCCTCCAGCGGGCCGCCCTCGCCCTTCGCCAGCCTGGCGTCGGAGGCGGCGGCCTGCTTCAGCGCGTGCTCGGGCGTCTCCAGCACATAGGCGTTGAGCGCGCGCGCCTTCTCGACGGCGGCGATATGGGCCGTGGTCAGCTCCGTCGCGGAGAAGGTCTTGGCCTTCAGCCCGTCGCGGGCTTCGGTGAGGGTCAGGCGGGTGAGATCGGTCACGATAGGAATCCGGTTCTGCATGCGGATGGCGATCCCGGACGGCGCGGCGCGCCTCCGGGATGATCGAAGGGGCGCGTTGCGCCTATTCGATCACCTTCGGCACCATGAAGTAATTGTCGTCGGAGGCCGGCGCGTTGGCGACGATCAAGGCTGCGATCTCGCCGTCGTCAACGACATCCTCGCGCTGCTTCATCGCCATCGGCGTCACCGAGGTCAGCGGCTCGACGCCGGAGACATCGACCTCGTTCAACTGCTCGACGAAACCGAGGATGGCGTTGAGCTCGCCTTGCAGCTTGGGCAGATCAGCCTCCGGCACGGCGATGCGCGCCAGATGCGCGACGCGTTTGACGGTGGCGAGATCGACCGACATGGCGGGCTCCAGGATGGTGGGCGCAACGCGCCAGATCAGGGTTCGCCGCGCTATAGCAGATGGCGGCGCGTAAGTAAGTGCCGACTTAACTCGCGGGTCATTCCGGACAAGCGGTGCAGCCGCGCCGATCCGGGATCCATGCCTGAACCGTTCCGGAATGAATCCCGGGTCTCCCTGCGGTCGCCCGGGATGACGGCGAAGGGATTGGCAGAGAACAGCGCTCTCTTAGACCGTGAAAGCCTCGCCCTTCACCGGCACCAGCGCCTCGACCGCGCTGCCCTTCAACCCCGCGACGAAGGCATCGGCGTTGGCGTCGATGATCGGAAAGGTGCCGTAATGGCAGGGAATCGCGACCTTCGGCTTCACGAAGCGGGTCATGGCGAGCGCCGCGACCTTGCCGCCCATGGTGAAGCGATCGCCGATCGGGCAGATGCAGGCCTCGACGCCGTGGATCTCGGCGAGCAGCGCCATGTCGGAGAAGATGTCGGTGTCGCCCATGTGCCAGAGCGTTTTCTCAGCTCTCGCCTTGATGATCGCGCCGTTGGCGTTGCCGACGGGCACGTGGACGCCGGCCTCGCCCATGCCGGCCGAATGATCGGCGCGCACCAGCGTGACACTGAACGGGCCGAGATCGATGCTGCCGCCGGTGTTCATCGGCTGGAAGGTCTTCAGGCCCTTCGAGGCGAGGTGCATGGCGAGATCATAGTTGGTGATCACGGTCGCACCGGTCTTCTCGGCGATGTCGAGCGTATCGCCGACATGATCGCCATGGCCGTGGGTGACGACGATATGGCTGACGCCCTGCGAGATCGCCGCGATGTCGCCCTCGAACGCCGGATTTCCGGTGAAGAACGGGTCGATCAGGATGACCGCGCCGTCGATCTCCGCGCGAAAGGCGGAATGGCCGTACCAGGTGAGTTTCATGCGAAGGCTCCGGGCTCTCGAAATGCTGGCCTCTCTCTAGGCCGATCCGCCCGGCCAACCAAGTCGACAACACCGCAGCATGCAGGCACGCTACCAGCAACACCACTCGACGGAACCTTCCCATGACCAATGCCGCCACCCTCGCCCGCCGGATCGCCCAGGGGCGCGGCGACGAGCCCGCCGACCTCGTCATCCGGGGCGCCAGGCTGTTCGATCTGGTGACCGGCGCGCTGGTCGAAACCGACATCGCGCTCTGCGGCGACACCATCGTCGGAACCCATGGCCGCTACGAAGGCAAGGCGGAGTTCGATGCCACGGGGCTGATCGCCGTGCCCGGCTTCATCGACACCCATCTCCATGTCGAATCCTCTCTGGTGACGCCGCTTGAGTTCGAGCGCTGCGTGCTGCCGCACGGCGTCACCACGGCGATCTGCGACCCGCACGAGATCGCCAATGTGCTGGGGACGGAGGGCATCGCCTATTTCCTTGAATGCGCCGAGGCGATGCGGATGGATCTGCGCGTCAACCTGTCAAGCTGCGTTCCGGCGACGCATCTGGAGACGGCAGGTGCCCGGCTGGAGGCAGCCGACCTGACGCCGATGATGGACCATCCCAAGGTGATCGGGCTGGCGGAATTCATGAACTTCCCCGGCGTGCTGCATCGCGACCCGGTCTGCCTGGCGAAGCTCGCGGCGTTCTCGCACCGGCATATCGACGGGCATGCGCCGCTGGTGCGGGGCCTGGATCTGAACGCCTATCTTTCCGCCGGCATCCGCACCGACCACGAGACGACGACGGCGGACGAGGCGCGCGAAAAACTCGCCAAGGGCATGGCGATCCTGATCCGCGAGGGCTCGGTCTCGAAGGATCTGCACGCGCTGATCCCGCTGATCACGCGCGACGCCTCGCCCTTCCTCGCCTTCTGCACCGACGATCGCAATCCGCTGGACATCGCCGAGGAAGGCCATCTCGACTACATCATCCGCACGGCGATCGCCCATGGCGCGGATGTATTGGCGACATATCGCGTCGCGACTCTCTCGGCGGCGCGGAATTTCGGCCTGTTCGACCGCGGCTTCATCGGGCCGGGCAAACGCGCCGACATCGTGCTGGTCGAGGACCTCGCGGCCTGCTCGGTGAAGCAGGTCTTCGCGGGCGGCCGGCTGGTCGAGGCGGCGCTGTTCAAGGATCGCGCCGAGATTGCGCCTGTCGGGCTCGGCAGCGTGAAGAGCCGGAAGCTTGCCCCCGCAGACTTCAAGGCTGCGGCGCGCGACGGCGAGACGCCGGTGATCGGCGTCGTGCCGGGCCGGATCATCACCGAACGGCTTAGCCTGCGCCTGCCCTCGCGTGGAGATGAGGCCCAGCCCGATCTGGCCCAGGACGCCGTCAAGGTCACGGTGATCGAGCGTCACGGCCTGTCGGGCGGCATCGCGACGGGTTTCGTCCATGGCTTCGGCATGAAGCAGGGCGCCATCGCCTCCTCGGTCGGCCATGACAGCCATAATCTCTGCGTCGTCGGCGTCGACGAGGCCTCGATGGCGGCGGCCGCCAACCGGCTGATCGAGATCGGCGGAGGCTTCGCGGTCGCCGATGGCGGTGCGGTGACGGCGGAACTGGCGCTGCCGGTTGCAGGCCTGATGAGCGACCAGCCTTTCGAGGCGGTGCGGCATGGGCTGGAGGATTTGCGGGCGGCGGCAAAGGCGCTCGGCGTGGTGCTGGCGGAACCCTTCCTGCAGGTCGCCTTCCTGACACTGCCGGTGATCCCGCATCTCAAGATCACCGACAAGGGGCTGGTCGATGTCGATGCGTTCGATTTCGTGTAGCAGCGATTTCAGGGTTCTGGGCCCGCAGCCAGACGCGTGATAAAATGCCGGCGCAGGAATGGGAGGTTCGCGATGGACGATCCGAACTCGACGCTGACAGTGACCATCGGGGATCTCGCCGAGAAGGTCGAAGAGCGGGTTCGCTCGGGCGAATATGACTCGCCGAGCGAGGTCGTCCGGGCCGGGTTGGAGGCGCTCGAACGCGAGGAGCGGGCGTTCGAGGCCGAACTGAAGGCGAAGGTCGAGGAGGCGCTGACCGATCCGCGTCCTTGGCTATCGGCCGACGAGATGTCGAACCGGATGCGCGCTTACCATCAGGAGCGGCTGGCCAAGGCCCGTGACACTGTTTGAGCTGAAGCTCAGCCCACAAGCTGAATTCGATCTGCGTTCGATCTACGACTGGATCGCAGAGCGATCGAGCCCTCAGACCGCCGATCGCTATATCCAGCGTATCGAGACGACCTATCGCGCCCTGACCGAATTCCCGATGCGCGGAACCCAGCATGACGATCTGCTGCCAGGCCTGAGGATCATCGGCATGGAGCGCCGCGTCACCATTGCGTTCCGCATCGTCGGGACCAAGGTCGAAATCCTGCGCATTCTCTATGGCGGACGCGACGTTCAGGCCGCTTTGGAGACCTGATGGTCAGGAGGAGAGCATTTCCTCCGGCATCTCAATCCCTTCCGTCTTCGCCTTCGCCCGCAGCGCCAGCCGCCTGACGCCCGGCAGCCTCGTGCCCTCCTGGTCCTCGATCGCGTGGGCGAGGACGCGCATGCGTTCGTCGAACCAGTTGCCGCCCATCGCATTCGGGTCGATGGCGAGGATGAGCTGGCCGGTGTCAGGCGGTCCGCCCTTGTCGTCGAGGAAGGACGAGGCCTGGAAGCCGAAATGCGCGCCAACCAGCGCGGCCGCGAGGATTTCGACCATCATGGCGAGCGTCGCGCCCTTGGCATCACCCAGCGGAACCATGGTTCCGGCGAGCGCGGCAGCCGCATCCGTCGTCGGTTTGCCGTGGACATCCAGCGCCCAGCCCTCGGGGATGGCCTCGCCCTTCTGCTTCGCAGCAACGATCGGGCCTCGGGCGACCTTCGACAGGGCCATGTCGATGACGACCGGCTCGCGCCCGGCGAGCGGCGCTGCAAACGCGATCGGGTTGGTGCCGAAGACCGGCTTCGAGCCGCCCCAGGGCGCGATGGCGCCGGGCGTGTTGGCGAAGAGCATGGCGACGAGCCCCTGCTCGGCCAGGCGCTCGACATGCAGACCTGCCGCGCCGCAATGGTTCGAGCGACGGATCGGCGCGGCCACGACACCCTGCTCGCGGGCGAGATGCGGCAGTTCGACGACGGCGAGATCGATCGCCGGATAGGCGAAGCCGTGGCCGGCGTCGATCGCCAGCACGCCGGGCTTCGGCCGCGTCGCCTTGGGCACGACCTGCCCGTCGATCTTGCCGGATTTCAGCATGGCGAGATAGGTCGGCACCCGCGATAGGCCATGGCCCTTGAGCCCGTCGGCCTCGGCCATCACCAGCGCCCAGGCGACGGAGGCGGCATTGGCGGGCGACGCGCCCGCAGTGGCGAAGATGTCCGTCAGGCGGGCTTCGGCCTGTGCGAAGGAAACGCGCGTCATGCCCTGCCCTCCAGCGCCGCGATGACGCGCTCGGCCACGAGGCCGGAGACGCGGCCGTTGGATTCGACCGTGTTGCCGGCGATATGGGGGGTCAGGATCAGGTTGGGCACATCCGCGAACAGCTTGCCGGCGCCGCGCAACGGCTCCTCAGCGAAGACGTCGATCGCCGCGCCGCCGAGCTTGCCGGCCTTCAGTGCCGCAACCAGCGCCGCCTCGTCCATGATGCCGCCGCGCGCCGCGTTGACCAGGATCGCGTCGGGCTTCATCCGGGCAAAGGCATCCTGACCGATCAGGCCCTTGGTCTCGGGCGTCAGCGGCAGATGGATGCTGATGACGTCGGAGGTCGAGAGCACGGCGTCGAGGTCGAGCCGCTCGACACCCTGCCAAACCTTGTCATCGGCCGGCACGTAAGGGTCGTAGGCCGAAACCGTCATGCCGAGCATCCGGCCATGGGCTGCGGCGTCCCGCGCGATGGCGCCGAAGCCGACGAGGCCGAGCCGCTTGCCGGCGATTTCGCGGCCGATCAGCTTGGTCTTGGGGAATTCGCCCGCCACCATCGCGGTATTGGCGAAATAGGCGCCGCGCAGCAGCATCATGGCGCTGCCGATGACGTATTCGACGACGGAGAGGCTGTTGGCGCCCGTCGCCGGGAAGACCTTGATGCCTCGCGCCGTGCAGACGTCCATGTCGATGTTGTCGAGGCCGACGCCCAGCCGGCCGACCACCTTCAGCTTCCTGGCGGCGGCGAGCACGTCCCCCCTCACCTGCGTCTGGTTGCGAACGATCAGGGCGGGAGCTTCGGCGACGAGCCTGGCCAGTTCGTCGGGCTTGCCGAAGAGCTCGGGGTCGTGATGGACCTTGTAGCGGGCGCTTAGCGCGGCGACCGCCGCCTCGTCCATGAATTCCGTGATGACGATGTCGGTCATGGCGTTTTCGCCTTTCAGCCTTGGCGGATCAGCCCAATACGATCAGGCCGCCGGTGACGATGACGAGGATGACGAGGCTCGTGCCGGTGACGAGCACCATGTGACGCCAGCCGAGCCGGGCCATAGCGCCGAGCGAGGTGCCCAACCCCAGCGCCGCGATGGCGATGAGCAGGCCCCAGCCCGACACAGCGAGCAGGAAGGTGCGGAGCGGACCATAGACCGGAGCCAGCGAGGCTTGCGTCGCAAGCACGCTGTTCACCAGGCACAAGACCAGGAACATGATGGCGAAGACCGGGACCGGAACCTTGGCCTTGTCGGCGACATTGCCGGCGAGCCGGGCCTCATCGCGCAGCAGCCACCAGCCGACGATCAGCACGGCCGGAAGCAGCAGGAAGACGCGAAACAACTTGACGATGATCGCCGCGTTAGCGGCTTCGTCCGACACGGACTGGCCGGCGCCCACGACCTGCGCGACATCATGGATGGTGGCGCCGAGCATGATACCGGTCTGTGCCGGGGTGAAGCCGAGCCAGACACAGATCAGCGGATATGCCAGCATCGCCAGCGTCGAGAGCGCGTTCATCGCAATGACGGTGAAGGCGACGTCGGCGGCCTTGCTCTTGTAGTCGGGCACGACGGTCGCGGTGGCCAGCGCCGCCGAGGCGCCGCAGACGGCGGTCGCGACACCGCCGAGCGCGCCCATGCCGGTCTCGCGGCCGAGCCAGCGCGCCAGCAGGAAGCCCGAGGCGATGGTCGCGGCCATCGCGACGATCACCAACAGCGCCGTGGTCAGTCCGAGCGCGATGATGTCCCCGAGTGCGACGCGCAGGCCGAGCAGCGCGATCGCCCAGCGCAGCATTTTCTTGACGCAGAAGGTCATGCCGGCCTGGAAGCGCGGCGCATTCGCGTAAGGGTGCAGCAGCATGCCGATAATCAGGGCGATGACCACCGCCGGGATGCCGAAACGGCCGCCGGCAGCGGATCTCAGCAGCGGTTCGGCGATATAGGCCGCGACCGCGACCGCCGCCGAGAGCGCGATTCCGTCGAGCAGCGGACGCCAGGCACTGAGGCGGGTCGTCGTCGCAATGGACAAGGCTTGAAAGCTCCCGAGGTTCCGGCCGGGACGAACGAAAGAGGCCGGAGCGGCCAACGCCGCCGCTCCGGCTGTTAACAGCCGCTCAGGCCGAGCGGTAGAGCTTGGTCATCGAGAATTCGCGGTGCCCCAATGCTTCCGCCGCAGTCAGGCGGCCATTGGCGGTGCGCACGATGTTCTCGATCAGCGCGTCGCCCGCCTGCGGGATCGTCATGTCGCGGCGCAGGATGCCGGAGACGTCGACATCGATATGCTCGGGCATGGTGCGCATGGTCTTGGGGTTGCCGGTGATCTTGATGACCGGAACGATCGGGTTGCCGATGACGTTGCCCTGCCCGGTCGGGAAGGTGTGCACGACATAGCCGCCCGCCGCCATCAGGGTGACGCATTCGGCCGCCGCCGAGGAGGTGTCCATATAGTAGAGGCCCGGGCCCTTGGTCGGCGCCTGCGCCGGCTCCAGGATGTCGATGTATTTGCAGTCGCGGCCGATCTTTTCGAGATTGCCGAGCGCCTTTTCCTCGATCGTGGTCAAGCCGCCGGCGATGTTGCCCTTGGTCGGCTGCGAATCCGAGAGATCGTCGGTCTTGTGGGCCTCGATCACGTCGTCCTGATAGGCCTTCCACATCTTGTACCAGCGCTCGCCGACCTCCGGCGTCGCCGCGCGGGCCTTGCAGAGATGCTCGGCGCCGGTGATCTCGGAGGTCTCGCCGAAGACGCCATAGACGCCGCGCGGGATCCACTTGTCGTACATGTTGCCGACGGTCGGGCAGGAGGACAGGCCGGTGGTGGTGTCGGACTCACCGCATTTGGTCGAGATCCAGAGCTCCTCGATGCCGCATTGCTCGCGCTGCAACTCGGTCGCCCACTGCACGAACTCCTTGGCGACATAGGAGGCCTTGGCGATGGTGGCGATGTCGCCATGGCCTTCGATGCCGAAGCCGACGACCGGCTTGCCGGTCTTGGCGATGCCGTCGACGACGCGCTTGGTCCAGCCGTCCTCGATGCCGATGACGACAACGGCTGCGACGTTGGGGTTCGAGCCCGTGCCGATCAGAGTCCGGAAATGGATCTCGAGATCCTCGCCGAACTGAAGGCGGCCATAGGCATGCGGGATCGCGAGCGTGCCCTTGACGTTGTTGGCGACGGCTTCGCAGGCCGCATTGGAGAGATCGTCGAGGGGGAGCAGCAGGACATGGTTGCGCACGCCGACGCGGCCGTTCTCGCGGCGCCAGCCGGTGAAGGAATCGAGGCTTGGGCCGGTCGGGCGCTTCACCATGGGCGCCTTGAAGGCGGGAGCTTCGATCTGCCGGCCCTTGAACTCGGCGAGCTGGCCTTTGACGAGATCGAAATTGGCGACAATCGACATGATGGCATTTCCTCTTGTGCTTGGCGGGCTCGACCTTGCCGGGAGCCCCGTTCTGGCTGGAATCAGATCGAAATCGTAAGCGCTGCGCTCACCAGCGCTTGGTCTTGGCGTTGTGGATGTGGAGGTGCTCGCCCTGCTTCACATCGGCCTTGGCCTGCCCGATGTCCTGGCCGTATTTCCAGATCGTCTCGCCCGCCTTGATGTCCCGGAGCGCGACCTTGTGGCCGATGGGGATGTCCATCTTGGCCGTCAGATGAAAATCGGAATTGTCGTGCGTGACGACGCACAGCATGTCTGTGCCGGCCTTCAGGCCCTCGACCACGACGACGCCGACGGTGTCCTTCTTCTCGTGAACCAGCAGGTGGGGCGCGCTCATCGATGTCTCCTCGCGACGTTTTTGATTTGGCGGATCGGCCGAAAAGGGGACTCGACCCGCCATGCGATAAGTCTTATATAAGACACATGACTGAGCACAAGCTCGAAATTGCGACACGGCCGGAATTGCCTGCTGGAGCGGAAATCCTCGGGTTTCGGCCACTTTACCGGCAGGTCAAGGACCAGTTCGTGCGCCGACTCATGGACGGCTCATGGCTGCCGGGCATGGCCATTCCCAGCGAAGGCCAGTTGGCCAGCGAGATCGGCGTCAGCCAGGGCACGGTCCGCAAGGCGCTGGACGAACTCGCCGCGGAAAACCTCCTGGTGCGCCGCCAGGGCCGCGGTACCTTCGTCGCCGAGCATGACGAGCAGCGCATCCTGTTCCAGTTCTTCAAGCTGGTATCCGACGACGGCGTCGCGCGCTTTCCCGACAGCCGGGTGCTTGACATGGTGCGGGCAACGGCAGACGCAGCCGAGCGCACCGCGCTCAATCTGCCGGCCCAGGCGGACGTCATCCGCATCCGCCGCATCCGCTCGCTCGGCGGCAAACCGCTGATCATCGAGACGGTCAGCCTTCCTGCCGATGTCTTCGCCGGGCTGGAAAACGGCCCGGTGCCCAACAACCTCTACAGCCTGTTCGCCACGCGCTACGGCATCACCATCGCCAATGCCCGCGAGCGGCTGAAGGCCGTTGCACTCAGCGTCGAGCAGGCGGTCCATCTCGGCGTCGTGGCCGGAACGCCCGCGCTCGAGATCGACCGCATTGCCCTTTCGCTGGACGGCTCGGCCGTCGAGCGTCGTCTCAGCCTGTGCCTGACCGAGGAGGCTCACTACCAGTTCGACCTGCGCTGAGATTCTAGGTCCTGAACTTACCCACCAAAGCCGACACAGAGCGGCAGTTCATCACGACCAAACGGAGGATACGCATGAGCATGACGAAACGAGCGGCCCTTGCCGGGCTGCTGTCACTGAGCCTGTCCGCGCCCGCTTTGGCGCAAGCCTTTCCCACCAAACCGATCACGGTGATCGTCTCCTTCGCCGCAGGCGGGCCGAGCGACGTGATCGCCCGGCTGCTCGGCGAGCAGATGGGCAAGACGCTCGGCCAACCGGTGGTGGTCGAGAACGTCGCCGGGGCCGGCGGCACGGCGGGCGCCAAACGCCTGGCCGCGGCAGAGCCCGATGGGCACACCATCCTTATCCATCATCTCGCACTGGCCGCGGCGCCGGCGCTCTATGCCAATCTCGGCTACGACACGAAGACGGCCTTCGCGCCGATCGGGCTGGTCAACACCGGACCGATGGTGATCGCCAGCAAGCTCGCCTTGCCCCCGACCGACGCCAAGGCGTTTTTCCCTTACATCAAGGCAAACGCCGAAAAGCTGACGATCGCCCATGCCGGCGTCGGCTCGAACTCGCATCTCTGCGCCGTTTTGATGTCGCAACAGCTCGGGGCCAAGTTCAATCAGGTCGCCTATCGCGGCACGGGTCCCGCCATGAACGACCTCGTCGGCGGCCAGATCGACCTCCTCTGCGATCAGTCGACCTCTGCGATCCCGCAGATCCAGGGCAAGAGCATCCGGGCCTACGCGGTCACCTCGGCCCAGCGGCTGGGCGTGCTGCCGGAGACGCCGACCATGGCGGAAGCCGGCGCCAAGCTCGACATGACGATCTGGCACGGCCTCTACGCGCCCAAGGGCACACCGGCCGCCGTGCTCGACAAGCTGAATGCCGCGCTGCGCGTCGCTCTCAAGGACCCGGGCGTCGTCGAGAAGTTCAAGGCCTTCGGCACCAGCACCTTTCCGGAGAGCGAGTTGACCCGCGAGGCGCATGCGAAGCTCTTTGCGGCGGAGGTCGACAAATGGGCGACCTCGCTGGCGGCTGCCGGCGTGAAGCCGCAGGGCTGACGCCCCGGAGTTCTGTCCGGCCACGGCATGCGCCGCTCGCCTCCTGCGGCGGCGCATGCTACCGGCGTGATCATGTCCCGCAATGTCGTGCCGCTCGAAGCCTTCGTCGCCCTGCCCGATCATGCAAGGCTGCTGGGCCTCGACCTCGGCACCAAGACGATCGGGCTCGCGCTTTCCGATGTCGAGCGACAGATCGCGTCGCCGCTGGAGACGATCCGCCGAATCAAGTTCAGCCTGGACGTCGTGGCCTTGCTGAAGATCGCCGAGAAACACGCGGTCGTTGGGCTGGTGATCGGCCTGCCGCTCAACATGGATGGGAGCGAGGGCCCGCGCGTGCAGTCGACTCGCGCCTTCGTACGCAACCTCGTTCCCCTGACCAGCCTGCCGATTGTGTTCTGGGACGAGCGTATGTCGACGCTGGCCGTGACGCGGACGCTGCTCGATGCCGATGCGTCGCGGGCCAAGCGCGCCGCCGTCGTCGACAAGATGGCGGCCGCCTACATCCTCCAGGGTGCTCTCGACCGACTGATGCGGTTGCCTGCGGACCCGACTCCGGAAGACTGAGCCGGGCCGCCCGGCGCCGCCGCGAGGACGGGCCCCATAAAAAACCTGCGCGCCACGAAGGCGCGCAGGTGTTGTCCCGATGGCAAGCCTTGTCCCGATGGCAGGCTTGTCTCGACCGAGCCTGGCCTCAGCGATGATCGCGGAAGTCGTAGCTCGGGCGGTAATAGTTGCGACGATAGACGGGCGCGGGCGCGTAGACAGGGGCCGGAGCGTAATACACGGGCGCCGGAGCGTAGTAGCCGTCGTCATAATAGTACGGGTCGGCATAGGCGCCGCGGCTCGAAGCGATGGCCGCAGCTCCAAGAATGCCGAGGCCGACGCCGGCCGCGATCGCAGCGCCGCGATTGCCACCGCGGTGCCAACCACCGCGATGCCCTCCCCGATAGCCGCGATACTGGGTGTATTCAGCCGGCGCCTTGTCGAGCTTGGCAGAGTCGAAGCCGCGGGGGGCGGCGAATGCCGGCACGATGAGCCCGGCGGAGGCGACGCTCACCGAGGCGAGCGCGACAATGGCGGTCTTCCTGAGAGACATCATGATCACAATCTCCTTATTGCCGGGATGACCCCGACCTGGCGGGAAGTCTCGTCCCGCGCGATTGAATGCGGCGTGAACCAATCGCGGCTGGATTGCGGCAGGCGCAATGCCGCCTCAACCTGCCGCCATTGCCCCGGGATGACCGCCATGAAAGGAGTAGGCCCATGGGCCCGACAGGGTCCTCGATGGCGGTATCGTGCTTATCAACGGGACGCGGACATCGTTGTTCCACGCGGCCCCGCCACATCGGATGGCGGAGCCGGACCTGGCGCCCGCCGCCGCCCACCATCCTGCCGACAGATGCCATGCTTTCCAGCCTGATCGCCGTCTTCCTCGTCATCGCGACGGGCTGGGCCCTCAAGGTCCGTGGCACGGTTTCGCCGGCCCATTGGCTCGGCGTCGAGCGCCTGACCTATCAGGTGCTGTTTCCTGCCGTGGTGATCCACACGCTCGCCGTCGCCGATCTCGGCCGGTTGCCGGTGATGGCCATGGGCATGAGCCTCGTGCTGGCGATCCTCAGCGTCGCCGGCCTGCTGCTGGCCTCGCGGACGCTGCTGGCGCGAGCCGGCATCGATGGACCCGCCTTCACCTCGATCTTCCAGGGCTCGATCCGCTGGAACACCTTCATCGGGCTCGCCTTGGCCGCAGGGCTGCAAGGGCGCGACGGCACCACGCTGATGGCGATCGCGGTGGCCGCGATGATTCCCCTGCTCAACGTGCTCTGCGTCCTGGTGCTGGCGCGCTACGCCAATGGCCGGCCGATGAGCGCGGCGGCGACAGCGCGCTCGATCGCCTTCAACCCATTCATCTGGTCGTCCGCCGTCGGGCTCGCGCTCAACCAGTTGCAGTGGATGCTGCCGGCGCCGGTCGTCACCTATCTCGACGTCATGGGGCGCGCCGCGCTGGGCGTCGGCCTGCTCGCGGTCGGGGCGGGGCTGGACCTGCGCAGCCTGGCGCGGCCGAGGCTCGCCCATTGGATCGCGATTGGCCTCAAGCTCGTCGTCCTGCCGCTGCTGGCCTGGACGATCGCCCGCTGTCTCGGCCTGACCGGGCCAGCATTGACCATGACCGTGGTCGCCGCATCGGTTCCCACCGCGACGGCGGCCTATTTCCTGGCGCGCGACCTGGGCGGCGACGCGCCGCTAATGGCAGAGATCACCACCCTGCAAACCCTGCTCGCCCTCGCGACGCTGCCGCTGGCGGTTCTTTTCCTCGGTTGAGATCGCAGAGGCGCTTGAGATCGGCGAGATATGCACGCTATGATTGCATCATCATCGGCCCTCTCTTGATGAGCGGAGTCGCGTGAGAACGATCCAGCTTTGTCCATGACTCGCAGGGGCTCCGTCGGCAATGACGTTAAAAGGACGCACTCCATCGGTCACGCCTGATGATGCAAAGCCGCTGCACGACTCGATCCAGCGGTCGGCGACAGGCGAAAGAATGCTTCGAAATCGCATGGAAACGACGACGTCACACGCGACGCAACGTGATGTGGCCGGCTATATCCAGGGCCTGACGGCGGGTCTTCGCATCATGGCCCAGTCTGTCGATCTGGACAGTCTCGCTTATTTCCTGGAAATGGCGCGGCTCGAAGCCTCGATCCAGGGCGAGCGTCTGGCGCGCTCGGGCAGCGACCAAGGCAACGCGACAGAGTGTTAGGCGGCAGCGTCTCGCCACCGAGGTGCAGCGACTTCGACCATCAATATCGACCATAGGTTGCAGTCAGCTGCTGCGGGCCGTCAGCTCTCGTGGAGAGAGAGCGTGCCGCCAGGGTGGCGCCGAATCAGGTTGTCGAGCTCAAGATCCAGCACTGTCCTGCTGATCTCGCGAGCGGAGCGGCCGCTGGCCCGCACGAGGTCATCGAGCGAAATCGGCGTGCTGGCGAGGAGTTGCAGGACCAAACGCCGGACATCGCCGCCATCCGCGGCGCCCGGCATGGCGCCGACGACGCTTTCAGGCTCGGGAACGGCCGCCACGGGGGCGGCTTCGATGCCTGGCAGGTCGAGTTCATCCCACAGGGATTGGGTCCCGTCCTCGCCCGCGCCGTCCTGCATGGCAGGAGGTGGCGGAGGAAAGCCGAGATCGTTGTCGAGCAACGGCGTCAGCGCCTCGATGACATGGGAGGCTTCCGCGCAGAGCGTCGCGCCCTCGCGGATGAGGTGATTGCCGCCTTCGGCGCGCGGATCGAGCGGCGAGCCCGGCACGGCGAAGACAAGCCTGCCCTGCTCATTGGCGAAGCGCGCGGTGATCAGCGAACCGGATTTGCGGGCCGCCTCGACCACGACCGTGCCGAGCGACAGCCCCGAGACCAGCCGGTTGCGACGCGGGAAATCGCGCCCGCGCGGCGCCAGCCCGAGCGGCATCTCGCTGATCGCCGCCCCCTCCTCCAGCAGCCGCTGCAGCAAGGGGATGTTCTGCGGCGGATAGACCTCGTCGAGACCGCCGGCGAGCACCGCGACGGTGCCGGTCGCGATGCTCGCCTCATGGGCTGCGGTATCGATGCCGCGCGCCAGGCCCGACACGACGACGAAGCCGGCCTCGCCGAGATCGCGCGCCAGACGGGCGGTGAACTTCATGCCTGCGGCGGAGGCATTGCGCGAGCCGACCAGCGCCACGCAGGGACGCGACAAGACCTCTGTCCGCCCGAGCACAGCAATGAGCGGCGGGGCGGTGTCGATCGCCTGAAGCGCGCGCGGATAATGGGCCTCGCCCATGGCGACCAGCCGGCCGCCGATCCGGCGCAGTGCCTGCGCCTCGCGCTCGGCCTCGGCCATCGTGCAGACGCGGATCGTGCGGCCGGCCTGCCGGGCGAGATCGGGAAGCGCGTCGAGCGCGGCGGCCGCGCCGCCAAAGCGGTTCATCAGGGAGCGGAATGTGCGCGGCCCGACGCTTTCGCTGCGGATCAGGCGGAGCCAATCGAGGCGCTGGCGATCGCTGAGGACGATGCCGGCCATGTCGTTTCAGCCCTTCTGGCCGATCTTGCCCTCGCTGCCGGACAGCAGGCGGGCGATATTGGTCCGGTGCATGACCCAAAGCAGGCAGGCCAGCGCCGCCATGAGAAGCGCCGCCTGTCGGTTGCCGGTGGCGAACCAGAGCAGGATTGGCGTCGCGACGCTCGCGACAAGGGCCGCAAGCGAAGAGTATTTCGAGAGTTTCGCGACCGACAGCCAGATGGCCGCGAAGGCCAGTGCGACCGGCCAGGCCAGCCCGATCAGGATGCCGAGATAGGTGGCGACGCCCTTACCGCCCCTGAAGCCGATCCAGACCGGGAAGAGATGGCCGAGAAAGGCGCCGAGCCCGGCGACCAGCGCCGCCTGGGGACCGCCCAGCGCGTAAAATCCGATCAGGACCGCGACCGTACCCTTGAGCATGTCGCCCAGCAGCGTTGCCGCCGCGAGCTTCTTGTTGCCGGTGCGCAGGACGTTAGTCGCGCCGATATTGCCCGAGCCGATGCTGCGAAGATCGGGACCGCCGCTCAGCTTCGTCAGGACGATACCAAAGGGGATCGAGCCCAGCAGATAACCGACGAGCAGTGCAACGCCAAAGGAGGGCCACGAAAGACCCCAACTCATCAGATCCGACATGCAGCCCCTTTCGTCGTGCTCGCGCAGCCTAGAGCATGTTCCGAAAAAGTGGATACCACTTTTTCGATCAGAACATGCTCAAGCCATTGAACTCGCTAACCCGCCGGAGCCTCATAGACCATGCGTCCACCGACGAAGGTGGCCTGTACGATGCCTTCCAGCCGCGCCTCGTCGAAGGGCGAGTTCTTGGCCCGCGACTTCAGCTTGCGCTTGTCGACGACATAGGGGGCGTCGAGGTCGAGCAGCATCAAATCCGCCGGAGCGCCGGGAGCCAGCTTTCCGCAGCCGAGACCGAGCAGTTTGGCGGGCCGGGTCGCAAGCGCCGCCAGCAGGTCCGGCAGCGCGATCTGACCGGCCTGAACCATCCGCAGCGAAGCCGAAAGCAACGTCTCGATGCCGAGCGCGCCGTCGGCGGCCTCGGCGAAGGGCTGGCGCTTGGTCTCGACATCCTGCGGGTCGTGATCGGAGACGACGACATCGATGACGCCTTCCGCCAGCGCGGCGACCAGGGCCAGCCGCTCCTGCTCGTCGCGCAAGGGCGGCGAGACCTTGCAGAAGGTGCGGTAGTCGCCGACGTCGTTCTCGTTCAGCGTCAGGTTGTTGATCGAGGCGCCGCAGGTGACGCGCAACCCTTCGGCCTTCGCCCGGCGCATGAGCTCGACCGAGTCGGTACAGGATATCATGGCGGCGTGGTAGCGGCCGCCGGTCGCGCGGGCGAGCCGGATGTCGCGCTCCAGCATCACGGTCTCGGCCTCGCGCGGGATGCCGGGCAGACCCCTGCGGCTGGCGAACTCACCCTCGTTCATCACGCCCGAACCGCGCAGGTCGGGATCCTCGACATGGTTCATGATCAGCGCGTCGAAATCGCGGGCATAGATCATCGCGCGGCGCATGATCTGCGGGTTGCGCAGGGCCTTGGCGCCATCGCCGAAGGCGACCGCGCCGGCCTCCAGCAGGAGCCCGATCTCGGTGATCTCCTTGCCGTGCAGCCCCTTGGTCAGGGCGGCGCAGGGCAGGACGTTGACGATCGCCTTGTCGCGGGCGCGGCGCTTGATGAAGTCGATGATCGCGGGATCGTCGATCGGCGGGTCGGTGTCGGGGCGGCAGACGACGGTGGTGACGCCGCCGGCAGCCGCGGCCTGCGAGCCGGTGCCCAGCGTCTCCCTGAATTCGGCGCCGGGTTCGCCGAGGAAGGCGCGCAGATCGACGAGGCCGGGCGCGAGCACGAGGCCGCTCGCGTCGATACGGCGGACCCCCTCGCCCGTCGCGGGCGCGGTCTCGCCCCAGCCGACCGACGCGATCTTGCCGTCGCGCAGCAGCAGCGAGCCTGCCTCGTCGCGCCCCGTGGCGGGGTCGACGAGGCGCGCATTGACGATCGCGATGTCCTGAAGCTCAGCCATGCCCGGTTCCACTCGCGTCTTCAGCTGTTGGGCAGGTGCTGCGCCAGCGCGTCGAGCACCGCCATGCGCACCGCGACGCCCATCTCGACCTGCTCTCGGATCAGCGACTGGGCGCCGTCGGCGACCTCCGAGGAAATCTCGACGCCGCGATTCATCGGGCCGGGATGCATCACCAGGGCGTCGGCCTGCGCGCGGTCAAGCTTGTCGCGATCGAGCCCGTAATAGCGGAAATACTCCTTCGACGACGGCACGAAGGCGCCATGCATGCGCTCGAGCTGGAGGCGCAGCATCATCACGATGTCAGCGCCCTCCAGCCCCTTGTCCATGTCGGTGAAGATCGTCACGCCCATCCGCTCGATGCCGGCGGGCAAGAGCGTCGAAGGGGCGATCAGGCGGACCTTCGCGCCCAGAGCGTTCAGCAGGATGATGTTGGAGCGGGCGACGCGCGAATGCAGGATATCGCCGCAGATCGCCACGGTCAGGCCAGCGATGCGGCCCTTGTTGCGGCGGATCGTGAGGGCGTCGAGCAAGGCCTGGGTCGGATGCTCATGGGCGCCGTCGCCGGCATTCACGACCGAGCAGCCGACCTTGCGGGCGAGCAGGTTGACCGCACCGGCGGCGTGATGGCGCACGACGATGATGTCGGGGCGCATCGCGTTCAGGGTCGCGGCGGTGTCGATCAGCGTCTCGCCCTTCTTCACCGAGGACGAGGCGACCGACATGTTCATGACGTCGGCACCGAGACGTTTTCCCGCGAGCTCGAAGGAGGCCTGCGTACGCGTCGAGGGCTCGAAGAACAGGTTGATCTGGGTGCGGCCGCGCAATGTGGCCGTCTTCTTCTCGACCTGACGGGAGAGCGCGACATAGTCGTCGGCCCTATCCAGCAGCGCCTCGATATCCAGATGGGACAACCCCTCGATGCCGAGGAGATGACGGTGCGGGAAGAGCGGTGCTGACGATGTCATTTGAAGAGGGGTGTGTAGGCGTGAGTCGGGTCTGACGCAAGCGTCCCAGGATGGTCGTCACCATGTTTGGAGCACGGATGGCGGCGCGCACCAAACGCGGCTAGGCCTTTGGGCAGCGGCGCTGCCGCCCTAAAACCACTGCGAGGAGCCGCCCTTGTCCGCCGACCTCTTTGACCCTGCCGCCCATGGCTCATCCTGGAACACGATCGCGCCTGCCGAGGCCGGCTTCGATGCCGCCCGCCTCGATGCCGCCGTCGCCTTCGCGCAGGCGCATGACAGCCCCTGGCCGCGCAGCCTGTTCTATCCCGATGGGCGCTATGTCGGGAATGTCGAGTGGAACGAGAGCGGGCCGTGGAGCGAGATCGTCGGCCCGGTGCGCGACCGCGGCGGGCCTGCCGGCCTCGTGCTGAAGGGCGGGCGGATCGTCGCCGAATGGGGCGACACAAGCCGCGCCGACATGACCTTCTCGATTGCGAAGAGCTATCTCTCGGTGCTGGCCGGGCTCGCGGTCGAGGACGGGCTGATCTCCGATCTCGACGAGCCGGTGGGCAAGAGCGTGGCCGGGCCGTTCTTCGAAAGCGCCCACAATGCGCAGATCACCTGGCGCCAGCTGCTCCAGCAGTCCAGCGAATGGCAGGGCGAGATCTTCGAGAAATCCGACCAGGTCGATCACAATCGCCAGATCGGGCCCGGCGCCGACAACAGCCGCAAGGGCCAGCGCCGTGAGCTTCATACGCCCGGCAGCTTCTACGAATACAACGACGTGCGGGTGAACCTGCTCGGTTACTGCCTGCTGCAACGCTTCCGCCGGCCGCTGCCAGCGGTGCTGCGCGAGCGGATCATGGACCCGATCGGCGCGTCCCCGGACTGGGAGTGGCAGGGCTACGAGAATTCCTTCGTCGAGATCGACGGCCAGAGGATGCAGTCGGTGCCCGGCGGCGGGCATTGGGGCGGTGGATTGTTTATCGGCGCGCGCGATCATGCCCGCTTCGGCCTGCTGATGGCGCGTGGCGGGCAATGGGGCGGGCGCACCCTGCTCTCGCCCGACTGGATCGCGCAGATGGTCGCGCCTTCGCCGACGCTCGCCAATTACGGTTTCCTGTGGTGGCTGAACCGCGGACCCACGGCGAAGCCCTCCCTGCCCGAGACGGCGTTCTGGGCGCTGGGGGCCGGAACCAACGTCATTCTCGTCGATCCGAAGAACGATCTCGTGGCGGTGCTCAGATGGATCGACGGTGCGTCCTATGACGGATTCCTGACAACGCTTTACGGCGCGCTCCGCTGAGTCCACCGCGCAGCGCGCCGGCCGCGGCGGCCCTTGCGCAGCGGCCCCGGACTCGCCATCTCATTGCGTGTCTGGGGCATTGTGGCCAAAACGCCGCCGAACGCAGCGAATGCGCAATCGGGGTTTGACACGGCCTGCTCCCTGAACCACTTTCGCGCGCAATTCCGAACCGCCGGGTCTTTCGCCGGTCGCGAGATCGCTCCCAACGGGGCTGGTGTCGCGCTCCGAGGAGGCTGTTACCGAGACACCGCATCATGAAGCTCCTCGTCGTCGAGTCGCCGGCCAAGGCCAAGACGATCAACAAGTATCTCGGCTCCGATTACGAGGTCATCGCTTCGTTCGGGCATATCCGCGACCTGCCCGCGAAGGACGGCTCGGTCGATCCCGAGCAGGACTTCCTGATGAAGTGGGAGATCGAGGGGCGCGGCGCCAAGCAGGTCGCCGAGATCGTCAAGGCGCTGAAGGGCGCCGACAAGCTGATCCTCGCAACCGACCCGGACCGCGAGGGCGAGGCGATTTCCTGGCATGTGCTGGAAGCGCTCAACGCCAAGAAGGCGCTGAAGGGCATCCCCGTCGAGCGCGTCACCTTCAACGCCGTCACCAAGGACGCGGTGCAGACCGCGCTCGCCAACCCGCGCCAGGTCGACCAGGCATTGGTCGATGCCTATCTCGCCCGCCGCGCGCTCGACTATCTCGTCGGCTTCACGCTGTCGCCTGTGCTCTGGCGCAAACTGCCGGGTGCGCGTTCGGCCGGCCGCGTCCAGTCGGTGGCGCTGCGCATCGTCTGCGACCGCGAGCGCGAGATCGAGGCCTTCCGGGCCCGTGAATACTGGTCGCTGGTCGCGACGCTGGCGACGACCGCCGGGGCGGTGTTCGACGCCCGACTCGTCGGCGCCGACGGTAAGAAGATCACGCGGCTCGACATCGGCACCGGTGACGAAGCCAAGGCCTTCAAGGAGGCGATGGAGACGGCGGCCTTCAGCGTGGCCAGCGTCGAGGCGAAGCCGGTCAAGCGGCACCCCCAGCCGCCCTTCCAGACCTCGACCCTGCAGCAGGAATCCTCCCGCAAGCTCGGGCTCGCCCCGGCGCGCACGATGCAGCTGGCGCAGCGGCTCTATGAGGGTGTCGACATCGGCGGCGAGACGGTCGGTCTCATCACCTATATGCGAACCGATGGCGTCGACATGGACCCTTCGGCCATCACCGCCGCCCGCAGCGTCATCGGCAAGGAATTCGGCGACAGTTACGTCCCCACCGCACCGCGCAAATACACCGTCAAGGCCAAGAACGCGCAGGAAGCGCATGAGGCGATCCGGCCGACCGATCTCAGCCGCCTGCCGGCCATGGTCCTGCGCCATCTCGAGCCCGAGCAGGCCAAGCTGTACGAGCTGATCTGGAAGCGCACCATCGCCAGCCAGATGGAATCGGCCTCGCTCGAACGCACCACGGTCGACATCGCGGCCAAGGTCGCGGGACGCCATCTCGAACTGCGCGCCACCGGCCAGGTCACGCTCTTCGACGGCTTCCTGACGCTCTACCAGGAGAGCCGCGACGACGACGAGGACGAGGATTCAAAGAAGCTCCCGGCGATGAAGGATGGCGAGCCGCTCGAAAGGCGCGCCATCGCCGCCGACCAGCACTTCACCGAGCCGCCACCGCGCTATTCGGAAGCCAGCCTCGTCAAGCGCATGGAAGAGCTCGGCATCGGCCGGCCCTCGACCTATGCGGCGACGCTCTCAACGCTGCGCGACCGCGAATATGTCCGCATCGAGAAGAAGCGCCTCGTTCCCGAGGACAAGGGCATGCTGGTGACGGCGTTCCTGGAGAGCTTCTTCAAGCGCTATGTCGAGTTCGATTTCACCGCCAATCTCGAAGAGAAGCTCGACCGGGTCTCCAATGCCGAGATCGACTGGAAGGTGCTGCTGCGCGAGTTCTGGGAGGAATTCACCAAGTCGATCGGTGATACCAAGGACTTGCGCGTCACCGAGGTGCTGGAGGCGCTGAACGGCGTACTCGGCGCCCACGTCTTCCCACAGCGGGATGACGGCAGCGATCCGCGCTCCTGCCAGGTCTGCGGCACGGGGACGCTCTCGCTGAAGCTCGGCAAGTTCGGCGCCTTCGTCGGCTGCTCGAACTATCCCGAATGCCGCTACACCCGGCCGCTCACCGTCCAGGCGACTGACGGCGAGGCGACGGCCGAGGGCGGCACCGGCGCACCGGGCGTCCGCATCCTCGGGAAGGACCCGGTGACGGACGTTGAAGTGACGGTCCGCGACGGGCGCTTCGGGCCGTATATCCAGCTCGGCGAAGGCGAGAAGCCCAAGCGCTCCAGCCTGCCCAAGGGCATGAGCCCGGGCAGCATCGATCTGGAGACGGCGCTCGCGCTGCTTTCACTGCCCAAGGAGGTGGCGAAGCATCCTGAAAGCGGCGAGCCGATCCTCGCCGGCATCGGGCGCTACGGGCCTTATGTCCAGCATGGCAAGACCTACGCCAATATCGACAAGGACGACGACATCCTGCAGATCGGCGGCAACCGGGCGATCGACCTGATCGTCGCCAAGGAAACCGGCGGGCCCGGGGCCCGCTTCGGACGGGGCGCTGCGGTGCCCGGCCGCGATCTCGGCGAGCACCCCGGCGGCGGCAAGCTCGTCGTGCGGGCCGGCAAATACGGGCCTTACGTCAACTGGGGCAAGGTCAACGCGACCCTGCCCAAGGCGATGACGCAGGAGGCGATCACGCTCGAACAGGCGATCGAACTGGTCAACGCCAAGGCAGATTCGAGCGGCGTCAAGGGACCGGGCAAGGCGAAGGCGGCGGGGGCGGCGAAGAAGCCGGCCGCCAAAAAAGCGCCTGCCAAGGCCAAGACGCCGGCGAAAGCGGCCGCTGCCGCCAAGCCGAAGGCCGCGGCCAAGCCCAAGGCGGCCGCCAAGGGCTAAGCGAGCGGCCGCCGTTGGTGCCGGCTGCGCTTACAGAAAGCCGATCCAGCGGCCCGCCAGCAGAACGGCCAGCCAGAGAACCGCCGATGCAAAGGCCCTCACCCGGACGGACGGCGAGATCACGCCGGCCGTCGCCCGGGCGTAGCCAGCGCTGCGATGCTGGGCCGCGACATTGACCAGGGCCAGCAGCAGCAGGCCGAGCTTCCAAAGAAAAGCGGCGTTGCCAGCGTATTCGACTGGGCGCACCGTGAACAGCCAGCCCCCCGTCAGGATGGCGAGGCCCAGCCCACCGGCGGCGATGCGCGACAGAAACGGCGCGACAACCGCGACAGGCACCAACCGGAAGAACCCCATCAGCCGCAGGTCGAGCGACAGGATGCCGCCGACCAGCAGCGCTATGCCGAGGATGTGGCTGGCGTTCACGAGGAGATAGAGCGTGCCGTTCTGCTGGAGCAGGACGGCGCCCGGCCATCGTCCGAGGGCGGCGAGGAGCTCCATGCCGCGTCAGTTGGTCCGGATGCGCTCCGGATACATGTCGTAGTTCTTGCCGGCGATGACGATGCGCACCGCCTTCATATGCGCCTTGCTCTTGTCGAGATGGCGGTTGCCGAGCGCGGTGATGGCGTCGCCGGGTTTGGCGGTGTCACCGGTGAAGCCCGAGCGCGCGGTCTGGTTGGGATTGCCCAGATCGACCTGCCACGCCTTGCCGTCTTCGGCCGTAACCATCAGCATCGGATGCGGCGGCGCCATCGAGATCGTGCGGATAGTGCCCTTGAGCTCCATCTGCTCGCCCTCCGCCCAAGCCCAGCCGTGATGAGCCAGAACCGGGATGCTCGCCAGGATCGTCGCGCCGGCCAAAGCCGTGGCGATCACATGGCGGCGGACAGCGTGACGGGACGTGACGGTCATGGCGGATCTCCCCTGATGGCGATCGTGACGGGCAAACGTGACGCGGGCTGAACCGCGATCATGCACCATCGTTCCCGATCACGCGATCACGCGCCGATCACCTCCCCGTCAGCGGGATGCAATCATGGAAGACGGGGCGTCGCGCATGCTGGCGACCACAACAAGGCGTTTCACTTCGCCGCGCAGGAAGGCCTGAAGGAAGCGGTCGTAATCTTTGAAGGACACGCAACCGTTCGAATCGCCGCCGGGCCCAAGCAGGTAAGGATGAGTGAGCAGACCGGCGCGGCCATAGATCGCGCTGCTGCCGCCGACGGGGTGCATCCGCAGAGCACGCGTCCCGTGGAAGAGCGCCTCGCGCTCGACGAGGTTGTAGGTGTGCGGGGGGGTGGCGCCTTTCATCCGGACATGGACGAAACGGGGATCGTCCATCTTGTCGCCGAGCCCCGAATGCGCCTCCAGCTTCTCGCCATTGGGCATGTGCACGACCTTGGCGCTGATGTCGTAGATCGCCGTCGCGCCCGCCGTGGTCACCGGGGGACCAAAGGAGGGGCTGAGACGCCGGCCGCGCGAGCGATCGACGGCATCGTCCTCCGGTGCGGCATAGGCCATGGCGGGACCATTGGGCTGCCGCGGCGCGCTGAAGAGCTTCTCGAAAAACGAACGGTTGTCTTCCACCACCGGCGCGGGCAAGGCCGCGACCTTCGCCCGGCGCGCCGGCTGGCGGAGCGCGATGGCGGGCGGCTCCGCCGTCGCCGGGAACTTCAGTTCGGCCGGACGCGGCCTCGGCAGCGGCGCATCCTTGACGATCATCGAGGTCGCAGACTCCGAAGCTGCGGGGGCGGCTGGCGGGACGGCAGCGATAGCTCTTGATTGCGGCAACGCGGGTGACGTCAAAGCCGTCGCGGCGTCAGGCTCCTGCGCCGGAAGCGACGGTGCAGGAGCTGCCTGGCGATGCAGGCCAGCCTGCATCGGGCGGCTGCCGCCGAACGAGCCCGGCGTCGTGCCCAGAGTGAAGCCGGGCTTCAGCAGATCGCGGTAAGCCGTTGACGACGAAGCGAGCGAGCCGGTCGTCGTCACGTCGCGCTGCGGCGTCGCAAGCGCGGGAATCTGCGCGTCCTGCCCCGGATCGAGCGCGACATAGCCGACGCCGCAGGCGACGACGATGACGGCGATCTGGAGAAAAACATTGTGGCCGACCTGGTAGCGGGTGCGCGCGGCCCCGCGCAGCCTATAGCCCTGTTCCGACATCACGCTACGCTCTCGACCCGACGCAACACACGCCCCGCGCCCAGACGAGGCGGCGGGAAACCGGCAGACTTGCCGGATACGAGTAGAAGCCCGCGTGGTTAAGGCCGGGTGAACCGCTTGCGTCGAAGGCCATTAAAAAGGGCATGGCGGGGTCGGTGTTCCGACCCCGCCATGCCTTGTCGTCCATGCCCGGGCCGGCGGCCGGGCAGCGCCGAGCTCAGAGCGGCTTCAGGCCCGCCTCGATCTGGGCGCGCTTACCCTCCAGGAAGGGCGGCAGCGAGAGCTTCTCGCCCATCGTCTCGGCCGGCTCGTCAGTGGCGAAGCCCGGCTCGTCGGTGGCGATCTCGATCAGGATCCCGTTCGGCTCGCGCAGATAGAGCGAGCGGAAATAGAAGCGGTCGACCGGTCCGCTATTGGGATAGCCCGCAGCGCGCAGGCGCTCCGCCCAGGCGTCGTAATCGGCGAAGGTCGGCGTGCGCAGTGCGAGATGATGCACGCCACCCGCGCCTTCGCGCCCCTGCGGCAGATCAGGCTCGACCGCGACATGGAGTTCGGCCGCCGGGCCGCCCTCCCCGATCCTGAAGACGTGAATCTCGCCGCTCGCATGGTCGGCGTCGCGATAGCTGCCGATGCGCTCCAGTCCGAGAAGCTGCGTCAGGACGACCTCGGTCCGTTCGAGCTTTGGCACCGAGATGGTCACCGGCCCGAGACCGCGGATCTGATGCTCGGCGGGAACCGGGCTCCTGTCCCAGACGACGAAGGGGATGCCACCGCCATCGGCGATCAGAGTCAGGCGCTGGCCTTCCGGATCCTCGAAATCGACGGCGGAGCGACCATTGATCTGCCGGATCGGCGTAACGGCCACACCTGCATCGGCCAGGCGAGCGCGCCACCATTCGAGCGAAGCCTCGTCGGACACCCGCAGGGAGGTCCGGCTGATCGCGTTCGTTCCCCGGCGCGCCGGTGACGCCGGCCAGTCGAAGAAGGTCAGATCGCTGCCGGGCGAGCCGGCGCCGTCGGCGTAGAACAGGTGATAGGCGGAGGTGTCGTCCTGGTTCACCGTCTTCTTGACCAGGCGCATCCCCAGCGTCTCGGCGTAGAATCGCCGGTTGCCCGGCGCATCGGCCGAGATCGCGGTGACATGGTGGATGCCTGTGAGCTTCATCATATGGCCCTCAACATTGCGCCGGGCCAGGAGGCTCGGCTGTTGCAGCCAGAGATAACGCGCTTTTGGCGCAATGGAATGACGTTGATGACAATCTTAGTGTTGCACCAACGCAATCATACCGCAGTGCCGCATCCATTCCATGCGGGTTCGAGCCGTGGGTTTAGGGCTTCGAGGTCTGCGGCGTGGCCGAGGTCGCGGGCGCGCTTGCCTTGTCGCCGGGGGCTACGGGCGTCGTGCAGTCCTGCGGCTTGGCCTTGCAGTCGAAAACCATCGTCGGCGCGGCCGACTCCTCCGAACGCCCGGCCGAGGGCAGGATCATGTTCTGGCCCTTGTCGATTTGCGCCGGATCCGTGGTCTTTGGGCCGAGGCCGCCACTGGCCTTCGCTTCCGCCGGCTTGTCCGGCGGCGTCGTGGTCGATGACGGCGTCTGGGCGCTGGCAGCGAAGGCCAGCGAAGACAGGACGACGGCGAGCGTCAGGCTCGGCAGCGAGCGAAGCATCGGATTTCCCCTTGCGCGGCCCGCAGAAAAAGCAGGCCTTAGCTCAGGCAACCCCTCGCGGCACGCGATGTTCCCTGCGGTGTCGCCGTCGCAGCGGATGCACCCCGTCGGGCTATGATGACACGGCGTGACGCGTCGGTTTTGCCTTGAGCTTCAATTCCTCGAGGTCGTGACGCTCGCGCGGGGTGTTGCGCATGAGCTGGTCCATGCCTGGCGCGTATTGGGCCGGCTGCATCAGATCGACGCCATACCAGGCGGCGGCGCGCAGCACGAAGGACGGATCGGCCAGGTGCGGACGCCCCAGCGCTACGAGATCGGCGCGGCCCGAGGCGATGATGGTGTTGGCCTGGTCAGCGGTCGTGATGTTGCCGACGCACATCGTCGCGACACGGGCCTCGTTACGGATCTGATCCGAGAAGGGGATCTGGAACATGCGGCCATAGACGGGGCGCGATTCCCGCACGGTCTGGCCGGTCGAGACGTCGACGAGATCGCATCCCTCCGCCGCGAAAGCCTCGGATATCGCGACCGAATCCTCCGCCGACAGGCCGCCTTGCGCCCAGTCGGTCGCCGAGATGCGAACCGACATCGGCTTCTCGCGCGGCCAGATCTGGCGCAGCGCCCGGAACACCTCGAGCGGATAGCGCAGCCGGTTCTCGACCGAACCGCCATGCTCGTCGCTGCGCTGATTGGTCAGCGGCGAGAGGAAGCTCGCCAGCAGATAGCCATGGGCGCAGTGCAGTTCCAGCATGTCGAAGCCGGCGCGCTGGCCGCGCTCGGCGGCCGCGACGAACTGTGCCTTGACCCGGTCCATGTCGGCGCGGTCCATCGCGCGGGGCGTCTGGCTCTCAGGGTAGTAAGGTAGCGCCGAGGCCGAGATGATCGGCCAGGCGCCCTCCGCGAGCGGGCGGTCCATGCCCTCCCACATCAGCTTCGTCGCGCCTTTTCGCCCGGCATGGCCGAGTTGGAGGCAGAGCCTCGCCGCCGAGTTGGTGTGAACGAAGTCGACGATGCGTGTCCAGGCGGCTTCCTGCGCGTCGGTGTAGAGTCCGGCGCAGCCCGGCGTGATGCGGGCATCCTCGGCGATGCAGGTCATCTCGGTGAAGATCAGGCCGGGCCCGCCAATGGCGCGCGAGCCGTAATGCATCAGGTGCCAGTCGCCGGGAACGCCGTCCTGCGCAGAGTATTGGCACATCGGCGCGAGCACCAGGCGGTTCTCGATGCGCAACTCGCGCAACATCATCGGCTGGAAGGCCGGCGGCACGGCCGAGCCATCCTTGCGGCGGCGGGCGAGCGGGCCGAGTTCGCTGGCGACCATCTCGTCGACCGCCTTGACCATCTCCGGCGCGCGCAGTGCGAGGTTGTCATAGGTGATCGCCTTGGAGCGCGTCATCAGGCCGAAGGCGAAGCGCAGCGGATCGAAATCCCAGAAGCGGCCGAGCTGCTCGAACCAGACCAGCGAAACATCCGCCGCGTGCTGCGTCTTCTCGACCTCCTCACGGCGGGTGCGCTCGAACAGCCCCAGCGCCTCCGTGACGTGCAGGCCGGCCTTATGGAAGGCCTTGTGCAGGCCGATCGCGTCCTCCATCGCGAGCTTGGTGCCCGAGCCGATCGAGAAATGCGCGGTCGCCTTGGCGTCGCCGAGCAGGACGACGTTCTCGACGACCCAGTTGCGGCAGCGGATCATCGGGAAGTTCCGCCAGAGCGAGCGGTTGGTGATCAACCGGTGGCCCTGAAGCTCTTCCGCGAAGACGCCTTCGAGGAAGGTCGCGGAGGCCGCCTCGTCCATGCCCTCCAGCCCGGCCTTCGCGAAGGTGTCGGGATCGGTCTCCAGCACCCAGGTCGAGCGGCCGGCCTCATACTGGTAACAATGAGCGATGAAGACGCCGTGCTCTGTCTGCTTGAAGAAAAAGGTGAAGGCCTCAAAAGGCCGGGTCGAGCCCATCCAGGTGAAATGGTTGGGCCGCAGGTCGACCTCCGGCTGGAAGCGATCGCGCCAGCCCTCGCGAATGCGGCTGTTGATGCCGTCGGCGCCAACGACAAGATCGTAGTCAGCCTTGAGCGTCTCGATGTCGGCAGCCTCCTCGCCGAAGCGCAGGGTCACGCCAAGCTCGCGCGCCCGTTGCTGCACCAGCAGCAGCAGCGAACGGCGCGAACAGCCGCAGAATCCGTTGCCCGAGACGCGGTGGACGCTGTCCTTGAAATGGACTTCGATATCGTCCCAATATGCGAAATTGTCGCGGATCGCGGCGTAGCTGGCCTCGTCCGCCGCCTTGAAGATATCGAGCGTCTGGTCGGAGAAGACCACGCCGAAACCGAACGTATCGTCCGGCTGGTTGCGCTCGAAGACAGTGATGTCGAGATCGGGCCAGTCGCGCTTCATCAGGAGCGCGAAATAGAGTCCGGCAGGCCCGCCGCCGACGACCGCGATACGCATGATGCCTCTCCCGAGAATTGATTGCCAAAATTATTTTAGGCCTAAAACAATTTTCTCTCAAGCGGCAGGCGCCCGAGCCTTGATCGAGATCAAGAAAACCGCATTCACGATGCAAATTATCCTGTATTTTACAACGGATAGGGCAACACGCCCTGCGAAAATGAATCCAGCCCGCCACGGCCCTTGCAAAATCCTTTAGACCTAAAATAGATTGGCTGCATCTGGAGGTAGGTTGGATGCTCCTGTCAGGGCGGCACGCAGTGGTGACTGGTGGGGGGCGCGGGATCGGCCGCGCCATCGCCGCCGCGCTCAGGCGCAACGGCGCGCGCGTTTCCATCATGGGGCGCGACGAGGTCGCGCTGGAGGCTGCCTGCAAGGCTGGCGACGCGGACGCCTATGCGGCTTGCGATGTCAGCGACGAGACCGCCATGACTGAGGCCGTCGCGCGGCTGGCGCAGACGCAAGCTATCGACATCGCCATCGCCAATGCGGGGGCCGTCGAGACCGGGCCGTTCCTGCGCAGCCCGGCCGAGCGCTTCCGCCGGCTGAGCGAAATCAACCTGATCGGCACGGTCAACCTGTTCCACGCCGCCCTGCCCGGCATGACCCAGCGTGGCGACGGCCGGCTGATCGCCATCGGCTCGACGGCAGGGCATCGCGGCTACCCTTACGTCTCGGCCTATGTGGCGGCCAAGCATGCTGTGGTGGGGCTGGTGAAATCGCTGGCGCTGGAAACGGCGCGCTCGGGGGTGACGGTCAACGCGGTCTGTCCGGGCTATGCCGACACCGACATGGTCGCAGGCGGAATCGACACCATCGTCGCCAAGACCGGTGCGACGCGCGAGCAGGCGCTGGCCGAGATGGTCAAGGCCAATCCCCAGGGGCGGCTGATCGCGCCCGACGAGGTCGCGGCCGCCGTGCTTTATCTGTGTGGAGCGGGCAGCGGTTCGGTGACCGGCCAGTCTCTGCTGATCAATGGCGGGGAATTCTAGCGCCATGGAACCGACCGCCCCCGGCCTCATGCTCGACCGCGAGACCAAGGCCAGCGAACGCCCCGGCGACCACAAGGACGAATTGCGGCTCTGGCTGCGGATGCTGACCTGCTCGACCCTGATCGAGACAGAAATCCGCAACCGCCTGCGCGAGGAGTTCAGGACGACGCTGCCGCGCTTCGACCTGATGGCGCAGCTCGACAAGTCGAGCACCGGCATGACCGTCGGCGAGGTTTCGCAGCGGCTGATGGTCTCGAACGGCAATGTCACGGCGGTCGTCGCCGGCCTGCTGGCGGACGGGCTCGTCGACAAGCGCGCCGCGACGCAGGACCGGCGCGTGCAGGTGCTGACCCTGACGGCGCAGGGCCGCAAGGCCTTCAAGGCGATGGCCGAGCGGCATGAAAGCTGGATCGCCGAACTCTTCGCCGGGGTCGAGCCGCCGCAGATCGCGCCGTTGTTCCGCCTGCTCGGGCAGACCAAGACCTCGCTCCACCGCGCCATCGCGGCGCGGGCAAGCGAGGCCGGCAAGGCCCAAGCCGGGAAGCCCCAAGCCGATACGGGAGACGCCTGATGACCAGCCTGGCCAATGCCACGATCCTGCCGCTGGCGGAGTTCCAGCCGGCTCATTTCGAGCTTTCGGTCGTCGGCAAGATCGCGACCGTGACGCTGAACCGGCCTGAGAAAAAGAATCCGCTGACCTTTGCAAGCTACCGCGAACTCACCGATTTCTTCCTCGCCGCGCAGAAGGAGGAGGACGTCAAGGCGATCGTGGTGACGGGCGCCGGCGGCAACTTTTCCTCGGGCGGCGACGTCTTCGAGATCATTGGGCCGCTGGTCGCGATGGAGACCAAGGACCTGCTGAAATTCACGCGAATGACGGGCGAACTGGTCAAGGCGATCCGGGCCTGCCCGCAGCCGGTGATCGCGGCGATCGACGGCATCTGCGCTGGTGCGGGCGCGATCGTCGCGATGGCTTCCGACCTGCGGTTCGGGACAATGGAGACCAAAATCGCCTTCCTGTTCAACCGCGTCGGGCTGGCCGGTTGCGACATGGGCGCCTGCGCGATGCTGCCGCGCATCATCGGACAGGGCCGGGCGGCGGAGCTGCTCTACACCGGTCGGACCTTGCGCGGTGAGGAGGCCGAGCGGTGGGGCTTCCTGAATCGCCTCGTCGCCAGGGAGGCGGTGCTGGCCGAGGCGCAGGCGCTCGCCACCGAACTGGCCGATGGCCCGACCTTCGCCAATGCCATGACCAAACGCATGCTGGAGATGGAATGGGCGATGTCGGTCGAGAGCGCGATCGAGGCCGAGGCCGTGGCGCAGGCGCTGTGCATGCAAACCGAGGATTTTGCCCGCGCCTACCATGCCTTTGCCAACAAGCAGAAGCCGGTCTTCGAGGGCAACTGAGATGTGCGCGGCGAAACTCCATGGCATTCCGCTCGACGGCATTCTGCAGGACACGCTCGACTGGCCGTTCTTCGAGGACCGGCACCGCCGCTTCGCGGAGGAGCTCTCAGTCTGGGCCGATGCGACATTGCCGGGCCTTCCGCATGATGACGTCGATGCGGCCTGCCGGGCGCGCGTCACGGCGCTGGGCGAAGGCGGGTTCCTGCGGGCGGTGGTGCCGGAAGCCTATGGCGGGCTGAACCCCACGCTCGATGTCCGCACGCTCTGCCTCGCCCGCGAGATTCTGGCGGCGCGCGACGGGCTCGCCGATTTTGCGTTCGCGATGCAGGGCCTCGGCACCGGCGCGATCACGGTCGCGGGCTCGGAGGCGATGAAGCAGCGCATCCTGCCCGGGGTTTGCGAAGGCGTACGGATCGCAGCCTTCGCATTGTCGGAGAAGGAAGCAGGCTCCGACGTCGCGGCCATGGCGACGACGGCGACCCCTGACGGCAACGGGTATGTCCGCATCGACGGCGAGAAGAGCTGGATCTCGAATGGCGGCATCGCCGACCATTACGTCGTCTTCGCCCGCACGGGCGAGGCGCCCGGCGCGCGCGGGCTCTCGGCCTTCTTGGTCGAGGCGGACACGCCGGGCCTGAGCGTCACCGAGCGGATCGAGGTGATCGCGCCCCACCCGCTGGCGACGCTGCGCTTTGATGCCTGCCGCGTGCCGATCGAGAACCGGATCGGCGGCCCCGGCGACGGCTTCAAGGTCGCGATGGCGACGCTCGACATCTTCCGCTCGACGGTCGGCGCGGCCGCGCTCGGATTCGCCAGGCGGGCGCTGCACGAGACGATTTCGCATGCCAGTTCTCGCAAGCTGTTTGGCGGCACGCTGGGCGATCTCCAGCTCAGCCAAGCCGCCATCGCCGACAGCGCGGCGGAGGTCGATGCGGCGGCCCTGCTGGTCTATCGCGCCGCCTGGACCAAGGATCGCGGCGCGGCGCGCGTCACACGCGAGGCCGCGCTTGCCAAACTCGTCGCGACGGAGAACGCCCAGCGCGTGATCGACCGGGCCGTCCAGATCCATGGGGGCTTAGGTGTCACCAAGGGCGTCAAAGTGGAGGAACTCTACCGGGAGATCAGGGCGCTACGCATCTATGAGGGCGCCAGCGAAGTGCAGAAGGTCGTGATCGCGCGCGACCTTCTCAAAGCCAAACGTTAGAGAACGAGGGTTTACGGCAATGCGTTTCCTGCGCTCCGGCCATGTCGATTCTTTCGCGCGCGACAACCTGCCGGCTGCTGCGCAATGGCCGCGGATCGATCTCGAAAAGGCCGGCCTGAGCTATCCCGAGCGGCTGAACGCCGTCACCGCGCTGGTCGACGACCATGTCGCGCAGGGGCGCGGCGGCAGGGCGGCGATCATCGGCGACCATCTGAGCTGGAGCTATGAAGCGCTGGCAGAGCGCATTAACCGCATCGCCAATGTGCTGACGCGCGATCTGGGCATGATCGCGGGCAACCGTGTGCTGCTGCGCGCGGCGAACACGCCGATGATGGTCGCCGCCTACCTCGCCGTCATCAAGGCAGGCGGTGTCGTTGTCGCTACCATGCCGATGCTGCGGGCGGGCGAACTGGTCTATCCGATCCGCAAGGCCAAGATCGCGCTGGCGCTCTGCGACCACCGTCTGCTGGCGGAGCTCGAGACGGCGCAGACGCAGGTGCCCGAGCTTGCGCGGATCGTCGCCTTCGGCGAGGCCGGGTGCGAACTCGAGGCGCTGATGGCGCAGCCAGGCTATGAGCGCTTCGAGCCCATCGATACTGCCAGCGACGATGTCTGCCTGATCGGCTTCACCTCGGGCACGACGGGAGAGCCCAAGGGCACGATGCATTTCCAGCGCGACCTGCTGGTGATTTGCGACGCCTATGGCGCCAAGGTGCTGAAGGCCGCTCCGGAAGACCGCTTCATCGGCTCGGCGCCCCTCGCCTTCACCTTCGGGCTGGGCGGCATGGTGCTGTTTCCGTTCCGGATCGGCGCGACCGCCGTGCTCCCGGACAGGACGGGGCCGTTCGACCTGGTCGACGCGATCGAGCGGCACAAGGCGAGCGTGATCTTCACTGCGCCGACCGCCTATCGCGCCATCCTGGACAAGCTGGACCAGCGCGACATTTCCTCGCTCAGGATCTGCGTCTCGGCCGGCGAGACGCTGCCCAAACCGGTCTTCGACGCTTGGCTGGCGAAGACCGGCCTGCCGCTGATGGACGGCATCGGCGCGACCGAGATGCTGCACATATTCATCGCCGCCCCGCGCGAGGCTATCCGGCCCGGCTCAACCGGCATTCCGGTGCCCGGCTACGAGGCGAAGATCGTCGATGCGGACGGCCGCGACGTGCCTGACGGCACGCCGGGGCGGCTGGCCGTGCGTGGGCCGATCGGCTGCCGCTATCTCGCCGATCAACGCCAGACAACTTATGTCCAGAACGGCTGGAACGTCACCGGCGACACCTATATCCGCGATGCGGATGGCTATTTCTGGTACCAGGCCCGCTCAGACGACATGATCGTCTCCTCGGGCTACAACATCGCCGGTCCCGAGGTCGAAGCCTGCCTGCTCGCCCATCCCGACGTTCTCGAATGCGGCGTCGTGGGCGCGCCCTGCCCCGAGCGCGGCAGTATCGTGAAGGCCTATGTCGTGCTGCGCGAGGGCGTCACCGGCAATGCCGCGATGCTGAAAGCCTTGCAGGACCATGTGAAGGCCGGTATCGCGCCCTATAAATATCCCCGAGCCATCGACTTCGTCACGGCCTTGCCGAAGACCGCGAGCGGCAAGCTGCAACGCTTCGCCCTGCGCCAGATGGCGCAAGAAGACTCCGCATCGTGATCCGCCATGGATAGAAACCAAAACGCGCGGTCATCTCGGGCGACCGCAGGGAGATTTGGGATGACGGCGCGCCCTTTTTCACAGAGCCGGAACGGCCGAAACCAAGGCGACGCCCATGTCGAGTGAATCCCTGTCCCGCGCCATCCTGCCCGAGGGTTGGCCGGCGCCGCGCGGCTATGCCAACGGCATGGTCGCGCAGGGCCGCGTGCTGGTGACGGGCGGCCTTGTCGGCTGGGACGAGAACGGCGTCTTTGCCAAGGGCTTCCTGCCGCAGCTCAGGCAGACCCTGGTCAACATCAAGGCGGTGGTCGAGGCCGGCGGCGGGCGCATCGAGGACATCGTGCGGCTGACCTGGTACGTCACCGACATCGAGGCCTATCGGACGAGCCTGAAGGAGCTCGGACCGGTCTATCGCGAGGTTCTTGGCCGGCATTTCCCGGCAATGGCCGTGGTGCAGGTGGTCTGCCTGGTCGAGCCGGACGCGATGGTCGAGATCGAGGCAACGGCGGTGATCGCCTGACACGGCATCACGCCGCCGGCGGCCATTGTGTTTCCGGCTGTTTCCCGGACTGAAACATGAAACGTCCGGTAACCAAGATGTTCGCCGCCGCGTCGCCGCCTTAGCCTCCGGGCATGGACTCAGGATCGACACTCCTCGCGCCGCCATCCGGCGGTGACGCGATGGAGACCGATCATGTCCAGCATCAGCGGCGTCAGCGGCGGGTACCGCCCGCCTCCGCCCAAACCTCCGAGCTTTGAGACGCTCGACAGCGACACCAGCGGCGCTCTCAGCCTCGATGAGTTCAAGGCCGGAGCCCCCAAGGGCACCGACAGCAGCAAGAGCGAGGAGCTCTTCAAGGCGATCGATTCCGACAGCGACGGTTCGGTCACCCAGGAAGAGTCGGATGCCTTCAAGGCCAAGGCCGAGAAGGCACAGCAGCAGCTGCAGTCCTTCCTGTTCGGGCTGCAGACCCAGGGCGCCAGCAAGGCCAGCGAGACGGAAGAGAGCGACGAGACGGACATCTTCGCCCAGCTCGACGCCAACTCCGACGGCAGCATCGCCAAGGACGAGTTCCTCTCGGCGCTCTCCTCGGGCACGCAGTCGTCGAGCGACATGCTGAGCAAGCTGTTCGAGGCAATCGATTCCGACAAGGACGGCGAGGTCTCTGAAGACGAACAGAGCTCGTTCAAGACGGCTCTCGAAAAGCGCGGCCCGCCTCCGGGTCCGCCGCCCTCGGGCGCCTCATCAAGCGCATCGCAAGCCTATGGCAGCACCTACCAACTCGGCGCCGCCAACGCGTCCGGCGCCGCCTATTCGCAGGCGGCCTGAGCCTTTCCGCTCGCACAACGCCGGTCAGCAGAAGGCTGGCCGGCGTTCTTCATTTAACTGAGTCCGCGAGCCACCCGGCCTCAGATGCCGCGCGTCGCGCCGCCGTCGATGCGGATCTTGGCGCCCGTGACATAGCTCGCCCGCTCGCTGGCGAGGAAGGCGACGACATCAGCGAATTCCTGCGCCGTGCCGTAGCGGCCTGCCGGAATTGTCCCCCGCGAGGTCGCGGCGGCCTGCTCGGGCGTGGTTCCCGTGCGGTCGGCTGCGGCCTTGTCGAGCTGGTCGACACGTTCGGTGTGGATGCGGCCCGGCAGCACGACATTGACCGTGACGCCCTGGCCCGCGACCTCGCCGGCCAGCGTCTTCGACCAGCCCACCACCGCCGCGCGGATGCCGTTCGACAAGGCAAGACGCGGAATCGGTTGCTCGACGCCAGACGACGCGATGGTGATGATGCGCCCGAAGCCGCGCTCGACCATGCCGGGCAGCAGGCCCTGCGCCACATGGAACAGGTTGGCGGCCATCGCCTCGAAATGCTTCAGCCAGTCGTCACGACCGGCCTCACGCGCCTCGGCCGGCGGCGGGCCGCCCGAATTCCCAATCAGGATGTCGACGCCGCCGGCCTCTTTCAGCGTCCCAACGAGGGAGTTCACCGAAGCGAGGTCGGAGAGGTCGAGGCTGGCGGCGAAGATGCGGCTGCGCACCTCCTCCGGGCACTGGCTGACCCAGGCATCGGTGGCGGCGACGTTGCGGGCGGCGGCGATCACCGATGCGCCCTCACTGGCAAGCGTGCGGGCTATCGCAGCGCCGAGGCCCCGGCTCGCGCCCAGCACCAGCGCGCGCTTGTCGTGAAGGCCGAGATCCATGGTCTGCTCCGTTGGGTTGGCGCAGCAGGGTCGCGGCGCGTCTTCGCCCTGCTGATAGCGGGTCGTCTCCGCGGAGGGAATGGCCCGTACCGATCTCAGGCGGCGGCGAGCGCCTGTTCGGCGAGGATGCAGCGCACCACCCTGCCCTCGCCGAGTTGCACGGCCGGCGGAAGCTCCGTCCGGCAGCGTTCCTGGACGAACTTGCAGCGCGGCGCGAAGGAGCAGGAGGTTGGCGGCTCGTTCAGCGCTGGCGGTGCGCCCGGAATGGCTTCGAGACGTTCGCCCTTCTTCGCGCCATGCAGGTTCGCGGCGAGCAGACCCTTTGTGTAGGGATGACGGGGATCGCGCAGGAGTTCGCGCACCGTGCCGGTCTCGACGATCTGGCCGGCATACATCACCGCCAGCCGGTCCGAGACCTCGACAGCGACGCCGATGTCATGGGTGACGAAGAGCATGCCCATGTCGAGATCGCGCTGGAGCTGGCGCAGCAGCAGCAGGATCTGGATCTGCACAGTGGCGTCGAGCGCGGTCGTCGGCTCGTCGGCGAGCAGCAGCTTCGGCCGGGCGGCGAGCGCGAGCGCGATCATGGCGCGCTGGCGCATGCCACCCGACATCTCGTGGGGGTAGGCCTTGAGCCGGCGCGCTGGCGAGGGAATGCGGACCAGTTCGAGCAATTCGAGCGCGCGCGCCATCGCAGTCTTTTGCGGCACTTTCTCGTGCCGGACGATCGCCTCGGCGATCTGCTCGCCGACGGTGTAGACGGGGTCGAGTGCCAGGGCCGGGTCCTGGAAGATCATCGAGGTGACGGCGCCGCGATAATCCGAGAGGTCCTGCGGTTTCAGCGCCAGCACGTCGCGGCCATCGACCCGGACCGAGCCGCCGATGTCGGTGCGGCTCTCGGGCAGGAGCCGCAGCAGCGTCTTCAGCGTGACGCTCTTGCCGGAACCGGATTCGCCGAGGATTCCGAGCACCTTGCCCGGCTCCAGGGTCAACGAGACGCCGTTGACGGCGTGGACGGTCTGAGCGCCGCGGAAGCGCACCGTCAGATTTGCGATCTCGACAAGAGGCGTGCTCATGCCGCGGCCTCCAGGGCTGGCGCGTGGCTGTGGCCGGAGCCTGGCACCTGCATGTGGCAGGCGGCCTGCCGTGCGCCGTCCCCGACCGTCGCCAGGATCGGCTTCACCTTGGCGCAGACGGTCTGGGCATGCGGGCAGCGCGGATGGAAGCGGCAGCCTTCGGGCGGGTTGATCGGGTTGGGCGGGTCGCCGGCGAGCGGGGCCTCCATGGTCCGGTTGTCGGGGTCCATGGACGGCATCGCCGAGAGCAGCGCACGGGTATAGGGGTGGCGCGGATCGCCGTAGAGGTCTTCGACCGGGCCGATCTCCACGACCTCGCCGAGATACATCACCATGACGCGGTCGCTGATGAAGCGGACGACATTCAGGTCATGCGAGATGAAGATGTAGGTCAGGCCAAACTCCTCGCGCAGATCGGCGAGCAGGTTCAGCACTTGTGCCTCGACCGATTTGTCGAGCGCGGAGACGGCCTCGTCGAGGATGACGAGACGCGGGCCAAGTGCCAGCGCGCGGGCGATGTTGACGCGCTGGCGCTGGCCGCCGGAGAGCTCGTGGGGGTAGCGCGCCGCAAAACGCGCCGGGTCGAGTCCGACACGCTGGAGCAGGTCGCGCGCCTTCAGGATCGCGGCGGCCTTGGACACGCCATGGACGGTCGGGCCGAAGGCAATCGTATCCTCAATCGTCAGGCGGGGGTTGAGCGAGGCGTATGAGTCCTGGAAGACCATCTGGGCCTGGCGGCGATATTCCTTCAGCGTCAGCGCCTGGCCGCCGACGATCTCGCCGTCGAACAGCATCTCGCCCTTGTCCTGCGGGATGAGCTGCATGACGACGCGTGCCGTCGTCGACTTGCCGCAACCGGATTCGCCGACGACACCGAGGGTCTCGCCCTTCATCACCGCGAAATCGACGCCATCGACGGCGCGCACCACCGCGCCGCCCCCGAGCGAGAAATGCTTGGTCAGGGTTCTGGCCTGCAACAGCGGGGTGCCGGGCCCGCCGCGATCGGGATGAGTTTCGAGCACCATGGTCAGCCCTTCACGTCCATCGCCGAGCGCAGACCGTCGGAGAGCAGGTTGAACGAGATCGAGGTGATGAAGATCGCTGCGCCCGGCAGCGCCGCCACCCAGGGCTGCACATAGATCGCGGTGCGCAGCGTGTTCAGCATCAGCCCCCATTCCGGCGTCGGCGGCTTGGTGCCCAGGCCCAGGAAGGACAGGCCCGAGGCCAGGATCATCGAGACGGAGATCAGGCTGGTCGCATAGACGAAGATGGGGCCGAGCACATTGCCAAGCACATGGACGCGGATGATCGTCAGGGCGTTGGCGCCGCTGGCGCGCGCCGCCTCGACATAGTCCATGCCGCGCACCTGCGTCGTCACGCTCTCGGCGATGCGTGCGATCGGCGGGATGAAGACGATGGTCAGCGAGAGCAGCGAGTTGGTGATGCCGGCCCCGAGCGCACCCGACAGCGCGATCGCCAGCAGCACCGAGGGGAAGGCGTAGAACACGTCCACCGTGCGCATGGTGATGGTGTTGAACGTGCCGCCGAAGAAGCCGGCCGCGACGCCGATGACCGAGCCGACGATGAAGGCGACCAGGACCGGCACCACCCCCATGAAAAGCGACAGGCGCGCGCCGAAGATCAGGCGCGAGAGCATGTCGCGGCCGAGTTCGTCGGCGCCGAGCGGGTAGCCGGGCGTGCCGATCGGGCGCAGGCGCCGCAGCATCGAGGAGCGGGTCGGGTCGGCCGGCGCGATGTAATCGGCGAAGATCGCCATCAGGATGATCGCCAGCACGACGAGGCCAGCCCCGACAGCGACCTTGTCGGTCTTGAAACGTTTGAAGACGCCCGCCCAATAACCCGGCGACTTCGCGAGTGGCGGAACGACGATGGGGCCTGCGCCTTCTGTGATCGCGGCCATCTCAGCGCCTCCTGACGCGCGGGTCGAGCAGACCCTGGAGGATATCGACGAGCACGTTCAGGCCGACGAAGAACATCGCCAGCACCAGGATCGTGCCCTGGAGCAGCGGCAGGTCGCGCTGGAAGATGGCGTTGCCGAGCAGGAAGCCGGTGCCGGGCCAGGAGAAGACGGTCTCGATCAGGATCGATCCACCCAGCAGATAGCCGAGCTGGAGGCCCATCACGGCCAGCGCGGTCGGCGCGGCGTTCTTCACGACATGTTTGAAGACGCCGAAATCCATCAGCCCCTTGGCCCGCAGGGCCGGAACGAATTCCTGGTTCAGGATGTCGGCGACCAGCGCGCGCACGGTGCGGGCGATGATGCCCATCGGGATCACCGACATCGTGATCGCCGGCAGGATCATGTAGCTGACATGCTCCCAGTTCCAGATCCAGGCGGCCGAACCGCCCGGCCCCGCTCCGCCCGGCGGCAGCCAGCCGAGCTGCACCGAGAAGACGATGACCATCACCATGCCCAACCAGTAATGCGGCACAGAGACGCCGAGCACGGCCAGCATCGAGGCGAACTTGTCGAGATAGGAGCCGCGGAAATAGCCGGCGACGAAACCGAAGAAGCAGCCGAACAGAAAGCCGATGACGGTCGCCAGCCCGGCGATCAGCAGCGTGTTGCCGACGGCGCGCCAGACCTCGGCCGCGACGGGACGCCCGGTCGCGATCGAGGTGCCGAGATCGCCCTGCAGCGCCTTCATCAGCCAGAGGCCGAACTGCACCGGCAGCGGCCGGTCGAAGCCGTAAATCTTGCGCAGCTCGTCCTGCATCGCCTGCGAGGCGTCGGGCGGCAGCACCGAGGTCAGCGGGTCGCCCGGCGCGATATGCACCAGGAGGAAGCAGAACAGGCTGACGCCGAAGGCGACCGGCAGCACGTAAAGGATGCGCTTGGCGAGATAGCTCAGCATGCGATCCTCACCTGTCATTCCGGGGCGCGGCAGAGCCGCGAACCCGGACCCCACGACGGGCCACTCCGCTTGCGTCAAGCGCCCCCAGGGCTCGCCCGTTCGTGGGTTCCGGGTTCATCGCTGCGCGATGCCCCGGAATGACGGCGTAGGGTTGCCTGCGCACTCTCTTCCTCACTTGGCCATGGTGATCGGCGAGAAGTCCTGGAACCAGTTCTGGGCCTGAACGAAGCCCTTCACCCTGGGGCTCATGGCGCGCGGGTTGACGTCGTGCGTCACCATCAGGAACAGCGCCTCGTCGACATATTTCTCATGGATCTTCTGCAGCACCTTGGTCTGCTCGGGGGCGTCGAAAGTGTTGCGGACCTGCTCGAAGAGCTTGTCCATCTCGGGATCGCAGTACATCCCCCAATTGGTGCCTGCGGGCGGCTGGAGGTTGCACTGGAGATGGCGAATCAGCCCGGTGAAGGGATCCTGGATGAAGTAGGTGTAGTTCATCCCCGTCGCCTTGCGTGACGATTCATGATTGGCGCCGGCCCGCCAGATATTGATCAGCGTGTTCCATTCGACGACCTCGAAGTCGATCTTGATGCCGACCTCGGCGAGGTTCTGCTGGACGAACTCGTTCATCGGCAGCGGCTGCATCTGGCCCGAGCCCGAAGGCGCGATCAGGATCTTGGTCTGTACCGGCTTGGCGGGAGAGAAACCCGCTTCCGCAAGGAGCTTCTTGGCCTCGGCCTGGTCGAGCTTGAGCTTGAACTTGGGATTGCCGAACCACTGGTGGCCGGGCGGGTAGAAGCCTTCGGCCGGGATCATCAGGCCACCGAGCAGCTCCTTCAGCCCTTCGCGGTCGACGGCGAGGTTAGCGGCCTTGCGGACGCGGATGTCGTTCCAGGGCGAGCCCTCGGCGCGCGAGAGGTGCCAGGTCCAGTTGTGGGGATAGGCGTTGGTGATGATCTGGAAGCCCGCGGTCTTCAGCGAGGGGATCAGGTCCGGCGATGGCGCCTCGATCCAGTCGACCTGGCCCGCCCGCAGCGCGGCGGCACGGGCATTGGCCTCCGGCAGCGGCAGCAGCACCATCTTGTCGAGCTTGGGCACACGCGCCTTGTCCCAGTAACCCGGGAAGGGCGACAACTCGGCGCGCTCGCGCGGCTGGAAGGCGGTGAGCTGCCAGGGCCCGGTGCCTGACGGTGTCTTGGCGAAGGCCTCCCAGCTCTTGCCGAGCTTCTCCCACTGCGCCGGGGACGACATCATCACCCAGGCGATCTGGTAGGGCAGCGTCGCGTCGGGCGCCTTGGTCGTGATCTCGACCTTGTACGTGTCGATGACCTTGTAGCCGGCGACGGCGGGGATGCGCGAGCGGCCCTGCGCCGCCTGGCGCTGGTCGAACTGGGGCGCGTCGTTCTTCAGGAGCTTGTCGAGGTTCCAGACCACGGCATCGGCGGTAAACTCGGAGCCGTCGTGGAATTTCGCGCCCTCGCGCAGGACGAAGGTCCATTTGGTCTTGTCGGCGGCATCGACCGACCAACTCGTGGCGAGGCCGGGCACGAGATCGGAGGCCTTGTCGGCCTTGCTCAGGTCCCAGTTGATCAGGCCGTCATAGACCGTATAGCCCATGAAACGCATGCCCTCGCCGCCTTGGTCGGTCTGGCCGGTGGTCAGCGGGATGTCGGAGGCGGTCATGCCGATGCGCAGCGTGCCTTGGGCCTGCGCCGAAGCTGCGAAGAGTGAAACGCCGGCGGCAAGGGTCAGGGCAAGGGCGGTACGGATCATCACAGAGCTCCGGATTGGATTGGTTCCAGGCTGGCTTCGCAAGGGCTGTGCCAGCGGCCGATCCTCGAGCCGTCATGCTCGGGCGAAGACCCGAGCATGACGGCTCGAGATTCTCGGGTCGGTGCCTGGCACCGCCCGAGAATGACGCTATCGGATCTTACTCCATCGACATCGGAGCCAGGTCGATGAACCAGCTCTTCGGCTGGACGACGCCCTTGACCTTCGCGCTCATCGCGCGCGGACCGACGTCATGGGCGACCCAGACGAAGGGCGCTTCCTCGACGATGCGGGCATGGAGCTTGGCCAGCGCGGCGTCGCGTGCCGCCCCCTCGAAGCTGGTGCGGGCGTCGGCGATCAGCTTGTCGAACTCGTCATTGCCGAAATAGCCCCAGTTGTTCGACACCGGCGGGAACGCCTTGGTCGAAGTGAAGCGCACCATGGCGAAGAACGGGTCCATCGCCGCGAAGGTGACGTTGGTGGCGTTCGCGCCCCGCGCATTGGCGTGCTTGGCGCCCTCGCGCCAGTTGGTGAAGACGGCGTTCCACTCGCCGACCTCGAGCGCGACGTCGAAGAAGCAGTCCTTCAGCGCCTGCTGCATGAACTCGTTCATCGGCAGGGGCTGCATCTGACCCGAACCCGAGGCCGAGGTCAGCACCTTCACCTTTGCCGGCTTGGAGGCCGAATAGCCGGCTTCGGTCATCAGCTTCTTGGCGGCGTCGAGATCGTATTTGATGTCGAACTTGGGATTGCCCCACCAGGGATGGCCGGGCGGCACGGTGCCCTTGGGAATCTCCATCAGCCCGCCGAGCAGCGTCTTCAGCTCCTCGCGGTTGACGCAAAGATTGGCGGCGTGGCGCACGCGCTTGTCGATCCAGGGCGAACCCTCGACGAAGGAGAGCTGCCAGGGCCAGACATGCGGCTGGGCGTTGGTGTAGATGGTGAAGCCGCGCTGCTTGATCTGCGGAACGGCGTCCGGCGAGGGCGACTCGATCCAGTCGACCTGTCCCGAGAGCAGGGCCGCGGTGCGGGCATTGGCTTCGGGCAGCGGCACCAGCACGACGCGGTCGATCTTCGGCACACGCTTGGGGTCCCAATACGCCTTGTTGGCGACCATCTCGAAGCGCTCGCGCGGCGACAGCTTCACGCCCTTGAACGGACCGGTGCCGGAGGGGTCGGCTGAGAAGGCCGCCCAGGCCTGCTTGGCGCGCTCGGCCGGATCCGTGACGGAAGCCGGAACCGCGGCGAGCTTGGCGGCCCAATGCGTCGGCGAGACGATGAACAGGTTGGTCAGGTTGATCGGCAGGAAGGCGTCGGGCTCGCTGGTCGTCAGTTCGACGGTGAGCGGGTCGATGGCCTTGGCGCTCTTCAGCGTCGGCATGCGCGAGACGGTGACGCCGATCTGGTCTGGCGCGAAATGCGCCGCTTCCTTGTTGAGGACCTTGTCGACGTTCCAGACCACGGCGGCGGCGTTGAAGTCGGAGCCGTCCTGGAACTTGACGCCCGGGCGCAGCTTGAAGGTCCATTTGGTCTTGTCGGTGGCGTCGACCGCCCATTCGGTGGCGAGGCCGGGGATGACGACGCTCGCCTTCTCCGCCGAGGAAAGATCCCAGTGGGTCAGCGCGTCATACATCGGGATGCCGGTGAAGCGGTTGCCCTCGAAGCCCTGATCCGGCTGGCCATGGGTGCGCGGAATGTCCGCCGCGGTCATGCCGATGCGCAGAACCTTCTCCTGGGCGAGCGACGCCGTGACGAGCGCTGTGGAAAGCCCCAGGCCGAGAACGGCGGAGCGGGTAAACCTGGATGCGGACATTTTTTCTCCCCTGTGATTGGCCGTGCCCTCGACGAAGCGCGGCACGTCGGAGTTAGCAACGGGCATGCCAGACGAAGGTCGTACGACTAGCACTTTGGGATAGGGCCAAGCCGTTTTCTGCCCAGGAGATGGCCAGTCTGGCGCCGCGCGTATATCCAGCGCCAATTTATGCTTATAATTCAGTCAATTGACTACGCGATAGGCATATCAATGGAAGTCGCGCGATTTCGGGAGGATGCGGACATCGCGCGGATGGCGACCGCGAGGCGGCGGCGGATTGCGGATTTCGTCCGCCCGCGTGAGCGCGATTTCGGCGCGGTGGGTGTCCGAGAGGCCCGCCAGATCGGCCGTGCGATCGACGACGCGCTGCCCCATCAGATGCACCACGCCTTCCGGGCTCTTCTGCACCCGGCCCTCGATCTGCAGCAGGCGCCCGCTCATGACTTCGCGCCGGAAGCGCTCGAACAGCCTTGCCCAGAGCAGGATGTTGGCGATGCCGGTCTCGTCCTCCAGCGTGATGAAGATCGCCTTGCCGTTGCCGGGACGCTGGCGCACCAGCACGACGCCGGCGGTGGCGGCCCAGCCGCCATCGGGCCGGCCCTCGAGTTCCGCGCAACTCAGCACGCCGTCGCGCCGGAACAGCGGCCGCAGCATGCCCATCGGATGCCCCTTCAGGGAGAGCCGCACCGTCTGGTAGTCGGCGACGATCTGCTGCGGCAGTGGCATGACGGGGAGCGCCATTACCGGCTCCGGACCGAGTTCGCGGGCCTGCGCGGCGGCGAAAAGCGGCAGCGCCTCGTCATCGGGCAGCCGTCGTACGGCCCAGAGCGCCTCGCGACGATCGAGGCCGAGCGAACCGAAGGCGTCGGCATCGGCCAGAAGCCGCATGGCGCGGCCCGGCAGAACGGCCCGGCGCATCAGCTCCTCGACATCATGGTAGCCGTCGCCACGGGCGTCCTCGATGCGCTGGCCCCACTCCTCCTGGAAGCCGTCGATCTGGCGGAAGCCGAGGCGCAGGGCGAAGGGGGATGTTTTTTCCTTCGCTTCACCCGCCGCATGTTCGGCGGAGGCGCGGGAAGAACCCCTCTCCTGTAAGGAGAGGGGCAGGGGTGAGGTGTAGGCCCTTGGACCAGTCGCGTGCCCTATTTCGGTGGCGCAGCGGTGAGGTTCCGCCACATCGTCCAAAGGCTTACCCCTCACCCTGCCCTCTCCCTCCGGGAGAGGGTTCCCCGCGCCTTTTCGTTCAAGGTCGTCGACCCTCTCCAACGCATTGTCCCAGTCGCTGAAATTCACATCGACCACGCGCGGCTCGACGCCGCCATATTCCTGCGCCTCGCGCACGATCTGGGCCGGGGCGTAGAAGCCCATCGGCTGGGAGTTCAGCAGCGCGCAGGCGAAGGCTGCCGGGTGGTGGCACTTCAGATATGAGGAGACATAGACCAGCTTGGCGAAGGAGGCGGCGTGGCTTTCGGGGAAGCCGTAGCTGCCGAAGCCCTTGATCTGGTCGAAGCAGCGCTGGGCGAAGTCGCGCTCGTAGCCGCGCGCGACCATGCGCTCGACCATCAGGTCCTCGTAATTGCCGATGGTGCCATCATTGCGGAAGGTCGCCATCGCCTTGCGCAGCCCATTCGCCTCGATGTCGGTGAACTTGGCGGCGACCATGGCCAGCCGCATAGCCTGCTCCTGAAAGAGTGGCACGCCCTTGGTCTTGTTCAACACCTCGAAAAGTTCGTCGGAGGGTCCATGGTCGGGAGACGGCGCGGGATAGTGCACCTCCTCGATCCCGGCTCGCCGCTTCAGATAGGGATGAACCATGTTGCCCTGAATCGGGCCGGGCCGGACGATCGCGACTTGGATGACGAGGTCGTAGAGCTTCTTGGGCTTCAGGCGGGGCAGCATGTTCATCTGCGCTCGGCTCTCGACCTGGAAGACGCCGAGCGACTTGCCCTCGCAGAGCATGTCGTAGGTTCCTTTGTCGCCATCCTCGATATCGAGCGTGAGCTCGGGCCCGCCATGTGCCTTCACCAGTTCGAAGGCCTTGCGGATACACGTCAGCATGCCGAGCGCCAGCACGTCGACCTTCATCAGTTTCAGTTCATCGATGTCGTCCTTGTTCCATTCGATGAAGGTGCGGTCTGCCATAGCGGCATTGCCAATCGGGACAAGTTCGTCGAGCCGCCCACGCGCCAGCACGAAGCCACCGACATGCTGCGAGAGATGGCGCGGAAAGCCGAGCAGGCGGACAGCGAAATCCACGGCGCGGCGCACCGTCGGATTGGTCGGATCGAGACCGGCCTGACGGACGCGATCATCTCCGATCTCCGTGCCCCAACTGCCCCATTGCGTATCGGCGATGCGAGCGGTGACGTCCTCGGTCAGCCCCAGCGCCTTGCCGACATCGCGGATGGCGCTGCGCGGGCGATAGCGGATCACGGTCGCGGCGATGCCGGCCCGTTCGCGGCCGTAGGTCTTGTAGATCCACTGGATCACCTCCTCGCGTCGCTCGTGCTCGAAATCGACGTCGATATCGGGTGGCTCGCGACGCTCGGTCGATAGAAAGCGCTCGAACAGGACATCGCTTTCAGCCGGGTTTACCGCAGTGATGCCGAGCACATAACAGACGGCGGAATTAGCAGCCGAGCCTCGCCCCTGGCAGAGGATACCCTTGCTCTCGGCGAATTCGACGATCTGGCGGATGGTGAGGAAGTAACGGGCGTATTCGAGCTTCCGGATCAGCTCAAGTTCCTTTGTCAGCAGGCCGGAAACCTTCTCCGGCACGCCCTGTGGATAGCGAACCTCGCTGCAGCGGCGGACCAACTCCTCCAGCCAGTCCTGATCGTTCCAGCCTGGTGGGACGGGCTCGTCGGGATATTCGTATTTGAACTGAGCGAGATCGAACTCGATGCGCGAGAGGAGATGTTCTGTCTCGGCGATGGCCTCGGGCGCATCGCGAAAGAGCCTGATCATCTCCTGCGCCATCTTGAGATGGCGCTCGGCATTGGCCTCGAGCAGGCGCCCTGCCCGCTCGATCGAGACGCCCTCGCGGATGCAGGTCAGCACGTCCTGCAGATCGCGCTGTTCGGCTGAATCATAAAGCACGTCGTTGGTCGCCAGCAGCGGCGTGCGTGTCGAAGCCGCGATCGCCTTCAGGCGCACAAGGCGGCGGCGATCGTCGCCGCGGCGATGCATACTGGCTCCCAACCAGATCGAACCCGGCGCGGCATCGTCGAGCCGGGCAAGCAGCGCCGGCAGGCCGTCCAGGCTGCGTCCCGGCATCAGGATCAGCAGGAGATCGCGTGCGTCAGTGAGCAGATCGTCGAGGACGAGACGGCATTCGCCCTTCTTCACCCCCTCCTTGCGATTGCCATGGCTGAGCAAACGGCAAAGCCGCCCCCAGCCTTCCCGGTTCGCCGGATAGACGACGATATCGGGCGTGCCGTCGGCAAAGACGAGCCGGCTGCCGGTCACGAGTTTGAAATCCTCGGCCATCGGCCGGAGCTGTTCGGCTGTGAAGGGCAAATCTGCAAAGGCCGGGTTCTCGATCCAGATATATTCGCCGGGGCTTCCGCCCTCCCTGATCTTCTCCGGCGATGGCAGGCCGGTTTCGCGGATATGTTTGAGCGCGCTCCAGGCCCGTACAACGCCCGCCACGGTGTTGCGGTCTGCGATGCCTATGCCGGCATGGCCGAGCAGCAGCGCCGTCAGCACCAGATTGGGGCCAGGCGACGCGCCGCGCAGGAAGGAAAAATTCGTCACGGCAACGAGTTCGGCGAAGGAGTTCGCATTCTGAGTCATGCGAAGAGCCCATGCAGGAACCAGCGCGGCGGATCCTGCTCCGGCTCGTGGAAGCCGATGCGGAAGAGCCAAAATCGGCGTCCTTGCGCGTCCTCGACGCGGTAATAGTCGCGCATCGGCTCGGAGGAACCGTCGCGCCACCATTCCGGCGCGATCCGCTCCGGGCCCTCGGCGCGGGCGACGTCATGGATGAGGCGACGCCAACGGAAGCGGATCGGCGGGCCGTCCGGCACCTCGGCGATGGCTTCCACCGGTTGGGGCGGCTCGAAAAGCTGGAGCGGGCGGGTCGGCGGCTCATGCGGCTCGGGTACCGGCCAGGTGACGGTCGAAGCCGGCAGCGCCGCCGACAAGGCCTTCGCCGCTCGCACGGGGTGATGCGTATCCTGCGCCACGAAGCGCAGCACCCGGTCGCGGCCGAAACGGGCAACGAGCCGGTCGACGAGATCGGCCACCGCCTCGTCCTCGACCGCGCGACCGTCGAGGCTGGGCTGATGGGTCTGCAATGGCTCGCAGACCGGCACGGCGAGCCTGACCGCATCAAAGCCGAAGCCCGGGTCGAGCGGATCCGCCAGCGTATCGACGCGCTCGCGCCAGAGCCGCAGGATCGCCTTCGCATCGCGCGAGGGCCTGTTGGTCTCGACCATCAGCCGCCGGACCGCACCATCACTGCGGAAAAAACTAACCTCGAAGGCGCGCCCGCCCTCGCCGCGCAGTTCGAGCACGCGCACGGCCTCGGCGATCAGCCGCGCCACCACCGTCTCCAGCCCCTCGCGGTCGAGCATGGGCTCGGCGAAATGGCGCTCGACGACGCAGGCCGGCGGCGGGCGCAAGGGTGTGATGCGCGCATCCTCCCGCCCCAGGGTACGCCGCAACTTCACGGCCAACTCCTCGCCGAAGCGGGCGGAGAGCGCCGAGGACGGGCGATCGGCGAGGTCGGCCAGCGTCTTCAGCCCGGCCCGGGACAGCGCGATCACGGTCTCAGCCGCCAGTTCCAGCGCGGCGACCGGCAGCGGGCGAAGCCTGGCTTCGTCCTCCCCGGCAGGCACGATGCCGCCGCCCCCGAAGCGCGACAACGCATGCGCGGCTTCCGGCGTTCCCGCGATGGCGGCGCGGAGGGTGAGCCCCCCTGCCCGCATCCATCCGGCGATGACCGGGTAAAGCGCCGCCTCGCCGCCGAAAAGATGGGCGCAGCCGGTGATGTCGAGCAGCAGCCCATGGCGCCCATCGAGCGCGACCAGTGGTGTGAAGCGGTCGCAGAAGGCCGCGAGCCGGCCCATCAAGGCCTCGTCGGCTTGCGGCTCGGCCTCGATCGCCACCAGGGACGGAATCCGGGCGCGCGCATCGGCCAGCGTCAGGCCCCGCGTCAGGCCGAGCGCCACCGCGCGCTGGTCGCACTCGACCAGCCGGAGCGCGTTGCGCTGCGTGGCGAAGACGACCAGCGGAGCTTCAGCCGGTGCGCCGGATGCCGGGATGCGGCCCTCCCGTCGCAGCCGGTCTGTCGGCAGGAAAGGGAACCACATCGCGAGATAGCGGCGCGGCATCGGGGCTGGTTCGACCAGCCCTGTCGTGACGGCCGGCTGCGGCCTGACGGTCTCGGACATCGTTCTCCTGGCAGGATTGGCTCTCCTGGAAAGATTGTCGGTCACGGCTCCACTCCACCCGCCACTCACGCTCGCCCAGGCCGCCGCGATGACGCAGCAGCTTGACACTGAAAGCCGGGTCGCCCGGCGCATTCGCTTCCAGAGCCCGCGACGGCAGCGCCGCGACCTGCCAGCGGGTCGCTGCCGCGCTGGGCTGGGGCGACACGGCGGCGCGCAGCAGCAGGGTCGTCGCTCCCGAACCCTCAGCCGCCAACGACAGCCGCCGGCTCGCGGTCAGGTCGAGCCGGCGCGGCTGCCCCCAGGGCTCGATCAGCACCGCTCCCAGCGCCGGACAGCGGGCCGCCTCGCAACCTGCCCGCAGCACCCCTTGCGCATCGCGCGCCCGCACCAGCAGGACGCGTCCCGGATCAAGCCCGAGTTCGGTCAGGCCGGGCGGGTGCAAACGGCCGGTCTCGACATCGACGACATCCTGCCGGACCCAAAGGATCGGACGCAGCCCGGCCGCCCGGATGGCCAGCCCGATCGCGAACCCCGTCGCCGCCGCGAGATCGGCCGTGGCAGGCGCATAGACCTCGTGCAGCGCCGCCCGAGCGATGCCGCCACCCAGCGCCCCGTCGAGGCCGGGTGCGCCGAAGCTGACCTGCCCGACGGCAGCCGGCACGCAACGCAGCGCCACCTCCGCGAGGTGGCGGCGCAGATCGGCCAGGGCGAAAGGGTCCGGTTGGGTTCGCATGAGGGCTCATGTTCTATATTTGTTCTTTTATAGAACGAGCCCTGGAGGAAGGCGAGTCGGAGTTGTCTTTGAGGGTGTCGAGCAGCGCCGCAGCGCTAAAGTTGCACCCAATCCAGGTGACGAGCCCCATGCAGGATGCGCTCTATGACGAGGGCTTCCTCGCGCACCGCATGAAAGATCAGGTAGCGGCCGTGAATGGTGAGCCGAACGCCCGCTCCGTATTCCTCACGCAATGGATAGGCTTCCGGCTGACCAGCGATCATGGCGCAATGGGCGCGCAGTTCTGCCACGAAAGACAATGCTCGCCGGGGGCTGTCAGCGGCGATGAAAAGCGCGATGTCTTCGAGATCGTCCTCTGCCAGTGGCGCGAAGCGGCAGGATAGTGCCACCTAATCCGCCATCGCCTTGATCTTGGCTTCGATCCGAGCGAACACCGCATCGGCAGGGCTGGTCGCTGCGCTCGCGCGGCTTTCGGCGATGGAACGACGAATATCCTCGACCGAGAGCTGGCGGGTCTGTTCCTGATCGCGACGAATCAGATCACGCACATAATCGCTCACGCTGGCATATTGCCCGCTGTCGATACGGCGCTGGACCCAGTCCCGCATCGGATCGGGAAGAGATACATTCATTGACGCCATCGATCGATCCTCCTCGGAGGATCATGGCATAGATGACATCAACTGTCATTCGGGAGTTGGTGGGAAGCCGGGTAGGCATGCCGACCCGGCTTCCGCGATCGATCAGTTCGCCGTGTAGACCAGCTCGCGCTCGGTCTTGGGCGGCAGGAAGGCGCGCGAGAAGATCTCCTCGGGCTTGGGCGCGCGGGCGAGCTGATAGCCCTCGACGATGATGCCGATGGCGCTGGCCATGCGGGCGTCCTTGGTGTCGCCGACACCGATCTCCTTCATCTCCGGCGAAACGATGAGCTGGTCGAAGGAGTACTGCAGGCGTTTCTTCTCCACCACCTCGTTGACGAGGTTGTCGAAGGCCATCACCGCCTTCATGCCGACAGCCTGGTCCTTGGCGATCTCGATCATCGCCTTGTTGGTGGCGCGCACCAGGCCGGCGACGGCCTTGGGGTTCTCCTTGATCATCTTCTGCGAGACCATCAGGCCGTTGGAATAAAGGTCGAGCCCGTAATCGCCGAAGGTCAGCCAGTTGAAGTCCTTGTCCGGGTCCTGGCGGTTCAGCAGCAGGTTGAAATAGCTGGTGATGTTGAAGACCAGCGCGCCGTCGATGTCGCCCTTGATCAGCAGCGGCTCCTGCAGGTTGGGCGCCATGTTGGTGAGCTTGATCTTGGCCATGTCGAGCCCGTTCTTGCGCGCGAAGACCTCGAGCAGGCGCGTCGTCGGCGTGCCTTGGGCGCCGCCGAGCGTCTTGCCTTCCAAGTCCTTGGGCTTGGTGATGCCGGTCGCCTTCTTGCTGGAGATGGCGAAGGGCGGGCGGTTCCAGATCATGTAGACCATGACCGGGTTCTCGCCGGGCTTGGCGGCGGCGTTCTGGATGATGGCGTTGACGTCGCCGAAGCCGGCATCATAGGCGCCGCCCATGATGCGGGTCACCGTGGCGCCCGAGCCCTCGCCCTGGTCGATGACGACGTTGAGCCCCTCGGCCTTGTAGTAGCCCTTGTCCCTGGCGACGAAGAAGGCGGCGTCGGAGCCTTGCGTCTTCCAGCCCAGCGTGAACTTGACGGTGGTTTCCTGGGCCTGGGCCAGGCCGGTGAAAGCGAGTCCCGCAATCAGTGTGGCGGCGAGTCTTTTCAGCATCTTGGTCCCCTTCTTTGAGATTTCGATTCAAGGATTCAGGCGGCAATGAGGTCGTTCTTGCGGGTGGCCCAGCCGGTGACGCGGGCCTCGATCAGCGAGAAGGCGGCGTAAAGCGCGACGCCGAGGCCGGCCAGGATGAACAGCCCGGCGAAGACCAGCGGCACGTTGAAGTTGGACGAGGCCGACATCATCACATTGCCGATGCCGCGATTGGAGGCGACGGTCTCGGCCAGCACCGTGCCGACGAAGGCATAAGTGATCGCGACCTTCAGGGAGGCGAAGAAGAAGGGCATGGTGCGCGGCAGGCCGACATTCCAGAGGATGTCGAACTTGCTGGCGCCGAGCGCCTTCAGCACGTCCTCCATCTCCGGCTCGGTGGTTGCGAGGCCGGTCGCGATGTTCACGACGATCGGGAAAAAGCAGATCGAGAGCGAGGTCAGCACGGCCGGCACGGTGCCCGAGCCGAACCAGAGCACGAAGATCGGCACCACCGCGACCTTCGGGATCGACGAGAAGCCGATCAGCAGCGGATAGACCGTGTCATAGGCCGTGCGCGAAACGCCGATGACCGCACCGAGCAGGACGCCGAGCGCGACGCCCAGCACGAAGCCTGTCATCGTCGTCCCCAGCGTCTGCAGGATGTGCGGCCAGAGGATCGGCATGCGCTGCCAGAGCGTGACGAAGACCTGGCTCGGGCGCGGCAGGATCAGGTCCGACATGCCCGAGATCAGGCAGAACGCCTCCCAGCCGCCAAAGAACAGCAGGATCAGCCCGGCCGACCAGAGCTTCTGCCTGAAAGCGAGGTTTGTCATCAGGCGCTCTCCTCGACAGATGGCGCGGCGCGGGCATCGACGATCAGCTCGCGCAGGCGCTGGTTGAGCGCGACGAATTGTGGCTCGAAGGTCAGGGCGATGCTGCGCGGGCGGGCGAAGGTGACAGCGCTGTCGTCGATGATGCGGCCGGGGCGTGCGCTCATCACGCAGATACGGCTGGCGAGATAGCCGGCCTCGCGCAGATCATGCGTGACCAGCAGCACGGTCGGGCGATGCGCCAGCCAGAGCTCCTGCATGATCGCCCAGAGTTCCTCGCGGGTGAACTGGTCGAGCGCGCCGAAGGGCTCGTCGAGCAGCAGCAGGCGGGGCTCGTGGATCAGGGCGCGGCAGAGATTGGCGCGCTGGAGCATGCCGCCGGAAAGCTGCCATGGATATTTGCCAGCGAACCCCTTGAGGCCGACCTGCGCCAGCAGCGCATGCGCCTTGTCGCGGAAGGCGCCCTTCTTCTCCTGGCTGTAGCGCGAGCGGAAGGGCTCGACGATCTTGAGCGGCAGCATGATGTTCCGCTCGATCGTCAGCCAGGGCAGCATCGTCGGGTTCTGGAACGCCATGCCGACCCGCAGGGCGCGGGCCGCGACCTCGCGCCCCCCGACGACGACCACACCGGCGGTCGGCTTCACCAGCCCGCTGACGAGACGCAGGATGGTCGACTTGCCGCAGCCGGAGGGACCGACCAGCGCGACGAACTCGCCCTCCGCGATCCGCAAAGTCGTCTGCGCCAGGGCCGGCACCGAATTTGCTCCACGGCCGAAGGTGACGCAGGCCTGCGACAGCTCGACCGCCGGGAAGGCAGGCCCGGCCGCGTCGTGCAGGGCCTGCAGATGAGGGATCCTGTTGGGTTGAGGATGCATGCTCGCCATATCAAAAGTGCATGCAAAGTCGATGCCAGATTGCATTCGATCCTCAGAGCCCGCCTCTCGCTGGCCTCGGTTGCTGTGCGCGCCCCACCGGCCGCCGGATTGCGAGCTTTGTGGTGAAGGCGCTAAGACGAGGCTTCAGCCGTTCGGATTTCGATGATGGTGCGTGAGGAGAACCGGGGCCGCCATGCGACGGACCGGGTCGGGACGATCTGCCGCGCTTTGCGCCGTGCGATCATCGAGCAGGCGCTGGAGCCGGGCGCCAAGCTGCCCGAGGATGCGCTGGGCGAGCGTTTCGGCGTCAGCCGCACCATCGCGCGCCATGCGCTCGGGCAACTCGCGGCCGAGGGCCTGGTCGAGCTTCGCCGTAACCGGATCGCCGTCGTGGCGACGCCGAGCTGGCAGGAGGCGCGCGACGCCTTCGACATCCGCATCGAACTCGAGCGGCTGGTCGTGCGGCAGCTGGCCGGACGCCTGAGCAAGGGCCAGATCGCGCAACTCCACGCCCATGTCGATGCCGAGGACGAGGCCCGCAACGGCCCCGATGCGGTCTCGATCCGGCTCGCGACCGAGTTCCACATCCTGCTCGCGAGCATGACGGAGAGCGAAATCCTGATCCGCTATGTCAGCGAGATCGCCTATCGCTGCTGCCTGACGCTGTCGCTGTTCAGCCGGCCGCACTCATCGGAGTGCGCGATCAACGAGCACCGGCTGCTGATCGATGCGCTGGCGAAGGGCGATGCCGAGGCGGTGATGTCGCTGATGCATCATCATCTCGATTCCGTCGCGAGCCGCGCGCTGGTGGCGCAGTCGCGGCCCCGCGGTCGCGACATCATGGATATCCTCGCGCCCTATGCCGACCTGCCGCGGCCGACGCTGGCGGCGATGCGCGATCCCACGCCCGCCCGTGCCAAGGACAACCGCCGGAAAGCCGTCAGCTAGCGATCGCGAGAGCCGGCCTTTGCGCTGACCCACGCGCCGATTCTGCCTTTCAGCGAGGCATGCGGCATGTAAAGTGCATGCAGTTTATCCTGAACCGCCGACCAGTGACCTCCCTCCGCCGATGCCCGACGACACCGCCTTCGACCTGATCTTCCGCCAGGCCAGCCTTGCCGGCCACGACCGCCCGGTCGATATCGGCGTCAGGCGCGGCCGGTTCGCGGCGATCGCGCCGACCATCGTTGCCGATGCTCCGGAGATCGTCATCGGCGGCCGGGCGGTCCTGCCCGGCTTCGTCGACAGCCACGTCCATCTGGACAAGGCCTGCCTGCTCGGGCGCTGCGGCCATTTGCATGGCGGGCTCAAGGCGGCGATCGCCGCCGTTTCCGCGATGAAGCGCGATTTCACGACGCCTGATGTCTATGAGCGCGGCGCGCAGGTGCTGGAGCGGGCGATCGCCAAGGGCACGACGTGGATGCGTGGCCATGTCGAGATCGATCCCCGCGTCGGCCTGCGAAGCTTCGAGGCACTGAAAGCCCTGAAACGCGACTATGCCTGGGCGATCGATCTCACGATCTGCGTCTTTCCGCAGGAGGGGCTGACCAACGACCCCGGCACCGAGGAGTTGCTGGTGCGGGCGCTGCGCGACGGCGCCGACGTGCTCGGTGGCTGCCCCTATACCGACACCGACCCGCATGGGCAGATCGAGACGCTGTTCAACCTCGCGGCACGCTTCGACGTCGACCTCGACTTCCATCTCGATTTCGACCTCGACACGAGCTGGATGCATCTCGACGAGGTCTGCCGGCAGACGAAGCGGCGCGGCTATGGCGGGCGGGTCGCGATCGGCCATGTCACCAAGCTCTCGGCTCTGCCACCCGACGCCTTCGCGCGCGCGGCGGACTGCCTCGCCGAGGCGGGTGTGGCGGTGACCGTGCTGCCGGCGACAGATCTCTACCTTTTGGGGCGCGAGGCGACGCATGACGTGCCGCGTGGCCTGACCCCGGTGCACCGGCTGCTGGAATATGGCGTCACCTGCTCGGTGGCGACCAACAATGTGCTGAACCCGTTTACACCCTTCGGCGATGCCTCTCTGCTGCGGATGGCGAATTTCTACGCCAATGTCGCGCAGGTCGGCCCGGAAGGTTTTGGCGGCTGCATCGATCTCGTCACGACGCTGCCGGCCCGGCTGATGAATCTTCGGGATTACGGCATCAAGGTCGGCAACCCGGCCGACCTGATCGTGCTTGATGCGCCCACGGCCAGCGAAGCGCTGGCCGGCATCGCCGAGCCGATCATGGGCTTCAAGGGCGGGCGGCGGAGTTTTTCCCGCCCGGCGGCGGTGTTGCATGCGCCGGATAGCACCGGAGCGCAGTCGTCATCCCGGGCAGGCGGCAGATCCCCGCTGCTCCGGGATGACGGCGGTGTTTGACCGCCTACTTACGGAACCCCGTAACCGCGAACAGTCCTGCCACGCGACCGGCACGAACACGGGTCGCCGATCGGCACTGCCCGGCCGAGCCGGCAGGTCGAGCGCGGCGTTACGCAATTGCGCCCCAAGGCTAGCGGCGATCTATAGCCGCCGCGTGCACCGGTGACGGGCCGACCATAGGACGGAGCGGCGCTTGGCCTGCCATAGTCGATCGGCGGGCCTGCGCCCGGGATGCCGCCGCCATCCTGGCGTAGCCGGATATCGGGCACGGAATCGGTGATCGAGGGCGGCCCGATGCCCTGCCTCGGGCCGCCGGGATAGAGAGGCCCGGTCCCGGGCGTGCCTGTCGATTGCGACAGCGCCGGGCCCGCGACGAGCAGCGCCGACATCAAGGCTGTAGCCAATGCAGAGCGCATGATCCTCAAGCCCCCAAAATCCCCGCTACCGGATCCAACGAAGGGTGCCGGTCGCCGGTTCCCGCGCGCTGACGCACCCGCTCACTCGGCTGCCGTGCCCATCGCCAGCCGCAGCGGCCCGACCTGTGCCTCGTGCAGGGCCTGATAGGGACCGCCGGCCGCCACCAGATCGTCGTGCCGGCCCTGCTCGGCGATCCCGGCCTGCGTCACCACGACGATGCGGTCGGCATGGCGGATCGTCGCCAGGCGATGCGCGATCACCAGCGTCGTGCGGCCTTGCGCGAGTTCGGTGAGGGATTGCTGGATCGCGGCTTCCGTCTCCGTGTCGAGCGCCGAGGTCGCCTCGTCAAGGATCAGGATCGGCGGGTTCTTGAGGAAAATGCGGGCGATCGCGAGGCGCTGCTTCTGCCCACCCGAGAGCTTGACGCCGCGCTCGCCGATCAGCGTGTCGAGGCCATCAGGCAGGTCAGCGATCATCGTCTCCAGACGGGCGCGGCGCGCGGCCTGCGTGATCTCGTCTTCGCTCGCATCAAGGCGGCCATAGGCGATGTTCTCGCGGATCGTGCCGGCGAAGAGGAAGACGTCCTGCTGCACGATGCCGATCTGGCGGCGCAGCGAGGCGAGCGTCAGCTTGCGGATGTCGTGTCCGTCAACCGTGATGGCGCCGGCATCGACCTCGTAGAAACGCGGCAGCAGCGAGAGCAGCGTGGTCTTGCCGGCGCCGGAGGGGCCGACGAAGGCGACCGTCTCGCCGGCAGCGACCGACAGCTCGATCGCCGAGAGCACCGGGCGCTCGCTGGCATAGCCGAAGCCGACGCCCTCGAAGCGGATGTCGCCCTTCAGCGGCGGGGCCTCGATCGCGTCGGGCGCATCGGCGATGTCGGGCTCGGTCGCGAGCAGTTCCTGGTAGCGCTGGAAGCCGGCGATGCCCTTCGGATAGGTCTCGATGACGTTGGCGATCTTGTCGAGCGGGCGATAGAACACGCCCACCAGCAGCAGGAAGCCGACGAAACCGCCGACGCTGAGGCTGCCCTGCACGACGTACCAGGTGCCCGCCAGCATCACCGCGAGCTGGACCATCCGCATGCCCAGATAGTTCACCGCCTGGCTGGCGGCCATGATGCGGTAGGCCTCGAGCTTGGTGGTGCGGTAGCGCTCGTTGTCGCCGGCGAACAGCGCGCGCTCATGGGCCTCGTTGGCGAAGGCCTGGACGACGCGCATGCCGCCGATGTTCTCTTCGAGCCTTGCGTTGAAGGCACCGACCCGGCCGAACTGGCTGCGCCAGTTCTGGGCCATGCGGGCGCCGTAACGCGCAACGACGAAGCCGGCGAGCGGTACGATCAGCGCTGTCATCAGGGCGAGTTGCGGATGCACGCTCAGCATCAGCAGGAAGGCGCCGATGAAGGTCATGATCGCGATGAACAGATCTTCGGGGCCGTGATGGGCGACCTCGCCGATCTCCTCGAGGTCCTTGGTGACGCGCGCAACGAGGTGGCCGGTCTTCTGCTCGTCATAGAAGCGGAAGGAGAGCTTCTGCAGATGGTCGAAGGCGCGCCGACGCATCTCCGTCTCGATATTGATGCCGAGCCGGTGCCCCCAATAGGTGATGATCGCCATCAGCCCGGAGTTGACCGCGTAGATAACCAACAGCGCAGCGCCCGCCAGCGTGATCAGCGGCCAGTCGCCGCGCGGCAGCAGCAGATCGACGAAGGCCTTCACCGCCATCGGGAAGCCGAGTTCCAGGAGGCCGGACAGCACGGCGCAGCCGAAATCGACCAGGAACAGCGCCCGGTGCGGACGGTAATAGGCGAAGAACTCTCTCAGCATGGCGGGCTCATAGCAGATCGCGGGCCGTGCGTGTCAGTCCGACCGTGAGCGAACCGCCATGCCGATGCCGTCTGATGCCGTCTGTCGCAGGGCGAGCCGCGCTCACCTCACCGCGATGGTTCCGATCGCCATCGCCACAGCAGCCTGGGTCGGGTCGATGACGGGGATGCCGAGCTCCTGCTCCAGCGGCCGGCGATGGCGGGCCATGCCGGCGCAGCCCATGACGATGGCCCCGGCGCCGTCGATCTCCTTCAGTTCGCGGCCGATCTCGATCATGCGTTCAAGCGTGCGGTCGCCCGAGGCCGTTTCGGCGACCGACATCTCCAGCGGGCGCTCGCCAGCGAGGCGGTCCATCAGGCCCATCTGGCGGAGATAGCGGATATGGCGCGGGATCGAGCGAGTCTTGATCGCGATCACGCCGAAGCGGTCGGCCCGGGCGAGCGCGGTGAGCACGCCGCTCTCGGCGATGCCGAAGACCGGGCTCGTCGTGCCCTCGCGGGCGACATGGATGCCGGGGTCGGAGTAGCAGGCAATGACGAAGGCATCGACGTCGTTGGCCGCCTCGATCTTGCGGCGCAGCGGGATGGTGACGCTGTCGGCATGCTCCTGCGTCTCGACGCCGAAGGGGCCTTCGACAAGCGTCTCGCAAATGATCTCGGGCCCTTCCGCATAGGACAGCGGCAGCACCGCCTGACGCAGCCCCTCCGTCACCGCCTCGTTCGAGTTGGGGTTGATCACCAGGATGCGGGCGCGGCGGGTCATGAGGTCTGGTCCGTTGTGGGGCCGGCAGGCGTCGGTGCGGCCGATTGCGGCGGCATCATCGGGCGGCTGGCGCGGCGCGTCCACCCTCGGCAGCGGATGCCCGCCCTCTTTCCCGGTCAGGGCGGACGCTTGCCGCGGCACGCCGGCTGGCACAAACTGCCTCCCGCAGGATCGAACGATGGAGCAGCGGCCATGCGGCGAGCACTGACGATGAGCATGGCATCGCTTGGCGTGCTGCTCGGCATCGCCGCGATGCCGGCCGCCGCGCGTGCCGAAACCTGCGACGACCTCTGGTATGCCCGCAACGAGATCTACAAGGCGCAGGGCTACTGCTTCCGGACACAGCGCGGCATCGCCGCCTTCGGCAATGCCGGCTGCCAATACGACAATGCCGAGGATCTGCCGCTGTCGAACAGCCAGCGCCGCAGCATCGCCGAGATCCAGCGCGAGGAACGGACGCGCCGCTGCCCGCGCTGAAACGCCGCCCCCGATTGCTGTGGACGTGGCGGCCGAACCGGACGCAATTGCGAAAAGCCATGCTAGAAGCGCCGGTCGCGAGCCCTCAAGGCGTCTGCCGGACGACGGCCGAGACCTTGCGATCATGGATATATCTGCGGAGCGGCGCATCACGGCATGACGACGGCCATCGACATGGGTTCGGACAGGAGCGGCGAACCTGCCCTGCTCGATCTCGCGGAATTGCTGGCGACGCGGCTTCTGGTCCAGGGTAATTCCGGCTCGGGCAAATCGCATCTGCTGCGGCGCCTGCTCGAACAGAGCGCGCCGCTGGTGCAGCAGGCGGTGATCGACCCCGAGGGCGACTTCGTCTCGCTGGCCGACCAGTTCGGCCATGTCGTCGTCGATGCGCAATGCGGCGAAGCCGAGTTGCAGCGCGTCGCGCTGCGGGTGCGCCAGCACCGCGTCTCGGTCGTGCTCAACCTGGAGAACCTGGAAGCCGACGAGCAGCTGCGGGCGGCGGCGGCCTTCCTCGGCGGCCTGTTCGACGTCGATCGCTCGCTCTGGTTCCCGATGCTGATCGTCGTCGACGAGGCGCAGCTCTTCGCGCCGGTGATGGCGGGCGAGGTCTCCGACGAGGCGCGCCGGCTCTCGCTCGGCGCAATGACCAATCTGATGTGCCGGGGCCGCAAGCGCGGGCTGGCCGGCGTCATCGCGACGCAGCGACTCGCCAAGCTCGCCAAGAACGTCGCCGCCGAGGCCTCGAATTTCCTGATGGGCCGGACCTTCCTCGACATCGACATGGCCCGCGCCGCCGATCTGCTCGGCATGGACCGCAAACAGGCCGAGATGTTCCGCGATCTCGAGCGCGGGCAGTTCGTGGCGCTCGGCCCCGCTTTGTCGAAGCGGCCGCTGCCGCTGCGGATCGGCACGGTCTCCTCGGTCGATCGCGGCGGTGCGCCCGGACTGCTGCCGCTGCCCGAACAGGCCCCCGAAGAGGCCGGCAAGCTGATCTTCACCGCAGGCGCCGACGAACCCGCTCCAGTCAGCCGGATGCCACGCCCTGCGCCGCGCCCGCGGCCTGCCGTCCATGAGACGATGCGCCAGATCGAGAGCTACCGCCCGGCGGCGATGCCCGAGCCCGAGCCGGAAATCCCGATGGAGCCGGCCGAGCGCGAGGCGATCATGGCCGCAATCCTGCGCGAGCTGATGGCCGACCCCGAGGCGCGCTCGCGCCAGGTCGCGGTGCTCTACCAGGACTTCACCGTTCGCTGCCGCATGCGCCGGCTCGGCCGGACCAATCCCAGCCTCGACGAGTTCCGCCGGCGGCTGGCCGTGGCCAAGGCCGGCGCCAGCGACGAAATCGTCGAATCCGAAGCATGGCGGGCAGCAGTCGAAGCCTCGCAGGCGTTGCCTGACGACCTGCACGGGCTGTTCCTGTTCATCGCGCGCGCCGCGCTGGAGGGCGCGCCCTGCCCCAGCGACGCGGAGTTGGCTGGCGTCTATGGCAGCCATTCGCCCAGCCGCGCACGGCGGCTGATCGCCTATATCGAGGAGCGCGGGCTGCTCGTCTGCCATGTCGATTTTCGCGGCCAGCGGACGCTCGCCCTGCCGACGCTTGGCATCGAGACCGCGCCGGGCAAGGGCTCGATCCGCACGGCCGGCATGCCGCGCGGGGCGCGGGCCTGATATGGGGCTCGTCGTGCTCGGGCTCGACCCGAGCATCTCCGGCAAGCGGTTCTCGGATCGACGCTGCGCTTTGCCCGAGAATGACGGCAGAGCCAGCATCCCACCCCGCCCGCGAACTTGACCAGCCGGCCCCTGACCGTGCATGACCGGAGCCCGAAATCCACGGTCTCGCCGATGCGCATCCTGCTGATCGACAATTACGACAGCTTCACCTGGAACCTGGTCCACCTCATCGGCGGGCTGGGCGCGGAGGTCGATGTGCGCCGCAACGACGCGCTGAGCGTCGACGAGGCGCTGCGTGACGACCATGACGCGATCGTGCTGTCGCCCGGTCCCTGCACACCCAACGAAGCCGGCATCTGTCTCGATCTCGTGCGCGAGGGCGCCGGCATCAAGCCGATCTTCGGCGTCTGCCTCGGGCTCCAGGCGATCGGACAGACCTTCGGCGGCGACGTCGTGCGCGCACCGCTGCCGATGCACGGCAAGGTCTCGACAATCCAGCACAAGGCGCGCGGCCTGTTTCGCGGGATCAACGGGCCGCTGCAGGCGACGCGGTATCATTCCCTGGTGGTCGCGCGCGAGACCTGCCCGGCCGATCTCGAGATCGAAGCCGAAACCGGGGACGGGCTGATCATGGCGCTGTCGCATCGCCGCCTGCCGGTGCATGGCGTGCAGTTCCATCCCGAGAGCATCGCCTCCGAGCACGGCGCGACGATCCTGCGGAATTTCCTCGATCTTGCCGAGCGATGGCAGCGCGAACACGAAGGCGCCGCCATGGCCGGCGCCGTCTGATCCCGACCCCGCCCGTCTTACACGTCGCTGCTGCACAGAGTTCCCATGGACGATTTCAAACCCTTCATCGCCAAGGTCGCGACCGGCGCCTCGCTGTCACGGGACGAGGCCCGCGACGCCTTCGACACCATCCTGTCGGGCGGCGTGACCAATGCGCAGGCGGCCGCCTTCCTGATGGCGCTGCGCGTTCGCGGCGAGACTGCCGAGGAGATCACCGGCGCGGTCAGCGCGATGCGCGGCAAGATGCTGACGGTCAAGGCGCCCGATGACGCCATCGACATCGTCGGCACCGGCGGCGATTCGTCGGGCTCCTACAATGTCTCGACGCTGGCCTCGATCATCACGGCTGCCTGCGGCGTTCCGGTTGCCAAGCATGGCAACCGCGCGGCCTCCTCCAAGACCGGCACGGCCGACGTGCTGATGGCGCTCGGCGTCAAGGTCGGGCTCGATCCGGCCGCGACCGAGCGCTGCATCGCCCAAGCCGGGCTCGGCTTCATGTTCGCGCCGACGCATCATGCCTCGATGCGCCATGTCGCGCCGGTGCGCGTCGAACTCGGCACCCGCACGATCTTCAACCTGCTCGGCCCTCTCTCCAATCCGGCCGGCGTCAAGAAGCAGCTCATCGGCGCCTTCTCCGAGACCTGGCTCGAACCGATGGTGCGCGTGCTGGCCGGGCTCGGCTCGACGCGGATCTGGGCCGTGCACGGCTCAGATGGCCTCGACGAGATCACCACCACCGGCCCGACCCGCGTCGTCTCGCTCGAAGGCGGCAAGGTCGAGAGCTTCTCGATCAGCCCCGACGATGTCGGGCTTGCCCGCGCCAGGCCCGAGGACCTGCGCGGCGGCGAGCCGGCGCAGAACGCAGCCGCGCTGCGCGCCGTGCTCGACGGCGAGAAGACCGCGTTCCGCGACATCGCCGCCTTCAACGCGGCGGCCGCGCTCGTCGTCGCCGGACAGGCGGGCGACCTGCGCGACGGGCTGGCGCGCGCCATGGCCGCGCTCGACTCCGGCAAGGCGAAGGCGACCCTGGCCGCCCTCGTCGCCAGTTCCAACGCGTGAGGCCGCGATGACCGACATCCTCGCGAAGATCGAGGCCTACAAGCGCCAGGAGATCGCGGCCGCCAGGCTGGCCGTTCCGCTGGCGGAGATCGAACGCCTGGCGCGCGCAGCCGGGCCGACGCGCGGCTTCGCCGAAGCGCTGGCCGCCCAGCACGCCGCCGGTCACCCGGCGCTGATCGCAGAGATCAAGAAGGCCAGCCCCTCCAAGGGCCTGATCCGCGCCGATTTCGACCCGCCCATGCTGGCGCGGGCCTATGCCGCCGGCGGGGCCGCCTGCCTCTCTGTCCTGACCGACGGCCCCTCCTTCCAGGGTCGGCCGGAATTCCTGCTGCAGGCGCGCGCGGCCTCGGGCCTACCGGTGCTGCGCAAGGATTTCCTCTACGATCCCTACCAGGTCTTCGAGGCGCGGGCCTGGGGCGCCGACTGCATCCTGATCATCATGGCCGGCGTCGACGACGCCACCGCGCGCGATCTCGAAGCGGCGGCCTTCGACCTCGGCATGGACGTGCTGGTCGAGGTTCATGACGAGGCCGAGCTTGACCGGGCTCTCGGGCTAAAAAGCCGCCTGCTCGGCATCAACAACCGCGATCTGCGCGACTTCAAGGTCGACCTCGCCGTGACCGAGCGGCTGGCGCCACGCGTGCCCTCCGACCGCATCGTGATCAGCGAGAGCGGCATCTTCACCCATGCCGACGTTACGCGCCTGAACCGCATCGGCGTTGGTGCCTTCCTCGTCGGCGAGAGCCTGATGCGGCAGGCGGACGTCGCGGCTGCGACGCGCGAACTGCTCACCGGCAAGAGACTCGAAGGCCAGCCGTTTGCAGGCCAGATGCAGGACAGCGCCCCATGAGCCAGCTCAGCCATCTCGATGCGCGCGGCCAGGCCCATATGGTCGATGTCGGCGACAAGGCCGAGACCTCGCGCACCGCCATCGCCGAGGGCTGCGTCGTGATGCAGCCGCAAACACTGGCGATCGTGCGCGACGGCGACGCCAAGAAGGGCGATGTGCTGGGCACGGCGCGGCTGGCGGGCATCATGGCGGCCAAGCGCACCCATGAGCTGATCCCGCTCTGCCACCCGCTGCTGATCAGCAAGGTCGCGGTCGATCTCGAACTGGACGAGGCCCTGCCCGGCGTGCGCGTGCGCGCCGAGGTCAAGATGAAGGGCCAGACCGGCGTCGAGATGGAGGCTCTGACCGCCGTCAGCGTCGCCTGCCTGACGGTCTACGACATGGTCAAGGCGGCCGACCGGGCCATGCGGATCGAGGGCATCCGGCTCGTCCATAAATCGGGCGGCAAATCCGGCAGCTTCGACGCGGACAGCGCCTGATGGCCCTGACGCCGGTTCCAGTCGCGCTCAAGGCGTTGCTCGACAGCGTGCCGGCGACGACCCCGGCCGAGACGCTGCCGCTGGCCCAATGCGCCTGGCGCGTGCTGGCGGGTGATGTCGCGGCGCTGCGGACGCAGCCGCCCTTCGCCAATTCCGCGATGGACGGCTATGCCGTGCGCGCCGAGGATCTGGCTCCCGGCAACTCACTGCGAGTCCTCGGCGAATCCGCGGCCGGGCGCTCTTTTGGAGGCGTGCTCGCACCCGGCGAGGCGGTGCGAATCTTCACCGGCGCGCCGATCCCCGACGGCGCCGATACGATCCTGATCCAGGAGAACGCCGACGGCGTCGGCGAGGCTACGATCCGCGTTCTGGAGGGAGCCCCGAGGGGCAAGTTCGTCCGCGCGGCCGGGCTCGATTTCGCGGCCGGTGACGTCCTGCTGCGGGCGGGGCGCCGGCTCGACAGCGCGGCACTGGGCCTCGCCGCGGCCGCAGGGCACCCGACCCTGCCGGTGCGCGCCAAGCCTCTGGTCGCGATCCTCGCCACCGGCGACGAACTGGTCTCGCCTGGCGAGACCGTGGGCCCCGACCAGATCGTCGCCTCCAACAGCTTCTCGCTGGCCGCCCTCGTGGAGCAGGCTGGCGCGACCGTGCTCGATCTTGGCATCGCGCGCGACGATCATCCCGACCTCGCCGCCCGGATCGGGCGGGCGCAGGCCGCCGGCGCCGATGTGCTGATCACGCTCGGCGGCGCCTCCGTCGGCGCGCATGATCTGGTGCAGGAAGCGCTGACGCGGGCCGGCATGGCGCTCGGGTTCTGGAAGATCGCGATGCGCCCGGGCAAGCCGATGATGACGGGGCGGCTGGGCGCGATGGTCGCGGTCGGCCTGCCGGGCAATCCGGTCTCGTCGATCGTCTGCGGCCATCTCTTCGTCGTGCCGCTGATCGAGGCGCTGCTGGGCATGCCTTCGCCCGAGCGCGACCGCAGCGAACCCGGCATCCTCGGGCGCGACATGCCTGATAATGACGAGCGCGAGGATTATCTGCGGTCCGACCTCGTTCTGACCGATGCCGGCTGGCAGGCGACGCCGTTCGACCGGCAGGATTCCTCCATGCTCGGTCTGCTGGCGCGGGCGCAGGCGCTGGCGATCCGCCCCGCTTTCGCCGGGCCGGCGCGAAAAGGTGATCCCTGCCGCTTCATCCGGCTGCGCTAGGCTGACGCAAGGCGCGCAGCGGCTTGCGGAACACAACACGAACAGGTATAGTGTTCGTGATTTGTTTCGATTCTGCGCCCAATTCCAGTTATCATCGCGCCGGCGGGGACCATGCTGACACGCAAACAGTTCGAACTGCTTCGCTTCATTCAGGAACGCCTGCGCGAGAGCGGCGTGCCTCCCTCCTTCGACGAGATGAAGGACGCGCTCGATCTTAAGTCGAAATCCGGCATCCATCGCCTGATCATGGCGCTGGAGGAGCGCGGCTTCATCAGGCGCCTGCCCAACCGCGCACGCGCGCTCGAGATCATCAAGCTGCCAGAGGGCGCCGGTGGCCAGCCGGCGGCACGCGGTCGCTTCAACCCGTCGATCGTCCAGGGTGGGCTGGGCAAGGATGGAGGCTTGGGCAAGGACTCCGGCCTCGGCAAGGTCAGGCCGATCGACAACACGCCCGATGATGCGCGCGGGACCATTTCAATCCCGGTGATGGGGCGCATCGCGGCCGGCACGCCGATCTCGGCGATCCAGAGCCGCAGCCACAGCGTCGCGCTGCCGGCCGACATGCTGGGCACGGGCGAGCATTATGCGCTCGAAGTGCGGGGCGACTCGATGGTCGAGGCCGGCATTCTCGACGGCGACACGGTGGTGATCCGGCGTCAGGACAGCGCCAATACCGGCGACATCATCGTGGCGCTGATCGACGACGAAGAGGCGACGCTGAAGCGGCTGCGCAAGCGCGGCTCGTCGATCGCGCTGGAGGCGGCCAACCCGGCCTACGAGACGCGCGTGCTCGGGCCCGACCGGGTCAAGATCCAGGGCCGGCTGGTCAATCTGATGCGGCGCTACTGAAGCCGTTCCGGCTCGGCCGTGTCATCGGAGGGCGGCGGTGCCACAGCCGCCGGCTGCATCGGTCTTTCCGGCATCGGTCTTGCCGCTGCTGATGACGGGGTCTCGACCTTGCGGCTCCAGGGCCTGTCGCCATTGCCCTGCTCGGAGGCATGGCTGCGCCAATCCCCTCCCCCGCGGACGAGCGCGGTCGCTCCATTTCGGCTCAACGCTGTGCGGTCGATGAGTTTCGCCGCGCAGGGCGCGGTCCAGGGGATCGGCGTGACGACGAGATCGGCGCGGCGGCAATCCTCAATGATGGCAAGCCGGTCGCGGACATAGGCGATACTACGGCCATCCTTCGTGGCAATGACGCAGCCCTGGAGATCGCAGGCAGCGCCCTGGCGCAGCGCGGCGTCATCGGGGTTGCGGCCATCGCCATCGGCGTTGAGCCATTGTTGCAGGACGAAGCGGCTGGGTTTGCCGGCGACGATCAGCAGATCGTCCTTGCCGCGCACGGCGATGCCGGAGCCATCGCGCTCGATCAGGATGTCGGGGCGCTCGGGCTTCGCCGCGACCGCCACGCCCGCCATGAGCGGCAGGATGGCGAGCAGGCGCAGCCTTGTCGTCCAGAGCGTGATCCAGAGCAGCGACGCCGCGAAGCAGGCGAGCGCGGCCGGTCCGAAGGCGGCGATGACCAGCGTCGAGTGGTCGATCGTCGCGACCCAGTGCGCGAGCTTGAGGACGACGTCAGAGGCGAACCCCATCAGCCACCAGGCGGGCACATCGAGACCGAACGGATAGGCCAGCACGCCGAAGACCGCCGCCGGCATCACGCAGAGCGAGACGAAGGGCAATGCCAGTGCGTTGCCGAGCAGTCCGAAGGGGTTGAAGGTCTGGAAGTGATAGGCGCCGAAGGGCGCCGTCGCCGCCGTCGCCAGCAGGGTCGTGACGACGATCCCGGTCGCAGCGATCCAGAGCGAGCGCACGGGCCAGGGCAGCGTGGAGGGCGGCTGCGTGCGATCGCGGTTCTCCCAGCGCTCGGCAAAGGCGATCAGGGCCGCGACAGCACCGAAGGACATCTGGAAGCTCGGGCCGAGCAATGCTTCTGGCTCGCGCAGCAGTACGATGATCGCCGCCAGCGCGAGATTGCGCATGCTGAGCGCCGGCCGATCGACGAGGATCGCGCCCAGCATGATCAGCGTCATGATCAGCGAGCGCACGGTCGCGACCTCCGAACCCGAAAAGATGCAATAGGCGAGCGCGCCGATCATGGCGGCAATGGCCGCGAGTTTCTTGACCTGCCAGCCCAGGGCCAGCGTCTGCGACAGCGCCAGCAGCGCTCGCACCAGCCAGAAGATCGTGCCGGCTGCCAGCACCATGTGCAGGCCCGAGATCGAAACGATGTGAGAAAGATATTGCAAGCATAGATTTCGGTGCGCTACGCAATGGTCATCAACCGGAACCATTTCAATGACCATCAAAGCAGTTTCATACGCTAGAATTAGTAGCCTCCGCCAGAAGGAAGGAATCGGTATCGCTCGCCAGATCGAAATGACCAAGGCATATTGCGATCGGATGGGCTTCGAGTTTGACGAAAGCTTGCAGTTCACTGACGAAGGCATCAGCGCGTTTTCAGGCAAGAACAAGCTCGAAGGCAAGCTCAGCCTCATTTTCCAGATGATTGAAGACGGCCGGATCAAACCCGGCACCCAACTGATCGTCGAAGCGGTGGATCGCATCTCCCGCGAAGAGAGCTTCGAAGCCCTCGGCACCTTCGCGAAGATCATCAACGCGGACGTCACGATCCACACGGCGAAGGATGGCCAGATTTATGATCGCGAGACGATCAGGAAAAATCCGGCCTCGCTGCATTACCTGCTCGCTGTGATCGCGACCGCTAACATCGAGAGCGAAAACAAGCGCCGCTATCAGAAGGCGACGCACACAAAGAAGGTCGCCGCTGCCACGGCCGATCCCGTCAACTTCAAGATGACCTGCAAGGTGCCGGCTTGGGTTCAGGCCACCCGCGTCAAGGACAAGGGCATTGTCTTCGGCATCTTCCCCGATCGCGTTGCGATCGTGAAGGACATCTTCGACATGTTCGTGAATCAGAACATGGGCCGGGGCGCTATCGCGGCAAATCTCACCAAGAGGAACAAGCTGACGTTCAGCGGCAAATCGACGTGGTCAGGCGGATGCGTCCAAAAGATCACCGACAACCCCGCCGTGATCGGTCACTTGCAGCCGAAGATGATCGTTTTCGACAAGGTCGGCAAAAAGACCCGCGTCCCGACCGGCGATGTGCTCAAGGGCTATTACCCGGCGATCATCTCCGAAGCGCTTTGGGTGCGTGCTCGGAGGAAGAGTGACGAGAAATCCGTTGTCCCGAAAAACAAGGGGGGCCGGAAGGGCACAGTGTTCAACAACCTCTTCTCCGGGATTCCGACCTGCGAAGTGTGTGGCGGCGTGATGCGCTACAAAAACCCCGGCCCAAGCGCGCGGGGACAGGTCATCTTCCGCTGCGCTCGGGATTGCGAGACGCACGGAGAGTGCAATCCGACGCGCTTTCCCTATCGCGACATCGAGGCGATCACGATCACCCTTTTCGGAGCGATCAAGCTCACGCAGCAGAATGCGCCTGACGATCTCGAAGAGAAGATCGCGAACCTGCGCCTTCAAGAAGAGGCCGTTCAAACGGCGATCGTCGCGCTCGACGACAAGCTCGACAGCGACACGACCGGAATAATCTCGAACATGATCACGAAGCGGGTCGCGAAGCTCGGCGAGTTGCAGGCAGAGCGTCAGAAGATCGAAGCCGAGCAAATCGCTCCCATGGGCGACACGATCGCCGACGCGATGAAGGCCTTCGCAAACTTCCGCGCGACCTCCGCTACCCTGCCCGACGAAGATCGCTTCCGGGCGCGCTCCGGCCTGAACTACGCGCTGAAGACCGTGATCGAGACGATGAGCTTCAATAACGACAATGTCTGCCATGTGAAGCTGCGGGATGGTCAGAAGTATGCCATCGCGCTCGCCTCGGCTCCGGCGAAAGGCAAGCTCGTCATGGGACGCGGGAACCTGAGGGCCTATCGGGTCGGGTGAGCCAGAGGAGATCGCCGAACCAACACAGGGGCTTCGGCCCCCCGGTTTTAATGCCGCTCAATGGCTACCCTTCGCGGGCCGATCTGCTCTTCGTGCTCCAACATATCGCGCAAGGACATCATGTCGGAGAGCGGTCCATCCACTTCGATCCCGGCTTCGCCTTCTCCAATTCCTAGGCTCGTGATCGGACGCCCTGCGTTCTTGATCATTTTCACAATCTCAAGGACCAATGCGGGGCTCATATTTCTAGTATCCACGGACACGGTGGCGGTCTCGCCTGTCCCTATCATGGCCTTAGCCACTCTTCTGATGGCATACTGACGAGATCGCTCCGCATCATCGCTAATCCGATTGGATATGCTGATCGTCGGATCAACCATCATGCCTTGGAGATTTTGCATGGTCTCAAGGTGCGCGAGCCGCGACTTCATGCTGGCCATATCTTCAAGCAAAATCTGCTGCTCTGGCGTCGCGCTTTCCTTGAGCTTTACCCGCCCCCTCGCCTCCGTGACCGGGTTGTTGGTGACATACTCCGGAGCGAGAACATCCTCGATCATGCGGGCAAGCAGACCTTGAGCCGCCTCTAGGTCCGTATATTCCTTCAGGGAGAACTTGATCGCCCGATAGATGGCCACGTCGAACGGGATCGGGTCGTCTTCACGCTGAAGGTGGATGATCGGCTTCTCGACCATGTGCCGGATGCCGATCTCGTAAAACACGTTGGGATTGAGCATCGATAGGTCGGCGATCACAAGTCGGGCGTTCAGCAGTCTATCGATCACTTGAGCATTGATTTGGCCGGGCGTGCTGATGTGGTCAGATCGCTCGATGTGGAAATTAGGATACGCCTTGAAGACGGGCTCGATAATGCCCTTGAACACCCAATCCGCATGGGTTCGCGGCTCACTGCCCTTCGCCCCGATAGGGCTTACAATGAAGCAGACGTCCTTCTTGGCCTTGTCGTTCATGGTTCTTCGCCACCCCTGCCCCGCGCACAGTAGACGGCGGGTCGCGGTCGCGTAAGTGGACGAACGACGGTAGTCAGAGCTTCTTGGGCAGCATCGGCAGCGGGACGCCGCTGAAGAGCCAGCAAAGCACAGTGACGAGGGCGATCACGCCAAGGGCGATGCCGAAGCCGCGCGCGTCGAATTCGAGCCCGTTCCGATCCCAACGAAACAGGAGACGGTGACGATCGTCGGGAGGTTCAGGAAGTCGCGGGAGCTTCGCCATTTTCGAACGGTCCTCTCAGCAAAAAACATGCTGAAAACCTTCGAAGGCGATGATTAATGTCACCAAATTGGGGGGTGGATGTCAATAGCGCGCGAATCGACTTCGATGTTCTTGTTTTGATCGCAAAACCGCAATCAACACATTGAAATAATTGACTAAACAGGAAAAACTATAGGTTAAGAAGTTATTCGCAGGTTAATGCGACTCAACCGTTTTGGTGCGGAATCGGGGGACAACGGGGGAAAAGTCCACCTGCTTGACTTTCGCATAATTCCGGCCGTCGCCGGCTCATCGGCCTTCTCAGAGGCAGCGACTAGACGGATGAAGGCTTAGCAAAGGCCGATTCCGCCATTGCAAGGCGCGCCATCGCCATTTCGCGTCCGATCGTATGGATGGCGACGTCCATCTCAGCTTCTAGCACCCTGACCGCTGCGAGAGTGTGATCGCGAGCCTCAACATCGCCAGTCAGGTGAAGGCTTGTGGCGTTCTGATTGAGGATCGCGATTTCGCCGATCAGGATATCTTTTCGGGCTTCGGCGGCTTCAAGAACGGGTCGGTTGAAGGTGGCGGTCATCACATCCACCGCATCTTGAAGGCGACCATGTCAGCGTCGGTGGCGAACTCGTAGAGGATGGCGCGCTGATAAAGGAATGCTTCTTCGGTAGGAGTGCGGGTGACCGGCACCCCTTCGAGGCGCGACTTTACAATCCACCTCTCGACGACCTTCGCATTCGTTTCGTCGAGCCAATCCGCGACCGCTTCGAGACGAACAATACGAGCGTCGAAGGCGAGCCAGATCGGCGGCAGATCAAGTGGCTCATAGTGGGCACCGATCATTTCAAACCATTTGCCGCTCTCGATCTCGGCACGATCAAGCTGACGCGCCGGGCGATGCTGCGGCGGGCGCATTGACATCAATGCATGCACCAGCTTCCCCATGAACGGGGTGATCTCGCTCATAGTCCCGCCTCCGCATCGTTTTCAGCAGGGTCGTTCGGTGGCTGATATGCCTGACCGAGCATACTCATGGGTTGGCTGATCTGTGCCAGTCGCGACGCGATGCGGTTGGCGAGTGCTGTTGTGATTGCGGAGGTGTAGGTCGGAATAGGACAAGCCAGCCGGAAGGCGGCAGCGTCCGTTTCATTCGCGAAAACGAGCGCGTTGGGCCGCACGCGGTCAGGCTCCAGCCCGGTGCGCTCCAGCACCCGACCAACCTCTACCAGCACTTCGTGATGGGTTTGATCGACCCCATAAGAGCCGTCGAAATAGACGGTGAAGGTGTCGGTCACCGCGACACCTCCGAACCCATATCCGGAGCGACCAGCCAAAACCGCGTCTCGTCGAAGTCCCGCACTTCGAGCGTGCAGAGATCGCCGTCTTCATCCATGGAAGCGAGCATCAGCCCGTGCTTGCGGAACACGGCATCGATATCGGCAAGAAAATCGGCTTCCTTTTCACGGCGCTGCGAGGCTTCGCGACCAAAATTGCTCCGATAATCGGGATTGATCCATTCAGACATTACGACCGCCTTCCGACCCAGCGTCATCAGCCATCTGCCGAAAGCTGGCGACGAGATCGGCCGCGATGTTCTTCGTTGGATAGAAAAGCTCTGTTCGGAGGATGCGGAACTCTTGCTTCGAGATGTTCCCTTGGGGCTTGGTCCGCAGGTCGGAAAGCAATTGAACGCGCTTGGCGAGGGTTTCGTTGAAAGCGCTCGCGGCGCGCGCCTGATCCGTCAATATCCGTTTTGCGAGTGGAACAGCGACGTCGGGGACAATGCTGGCAGCAATCGCAATGCCGTTGCTGCGCCAATCTTCGACGGGCTCCAGACGCTTCCGGCCGGCGAACAGGTTGCGAAGGGCATCACCGAACATGACGAAGAGCCTCCGTCATGGTCTTGAGATCGTCGTTCAGCATGGCCCATGCGGCAGTCAGTTCGCCGAAGCTCGGATCGCGGCTCTTGAAGGCTGTGATGATGTGCGGATCGAGGGTCTTTAGATCGTCGTTGATGCGCTCGATCTCGGCCTGAAGGATTTCGGCGTCAGACATCCGCGAGCGTCTGCTTAGCCATATCGCGAAGGTCGGGAAAACAACCCATTTCAATATCTCCTAGAATGCAATTTACTCTAAGGATATTTACAGCAACCGTCTATATTCAAGCCCTCAAGGGCGACTTTTGAGCCATTTTGAGCGCTTTGCCCCAAGTCATTATTTTGTCAAGCGACATGCACCAAGCAACTATTATGTCAATGATTACGAATATTCGTTGACGACGGTACGTCGAGACGTCATATCGAAATTGTTCTTAGCGAACATTGCAAACCAACGGGATATTGAAGAATGAGCATTGCACAAGAGACGACGAAGAAACCCCGCCCGACGAAGGCGGAGAAGCAGGCAAAATATGAGCCTGCCGGGCCGGTCAAAGAGATTTGGATGGACGATGCGGGCATGGCGCGACTGCGCGAAATTATCGCCGAAGAGGGCCTTGATCCCCTTCCGGAGGGCGCGAAGTTGATGATCCGTTTCCAGCCACTTCGCGAGTGCGAAGTCTACAACGCGATGAGGGTTGGCTGATTATGGCAACGATGGAAGAACTCAATGCGGAGATGATTGCTCTGCGTCTGCGTGAAACGGCTCTTGCTCACGAGATTTTGGCGCTCAGCAAGAAGGAGCGGGCCGAACGGCTCGCAGCGGCGGAAAAGGCGCGGGCAGATAGGTTCGCAGCGGCGGAGAAGGCACGCGCCGCGAGGATCGCTACGGCAGAGAAATACCGGGCCGATCGTGTGGCAGCAGAGGCGGCGAGGGTTGCCGCTCTTATCGCGGAATTCGGCGAAGACTATCGGGGAGAGAAGGCCCGGAGGCGGGCACGGGACTATCATGCTGATCGGCGCGCGAAGGCTCTGGCGACCGGGCTCGTCGTGCCAAAGACACCCGGCCGAAAGCTCGGATCGATCGTTGAGAGAACGACCGAGGCTGAACGGCGTCAGAAGGGCATCGAACAGGCCCGTCTCTATCACGCTGAAATCAATGCGGCAGTGCAGGCCTTCAGGGCGTCGATCTGATCGGCCTGAAATCCCCGATTGACTCGATTCAAAAATAGTTGCAGCCGGCCGTCAAAAAACCCTCGACGGATTCCGGGACTCATGAGAGCGTGAAATTGTGCCGGGGAGATTGGTCCCCGGCCTTGCGGAAATGTAAGCGGAGAAGTGATGACGAAGAAGCCGAAGCCTGCCGTCTATGAGTACCGCCTGAGCAGAGACAAGATGAACGCCGATGGCGTCAATTACCAAGAGCGACTTGATAGCGCGATTGGATACGACAATTGGGTTGTCGTTCTTCAGCAGAAACCTCAGATCATGATCGCCATCAAGGGCGACGATGCTGCCGCCAAGGTTTGGGCGTTTATGTCCGCCTATGCCCATCGCCCGGAATATTACGGCGAACGCCCTTGGAGGGTCAGGTACGGCGATTGGGAATTTTATGTCAGGCACTATCCCCACAAGAGGAAGGCCAAAATCGAGAGCACCGAAAGCGGCAGCCCGCGAACCCGTTTCGCGTTCATGGCGCACGCGAGTTATGAGGGTCGCGACCGCCTCCCGAATGCGCTGAAGACCGCGCTCCGGCCTTTGGTCAACGGTCCTATGCGGTTCGAGACGAGCGTCGCCTTGGATGACCCGGCGCAATGGCGTCAATGCGACAAGCTGCGCAAACAGCATTACGAATATAGCATCTGGGCGGTGACGAGCACCGATCCGCAGATCAAGGCCAAGATCGATGAGGCGTTCAGCGAGGTCGCGTATATCTTCGAACAGCCGCTCCGGCACTTCGAAGCCAGCGCCTAACCCCTTGGTCGGAAACGTGTCCTAGGCAACGTCCCCTAGGAAACGTAGCCGGCGAATGGGAGACGTTTCCCGGATCGTCGGGCTGCGTGTCTGGAGCCCTCACGTCGTCTGTGGGGGCTCACTGGCTGGCGTGGGTGCTGATTTCGCCCCATGCCGCTATACGGCCTTCCCTGCGCGACGTCGCCCCTGTCTGCGTGTCTGTCCCTGCGGGGCGATGTGGGGCCATTCCTTCTTCTTTCGGCGACGAGGAAGGCCCAACTCATTTGATGGGGCGAAGCCCTCGCCTCAAACTCAGTTTCCCGACCTCGCTGAAGCGAATGAGGCGAAGCGACTTGTCGCTGAAGACGAGAGAGCGCGCAGCACATCCGCGACAGCGGATGTCACACCATGACGATGGAAGTCGCCGCCTCTTCGCCTTCGGCCTTATGGCCTCGGCTCGATCCGACGAACGAATGCCATTTCACGAGGAACGACTTCGCATTCGCTTGTCGGACCTCGTGAAATGACTTCGTATAGATGGAGAACTGATGTGGGTAAATAAATAGACAAGTGAGTTCTTTAAATACTATAAGTAATTCACTTGTTGAATTACTCGTCCAAGCGGACTTCACTTCGCCTGACGAGGTATATTTATATCACAACTGATTTGAGGTATCTATTTTGATCTGCATTCGACTTCTGACCGGCATCCCCGGATCAGGCAAGACCCGCCTTTTGGTCAATGAACTGGCATCCGCACCGAAGAAGTACCTGCTCGTGAACTCCCGCGTCGATCTCATTCACGAGCGGATGCGAGAGATCAGGCACGCAGCCGCCCAACACGGCACCGCCCCGGACGTGATCCCCATCTACGAAGGAACCGGGGGCGGCCTCCCTGTTGCATCGCAGATCAGGTCTCTCGCCAGACACGCAACCAACCAGCACACGATCGCTCTTTGCACGCACTCAGGAGCCATGAGTGCCGATCTCTCGGGATATGTTGGATGGGATGTCGTGTTCGACGAAATCCCGGCAGCCATCGCCTCTGGCGCGATGCGCGTCCCGGCAACCGCGCTCTATCTCGCCGACGCCTACCGGCTGGAGCAGTATGACGCCGAGTGGTACCGGGTTCTGCCGACGCAGGACGCACCGAAGCCGTCCTCGCTGATGAATGATGACGGGCTCGATCTGGCCTCGTTCGACAAGATGGCACGCTCTGCCTATGGCCTCTTTGTCGACGTGCAGGACTTCGCCTCGCTGAAGGACTCGTCAACTCCGCTTCAATGGTGGTCGGCATGGACTCCGTTGGAACTGCGTTCGTTCGACCGCATCACCATCGCGGCAGCCGGCTTCGAGCACTCGATCCCGTTCAAGGTCTACGAAAAATTCTTGGCGGGTGAGATCATCTATGAATTTCAGAAGGTGCCATCGCCCCCGCGCGCCCGCCAGCAGATCGAGATCGCCTACTTTACGGACTCCCACACATCTTCGACGGCTTTCTGGGCAAAGCCACACGGCAAGGCCGCGTTGCAGTCAGTTGCGGCGTATCTCGCGACCGTCCCGAACCTTGGCTACATGAGCAGCAACAACCCGACTGCGGGCTTTTTCACGGGCGTTCAAACTGAATTTTTGAGCCCATGTCAGGAAGGATCGAACCTGCTGATTGACCGGGAGTCCGTCGCCTTCATCTATTCGGCGAAGTTCCTGCCGCAAGACATCCCGCTCCGTCGCGTGTTCGATATCGATAAGGCCACGATCGAACGTTCTAGGCAGCAGGAGCACTGCATTCAATTCTGTTGCCGGGGGTCTATCCGCGATCCGCAGTGGTCCGGCACATACAGAATCTTCCTCTATGACCGGACGCAGGCCGAAGCCCTCCGGGGTTATTTCGTCGCCAACGGAATCGGTGACACCGTCGATCTCATTCCGATCGACGAGGCCGGCATCATGGACGTCCCCGGATCGAAGTCAGGTCCGAAGAGCACCATGACGCCCGAACAGAAGAAGGCTCGTCAGAGGGAGCATGAGGCGAACCATCGGGCGAAGAAGAAGGCCAATCTCGTCGCAGCCGGGATCACGCCACGAGAGCGCGGGCGGCCAAAGAGGGAGGCCGCCTGATGGCCAAGACCCCCTCATATCAATCCGCTTGGAACGCTCGCCAGAAGGCCGCACGGGAAGCCGACCCGGAAAAGATGGCGGCATATCGGGCTAAACGACACGCCGCGCAGGCCCGACTTAAGGACAAGCGCGAAGCCGATCCGGAGAAGATGGCAGCATATCGGGAGAGACGACGAGCAGAGGAAGCCCGTCGCAGAGCCCGGATTGAGGCCGATCCTGAACGCGCCGAAGCGGAGAGGCAGAAAAAGGCGCGCTACGAGGCCGATAAGCGAGAAGCAGCCCGGCAGAGGGAGCGCAAACCTTCCTCACCGAAGCCGTCATTTTACCAGCCGTGGCCAGATATCAAAGACGGCCCGATCTTCGTGTCGTCGCCGGAAATGACATATCGACCGGCACCGCAAACTAAGTTTTGTCCGCCACTCCCGAAGATCGAGCAGCCGACCGAACCACCCCCATCAGCAGCGCGGCCGATCGAGCGCACGGGATGGAAGCCAGATGCAAGGATTCAGGCCATCCTCGACGCGGCCAAGGGAAACAAGGTCACGAGGGTCGATATGCGGAAGGGCAAGTAGCGCTAGAAGGGCGGCTATCTGATGCCCTGCTGCACGCAGGCATGCCCCTTCGCAGTACATGACATATTAATATCTGAATACCCACTTGACTAAGATTGGAGTACACGTCATATTGCATTCATCGAAACCCGGCCCGAAGGACTCGTCCAATGATCAAGAACAAAGTCATCACCGTCTTCACGTTCCGCTCCACCGAACACATTCTCGAAATGGGCGGCACCCAAGCATGGACCTGCCGTCAGGAGGTCGCCGCCTCTTGCGAGTACGTCGTCGTCTCCCGCAACACGAAGGGCGTCCCGGCCACCAAGGACCATGACGCAATCCCGGCCGAAGGCCACGAGCCGCACGGCACCGCCTTTATGATCGGAAAGGTCAGCGATGTGGTCCTCTCGGATGAGCAGCCATCCGACCCGAAGAAGCCGCCTCGCTACATGATCAAGATGTCTGAGTGGGCCCCGCTCGATATCCCGAACGTCTGGCAGGGCTGGCGTCGTCCGTTCAAGTACATGACCCTCGACGACCTCGGCATCGACCCGACCAAGCTGGAATGGGAGCTTGTCGAATTGCCGGCGAGCGGAGACGCGGTCTCGCCAGCTTTCGTCACCGACAAGGCGGGATCAGCGAAAGCTGCAACCGCCGCTCCGATCGTCCCGCCAGCCGTGCGCTCGATCGAGATGATGGTCGCCGAACTCAAGCATGCAATCGCCGTCAAGCACAGGACCACGCCTGACAAGGTCGACGTCAAGGTGTCCGTTCAGACTACGGCTGAATTGGCCTTCTAAAATGGAATGCCATCGCAGCGTCGGGGGCTCGCGCCCCCCCCCCCGTGAGTGCGGCGGTTCAGGAGATGCTCGACCCGGCCGAACATGGGAATGCAAGACCGACGCGATCGAGCCGAGTACCGGGGCAACTCCGCAAATGATTGTGGAAGGCGCGCCTCCTGACCTTACGGCGACAGGTGGGGCGGGCTACAAATCCATCCATGCCTCAAGACCTGAAAAAGCTCGCCGAAGCGACTGAAAGCCTCCTCAGTCATTTTGATGACGGCGGCGGAATGTACGGGCTGATGCTGCCAACGAAGCATGCCGCCCGTTTCAAGGGGATTTGCTCCGAGGCCCAAGGCATCATTGGCGATAAACTCGGAGGCGGCACCCCGTTTTCGATCAACATTGGAATGTCGGCAAACCGGCTTGCCGACGGCCCGTCATATTCCGATGTTGAGGAAGCAGCCGAAATGATGCGCTCGGCTGCTCGCACGATCGAGCGCAGACGGGCGCAACAGCCCCCGTCACCCTTGCCAACCGGAACAGTCGCTTATGTCGATCCTCGCCGCATAACTGAGTTGCAAGCCCTCCAAGGAGGTTCCCATGACTTCAGGCGGTTGATCGAGCTATGCCGGGAGATTAACATCACCTCCGGTCTAAATTGCCACATGGCGACGGCGATGCTGCTCCGAGCGATCCTCGATCATATTCCCCCGGTTTTTGGTTTCACGAGTTTCAAGCAGGTCGCGGCGAACCACCCGGCCCCGTCATCCCTGAGCAAGCAGTTCAAGCATCTTCAGGACTCGTTCCGGGACAAAGCGGACATGCTTCTTCACGGGACGATCCGGGCTCGCGAAGACCTCCCGACCGCCGTTCAGGTCAACTATTCCAATGACCTCGACGTCATTCTCGGCGAGGTAATCCGGCTCAGTAGCTAAATAGGATTGTAGGCATCCCAGTCGAGGTCTGCTCCTTTCGCTCCTAGAAAGCGGTTCGTGTGGAAATGCCCGCTTCAGAAGTCGCATAATCTGAAGCGGGCATTTTCGATCTGGCTAAATATCAGCATGTTCGAAGTCGCCCTCCCCGGCATCATCACAGGTGACAGGCTCGCCGAGGTGCGCGAGGGGTTCACGATCGCCGGCATCCGCTACGAGACGTTCGATTGGGATAGCGGCGACGGTTTCGACGACGGCACCACGGTCTTTCTGTTTGACGCTGAGACCGAGGCCGCCAAATTTAAGATGATGCGGGGCTGATTGAACTCTACGGCATGCACGCACACGTTGTGGTATCGGACGATCTCCGATAAGCTCTAACGCGCCAATCATTGGAAAGGATTTTGCCATGGCAATAAAATCCGCCTTGTCGATTGTCGCGATGCTCTTTTTGAGCACACAGGCCTACGCTGAAACATGCAGCCCTACGTCTCGTATCAAGCAATTTCCGGCCAAGACGCACAATATATTGCGCGGAGACGGAGGACTTGGCGCGGAAATGAAAAATATAACTTTAACTTTGCTTGAATTTCGTTACGCGGATTGCCGCATTCTTACGCGGTATGTTTTCGATTACACAATCTATAACCACTGGCAGAAGGGCAACCGGGGCAGGGGCGGCGTCGGCGGTGCTTCGATCTATATAAGCTTTGCCAACCAAGGCCGAACTTTCTGGCAAAATGCCCTTTCCTTTGGATGGCCTAGTGGTTTTTGCGGACCCTACGGGACTGCCGGTGCCCCAATTCATCGCGAAGACCGGCTCGGTCAGAATATATTCGATATAACCGACGATTTTATTGTGACGTCATCTCGAATTAGCGGGCGAGTTGGCCGGTGCTGAAGTCAAACGACGCGGGCCTCGGTCCCGCGTCGCGCTCATTACCCGACGCTCTCGATCGGCTGCACAGCCAGCCGCAGCCCCATCGCCTTCAGAATCGCGATGAAACTGTTCAGTGACGGGTTGCCGTGCTCGGACAGGGTCCGATAGAGTTGGGAGCGGTTCAGGTCGGTCTGTTCCGCGATCTTCGTCATACCCTTCGCCGTCGCGATCTGCCGGAGCGTGCCAAGAAGCTCACCCTGATCGCCCTCTTCAAGGATCATGTTGAGCATTTCCACCGCGAGCGTCGGATCGGCTTGGAACCGCTCCGCCATGGCGTCGTCGTTCGTCTGGTAGGTGGCCGGGTTGAGATCGGCGAGCGTGGACTTTTCCTGTGTCTTCTCCTCGACACTGTTGAAGAAGGCCCTGAAGTGAGCAGGATCGACCGACGTCATAAGGCTCGCCGTGATGGTGCTCTTGGGCGGAAAGGCTTCCGCACGAACTGCCCCCATCAAACTGCGCGGCGTCTTCTTCGCGTCGAGTGAGATGGCAGGGGGGCGGCTGCCGCCGGCCTTCACCGTCTCGACGACCTTCGACCCCTTCATCACAATTTTGAACTCGCCGGTGCTGCTATTGCGGACGACGAGCTTTTTACCGCCCTTGTTCTCGGCGGGATTTTTCGAACGATTGGCCATATCCCTCACTCCGCCTTCGGCTGCTGCTTCTTCCAAACCGACCACAACCGCTTGGCCTCTTTGATGTCGGCGTCCTGACTGTCCTTGTCGCCGCCGCATAGGAGCACCACAATCTCATTGCCATGCCGGCCATAGTAGACGCGATAGCCAGCGCCCTCGGTGATCCGAAGCTCGGAAACGCCCTCGCCGACCGACTTGTGATCACCGAAGTTGCCCTGTTCGATGCGCGTGATGCGTGAATCGATCTTCAGGCTCGCACGGCGATCCTTCAGGCCTTTGATCCATGTCGTCACGATAGGCTCTTCGCCCTCGCCCGCACGATATCGGATGACAGTGATCATAAGGCCTTGTCGTTCAAAAACAACATATGAGTTTTCGTGTAACGGATTCCTGTTCTATGTCAACGTCATAACCGCTGAATCAGAGAAGCCGCCCCAAGGCTCTGGAGCGGCTTCCCTCATTTTTCCGGATACCAGACCCGCCGACAGCCCCACCAAGGCCGCACGTGCCCTCTCCGGCTATCCCCACGCAAGCTTGAAATGCACCGCCTCGGTATCGTCCCTGATGACGACCCGAAGGCCGACCCGACGACGCTCTGTCCGGTAGTTGTGGGTCGTGCGCTCGAACCTGCCGAACACCGTATGCGGAACCGTCGCGAGGTGTTCCCGGATGGCCGGGTAATCGACGCGGGCCTCTTCGACGATGACCTCGTTCCGTTCCGGCTCGCCGACCAACTCCCCGGCGTCGAAACGAGCGTTGCACGGATAGTAATCGCCGCCGTGGCGACGATCGAGCCGAAGCTCGCGGATCACAGTTTCAGCCATCCCGAATTCCCCCATGCCGATCGATTCACCTCCGCATTTGAAACCGAGAACGCAACGCAGCGCAAGAGAGAAACGCTAATACGCGTACAATTTCAACGTGTTAGTCATCTATCCGCACCGCGCGTCGGCCCTTCGGCTCTTTCCCTAAATACAGGCTCCAGACAACATTTCAGGGAGCCGCATGGCGTTCAACGGAGCCGGCGTATTCAATCGCCTCTACAATTATGTTCAGGACCGCATCAACGGTCAGAAGCCAGCCGCTGAGCGCTTCGACGGTGAATTCAACAACGTCGCCGATGGCCTGACGAACACGATCACCCGCGACGGTCAGACCACGATCATCGCGGACATCCCGTTCAACAACAAAAAGATCACCGGGCTCGCAGACGCCACGACCGCGACCGACGCGCTGAACCGACAGACCGGCGATGCGCGGTATCTTCAGGCCTCGCAGGCCGCAACGGCAGCGGAAATCCGCGCCAACACAGCGGACAAGATTCTGGATACCGATGGCATCTGGGCTGCGTCCGCGCCTGTGTCGCTGGGCACCACCCTGACCGGCACAGTGACGGTGGACCTGAACACGGGCGTGAACTTCTCCGGCATCCTGACCGGCAACGTCACGCTGGCAAATCCGACCAATGCCAAGCCCGGACAAGCCGGACTGATCCTGCTGACCCAAGACGCGACAGGGGGCCGTGAACCGCCCCGGATTTGTCGGAGGCTCCAACTCCTGAGAAGGTGGAGCCATGACGAGCAAGACGACGAACAAGTTTTCGCCTGAGGTGCGGGTCCGCGCGGTTCGGATGTTGCTGGACCACGAGGGCGAGCATCCGTCCCGTTGGGCGGCGATCATGTCGATCTCGGCCAAGATCGGCTGTACGGCACAGACGCTGAACGAGTGGGTCAAGAA